>Ga0137436_1000246_pt1 | contig 17275 bp, 15 predicted proteins | sample EasRivERMGT119_2_FD_102328 | JGI IMG/M metagenome (GOLD analysis project Ga0137436, IMG submission 102328) | Soil microbial communities from meander-bound floodplain in the East River, Colorado, USA - East River MetaG ERMGT119_2 | ecosystem: Environmental > Terrestrial > Soil > Floodplain ...
ACTGACGTCGCGTGTGGCCGGCGGCCGCGCCGCGACGGTCGCGGCGATCATGACGGCGCTGTTCCCGCTGCTGCCCTACTACGGCGCGCTCGTCCTGACCGAAGTCTGGACCACGTTCGTGTTGATGATGGCGATGTACGACTGCATGCGCGCCGTGCAGGGCGGACGCACGCGTGACTTCGTGTTCGCCGGCGTGCTGTTCAGCCTGACGACGATCGTGCGGCCGGCCTTCATCCTGTTGCCGTTCGGCCTGGCCATCGCCATGCCGCTGCTCGTGCCGGGCCAGCGTTCCGGAAAGCGGCTCGGCCAGTGGGCCGCGCTCGCCCTCGCGGCCGCGATCACCATGGTGCCGTGGTTCACCTATAACTACGTCTACCTCGGACGCTTCACGCTCTCGCCTGCCGGCGGCATCGGCCGCGGGCTCTGGGAAGGTTCGTGGCAGGGCCGCTGGCCCGGTAAAGACCATAACGATCTCACGCACATCGCCGAAGTCACGACCGATCGCGCTGAGCTCGATGCGAAGGTTCGCGAGGTCGCCGCCCGCGTCGGCATCGCGCCCGACGGGATGCTCGACTACGTCCACGAGTGGCAGGACATTCGAAGAATCTGGGAAACCCCGACCGATCCGATGGAGCGCGCCCGCGCGCGCGTTGTCGCCGACCAGGAGTACCTGCGCGCTGCTCTCGCGCACATTCGGGCGGACCGTGGCGGATGGATCAGGCGCCACACCATTCGAAGCCCGCTCATCTTGTGGGTGTCCGACATTCCGATCCGCTACACCGACATCAAAAATCTGCCGGTGATCGTGATCAGGCTGATTTGGCTGGCGCAGGCGGTGTTGCTGGCGATTGCCGGCGCGGGACTGTTCGTGCTGGTGCGCCGCCGCAGGTACAGCGAAGCCGCGCTGCTCGCGCTGCCCTTGCTGTATGTGACCGGCGTGCATATCCCGCTGCTCGTTGAAACGCGTCAATCGTTGCCGGTGAAACCGCTGGTCATCATGCTGGCGGCGATCGCGATTACTGCTGTTACTTCCCCGCGAAGCGAAGCTTCATGAACTGGAGCATCTCCGACACCCAGACGCGGCCGTCGGCGCCCTTCTGCTCGATGTGATCGGCGACCTGGAATCCAAGGCCGACGTTGTCGTCCATGCTGTTGTTGAGGAACAGCCCATGGCGGCCGAGCGTCATCACATTGCGCATCTCGTGCACGCCCTCGAGCACCGGGATCAGGTGATCTTCGAAGTTGAGCTCGTAGACCGGATACGCGGTCGGGATGTCGGTGACGTAGTAGGAGTCGACTTCCGATTCGGTGACGCCGTAACCCATCTTCATCAGGTCGCGTAACGCCAGCTTGTAGATCTCTTCGTCGCTCGCCTTCCAGAGCGGCTCGTCCTTCCACAGCGACAGCTCGATGCAGAGGATCGTGCGATCCTTCGGCACCATCTCCGGGCTGACGTTCTTCTGCTCGGACATGCGGTTGACGCGGAACTGCTCGTCGAGCAGGTAGACCCAGTGATAGTCGGTCAGTTGGGGCCGCTTCAATGCGATGTAGATCAACTTGAGGCTGCGATAGCGCAGCCTGGCGGCGTGATCGATGACCGGCTGCGGCAGCGCCGGCGACGTCATGTTCACGAGCACGGGGAGCGGCAGCGTCGAGAGGAGGATGTCGCACTCGATCGTCTGTTCTCCCGCAGCGGTCTTGTAGATCACGCGCGATGCCTGGTCGCCGTTTCGTTCGACGCGGATCGCGGGGGCATTCAACAGCACGGTATTGCCGGCCGCCGTGACTTCCCTCGCCATGCCCTCGTACAGCGTGCTGATGCCCTGACGCGGATAGAAGTACTTCGTGAAGTAGGTGGCCGGATCGGCCTTGATGCCGAGCGTGCGCAGGATGATGTTCTTGAGATTGAGCTTGGCGACGCGCTGCGCCTGCTTCGACGAGATCTGGCTGGTCGGCAGGCCCCACACGCGCGCGGAATAAATGCCGAAGCACAGGTCGTACAACGTGCGGCCGAGATTGCGGACGCCCCATTCCTCGAAGGAGTCTTCCTTCTTCGCCGGCGCGAAGAACGACTTCAGCGTCGCCATGCCGTAGTCGAACAGGATGTGAAACGACAGCAGCGGGCTCACGCCGAACAGCACCTGCAGCATCTCGAGCGGGTAGACGTATTCCTTGCCCCGCAACAGCACGCGGGTGCCGCGCACCAGCGTGAGCGGGTTCTCGCCGAAGAACGGCGTGATGGTTTCGAGGATGGCCTTGCTCTCGGGCGTCGCGCGGATGTGGAAGGTGTGCGGACCGAAGTCGACCGAGTAGTCGCCGACCTTGATGGTGCGGCCCATGCCGCCGACGGCGTTGTCACGCTCGAGCACGGTGACGGGGAAGCCCAGTTTCGTCAGCCGCCACGCCGCTGAAATGCCGGCCGGCCCGGCGCCGAGGATTACGACCTTCGCTTTCGCCACCTACGCCGCCTCCGCTCTACTCATCACGCCGCCTCCGCGACCATGAAGTAATACAGATTGACCGCGTATGGCAGCGGCCGGAACGGCAGCGGGAATTCCTCGGCGATCCGGAATCCCTTCGCCAGCCACTTGTGCATGCGTCCGGGTGTCGTGAAGATCAGGTGATCCGGATAGCGAATCGGAAACTTGCCCAGCACCAGCCGTCCCGCGCTCATCGTCACGTCGTTCGGCACGACGATGATCGCGCGGCCGCCCGGCTTCAGCACGCGCCGCGCCTCGGCGAGGACGCGCCACGGCTCGCTCGTGTGCTCGAGCATCGCGATCAGCAGCACCACCGAGAACGAGCCGTCGGCAAACGGGATGTGATACCCGTCGCCGCAGATCGCCTGCTGGCCCTTGTCGCGCGCGTATCGCACGCGCCGCATCGACACGTCCATCTGCACCGGGCTGATGCTGGTGCCGTGGAACATCATGCCTTCGCCGCAGCCGACTTCGAGGATGTCGCGATTGGGCACGCCGGTGACGCGCGCGATGACCTCGCGCCGGTACATCTCGTAGAAATAACCGACCACTCCGGTGACCTGGGAGCCGTGGCCTTCGATCTCCGCCACGTACTCATGCAGCTCGTTCTCCGTCAACGTTTTGGGATCGACTGGCGCCACGCAGGTCCTACGTTAGAAAGGCCGACAGCCGCTTGAGCCCGTCGGCGAATGAGATCTTCGGCGCGACGCCGAAGCGATCGCGCATGGTGGTGTCGGCGGAACGGAATTCGATGTATTCGGCGACCGTGCCTTCGTGCCGGACCGTCACCTCGACGCCAAGCGTCGACGCCATGGTCGCGACGATGTCGTTGATGCTGACGGGAGTGCCAGACGCAAAATCCACCGTCAGCCGCGCGCCCGTGGCTTTCACCAGCTCGAGAAAGCCGTCGACCGCATCATCGACGTGCATGAAGTCGATCAGGTTGTTGCCGTCGCCGCGAATGACGAATGCGCGCTCGCCGCGCGCCAGCGCCTGCAGCCACTTCGTGGTGATCTTGCGGGGCGGCTCGTACGGCCCGTAGGCGCCAAAGAAGCGGACGTTGACATAGCTCGACACGCTGCCGCGGCGCTCGCAGAAAAACTGCAGATACTGCTCGGACGCGAGCTTCGAGATCGCGTACGGCAGCTTCGGCGCCACCGGCGTTGCCGGCGTCACGGCGCCGTTCAGTCCGTCGTAGACCGCGCCCGACGACACGTAGACGACGTGATCGGCCGGGCACTGCTCGAGCGTGTTGACGAAGGCGACCGTGTTCGATTCGAGATCCCAGCGCGGCCGCTTGGCCGACGCGGCCGGATCGCCGTTGGCCGCGAGATACAACATCGCATCCGGCCTGCTGCCGATCTGGCGCGACAGCGCGCTGACGTCGGTGGCGCTCATGAGATCGCATTTCATCGGCCGCACGTTGGCCAGGCCGTGTTGCTTCACGAAGCTGTCGAGGCCGGACGTCGAGTGGTACACGGCGACCACGTCCCAGTCCCGCGGCGCCCGCAGGAGGACGTTGTGGCCGATAAACCCCGACGCGCCCGTAACTACAACTCGCATGTGATTTTCTGGCTACTGGCTACCGGCAACTGGCTACTTCTTCCCAGCGACCGCATCGTAGTTGTCGCGATACCACGCGATCGCCTGCGAGACGCCTGATTCGAGCGACACCGTCGGCCGATACCCGAGCATCGTCATCGCCTTCTCGATCGCCGGCACGCGCAGCTCCACTTCCGGGCCCGGGTGCGGCTTGAACACGATGGCCGACTTCGAATTGGTGAGGCGGAGGATCAGGTTGGCGAGCTCGAAGTTGGTCGCCGTGCCCTGCGGATTGCCGATGTTGAATGCGTGGCCGATCGCGGCCGGGTTCTCGCAGCAGCGCAGCACGCCGTCGACGAAGTCCGACACGAAGCACCACGAGCGGATCTGCGTGCCGTCGTTGTAGAGCGTGATCGGCAGGTCCTTGAGCGCCTGCAGCGTCATGCCGCGGATCGCGCCGTCGCCGACCTGGCGCGGCCCGTAGACATTGAACGGCCGCACGATCGCCAGCGGCAGCTTGTCTTCGCGATAGTGCGCGTACGACAGGTGTTCCGACGCCAGCTTGCTGGCCGCATACACCCACCGGCTCTCGCCGATCGGGCCGATCGGCGTGAAGTCGTCTTCCTTGCCCTTGTGGATGAAGGAGCCGTAGACCTCGCTCGTCGAGAACTCGACGAAGCGCTCGACGCCGACTTCGATCGCCGCCTTGACGACCTGGTGGGTGCCGAGGAGGTTGACCTCCATGGTCCGCACCGCGCTGCGGTCGACGGTGTAGACGCCGGCGATCGCGGCGCAGTGGATCACCACCGTGCAGCCGTCGATCGCCTTGCGCACGCCGTCGAAGTCGAGCACGTCGCCCTTGATGAAGTGCAGGTGCGGGTGCGCCTCGAGGTGCGCGAACTGCAGCGCGTTGCGGTGCAGGTTGTCGAAGACCACCACCTCGTTGGCTTCGACGAGTTGAGAGACGAGGTGCGAGCCGATGAAGCCGGCGCCGCCGGTGACGAAGATGCGCTTGTTGGTCAGAGCCATGAAACTGGACGCCTCACGAATGCTTTCCGTTGATGGTGCGTGAACGAACCGGTGTGGAGCGGGCGCGCTTGGGCGCCGGCTCCGGTTCCTTGCGGAGCGGGAACTGCTTGTCGCGCGGCACGCCGACCTCCTGCAGATCGGCGGCGGACTGACCCGATCGGTCGAGCGTGGCGACGATCATCAGGTCGTACTCGACCGAGGCGTGCTCGGCGATCGGCCGGACCGGCATGCCGAGGAATTCGCGGCCGCCTTGTTGATCGAAGATCGCGACCGGCTCCAGGCCGAACTCCTTCAACGACAAATACGCGAGCTCCGCGGCCTCGCCGCTGCCGTAGATCGCCACGCGCTTGCCGGCCGCCGCGCAGTCCTGCATCGCTTCGCGCAAGTGCTGCCGCACTTCGCCGTAGAGATGCAGCGAGTAATCCATGAACTCGTAGGTGAGGCGCGCCTTCTCGGCGATGCCGCGCGGCGTGATCAGGTAGGAGATCCGGTTAGGCTGCACGTTGACGACTTTGATGTAGCCCTTGTGGATCATCCGCTTCAGGTAGATGTTGGCCAGCCCCAGGGCGATGCCCAGTTTCTTGGCCATGCCGCGCTGAGTGACACGCGAGTCCTCGTGCACGGCCTCCAGTAGTCGCAGGTCGCGATGTGCTTCAACGTCCATGGCTTTCACGTTCTCTTTCACGTCGTCTTTCATCGCCGTTCGCTACTCGTGGTGATGGTGGTGATGGTCCTGCGGCTGGTGGGCCAGCGCGTGCTCGGCGGCCTCCCAGTCTTCATGGGTGTCAATGCTGATGGAGCGCTCGATCGGCATCGGGTAAGCGACCACTCGATCGCCATAGAGGCTTGGCGACGCTCCGAACAGCACGTCGGGGCGGAAGGCGTAGACCGCGCCGTTCATCACCCACGCTTGTGGGAGGTCCTGGCGGCGGTTGATCCGTCGGCGAACCGGTTGGCCATTGACAAAGAGGGTCGCGAAGCCGCCGTCATCGACGTGCAGCATCCGCATCGGGTGCGCGTGCGCCGACACTTCGTTGACGCTCACCACTGAGTCGGCGCCGGACAGTTCGAGCATGCGCAGCGCGGCCGCGATGTCCGCCGATGAGCGCAACGGCGATGTCGGCTGGAGGATGACGACGGCTTCGGCGCGGTAGCCCTGGTGATCGATCAGCCACTGCACGGCATGTTGAATCACCGGCAGGTGCGGCGTTTCATCGCGCGCCAGCTCCGCCGGCCGCATGAACGGCACATCGCAGCCCAGCGACCGCGCCACCTCGGCGATCTTCGGATCCTCGGTCGACAGGATCAGGCGCTCGAGCGGGGTGTCGTTGGCGGCTTCGATGCTGTAGTGAATCAGCGGCTTGCCGCCCAGCAATTTCAGGTTCTTGCCTGGAACGCCTTTGGATCCGCCACGCGCGGTAATGATGCCGAGAGCTCTCATGGTGTGTGCCTGATGGTCAGGTGGTCAGGCGGTCAGGTGGTCAGGTGGTCAGGTGGTCAGGTGGTCAGGACATCGGCGGCTGACGACCTGACTACCTGTCGTGAAACCGCTTCTGCGTGTAGAGCGGCGTGTCGGCGAGGAGTTTGACGATCGTCTCGCTCGCGTTGTCCTTGAAATAGATCGTCGAAGGCTGGTAACGCCCGTGCGCGAGCTGCGTCGCGATCGCGGCGCCGATCTCGGTCGCGTCGTAGCCGACGTGCGTCACGTGCTCGCCGGTCAGCCGGCCCTGCTGGCGGTTGCCGATGTTGACGACCGGCGTGCCGAGAAACGAGCACTCCTTGATGCCGGCCGACGAATTGCCGACCAGGCAGGCGGCGTGCGCCAGCAAGGCGACGAAATCATTCGCCGGCACGTTGGTGATGAACCGCATGTGCGCGGTGAGCTCGGGATGCTGCTCGCGCGTGTTGCGCAGGCTGTCGGCCATCTCGCCGGTGCCGGCGTCGGGATTCGGCCAGAACCAGATCGTCGGCAGCTCGAACGACGACACCACCTTGAGCGTCGTCTCGAGATGCGCGCGGTTGTCGGCTTCGGTCGTCACCGGATGTTGCACGACCATCAGGTAAGGCTGCTCGATGTCGACGTCGTGGCCGACGCCAAGCGCGTTGATCTGCTCGTTGGTAATCGTCGTCCGGACGTGTGCCGCGAGCTCGACGTCGAGGGAGCCCGTGTTGAACACGTATTTCGGATCCTCGCCCATCGCCAGGACCCGCCGATGCGCGTCCGGGTTGGTCACGAAATGGAAGTGCGAGAGCTTGGTGATCGCATGGCGCACGCTCTCGTCGATGCTGCCGGTGACGTCGCCGCCCTCGATGTGCGCGATCGTGATGTTGAGGTACGCCGCGGCCATCGCGATCGCCAGCTGCTCGAAGCGATCGCCGCAGATCACGACCAGGTCCGGCGAGGCGGTGTAGAGGCTGTTCGTGAATTCGAGCGCGGTCAGGCACGCCGTCTTGGCCATCGCCACGTGATTGCCGCCCTCGATCACGTTGAACAGCGACGCCTCGATGTCGAAACCGCCGGCCGCGATGTCGTCGGCGATGTGCCGGCTGTACTTGTCGAGCAGGATCGATCCGCCGAGCATCAACTTCAGGTCGATGTCGGGATGGGCGTGGAGCTTCTTGATCAGCAGCTGGCTGCGCCCGTAATAGGCGCGGCTGGTGATCGGAAAACAGATTTTTCGTTTTGCTGGCACAGACGTTCGGAGAGCGATGGCTTTAGCCGTCGCTAGATGCGGTCCGGGTTGTGGTTGATCACGATCGTCTTCAATTCGGTGTAGACGTCCAGCGCTTCGGTGCCGGGCTCGCGGAAGCCGTTGCCGGAATTTTTCACGCCGCCAAACGGCATGTGCGGTCCGGAGCCGAAGGTCGCGCCGTTCACCGACACGAGGCCGCCCTGGTAGCGCGTGATGAATTCCTGCGCGCGATGCAGGCTCATGGTGTGAATCGCGCCGGTCAATCCGTAGTGCGTGCCATTGGCCAGCCGAATGGCCTCGTCAAAACCCTTGACGCGATACAGGCACGTGACCGGCCCGAACAACTCGTTCTGCGACACTTCGTCGTCCGGTGACACATTCTCGAGTACGGTCGGCTGCATGTAATAGCCGGAGGTCGAGGCGACCTGCGCCCCGCCCGTCACGAGCGTGGCGCCGCGGGCAACGGCACCTTTCACTTGCGCAATCAGGCGATCGAGGTTCGCCTTCGACACGACGGGCCCGCAGTCGTCGTCCGGACCTGATCCGACTTTGACCTTGGCGACACGCGCCAGAAACGCTGACCGAAACGCGTCGTAGACGCGATCGAATACGAGAATGCGGCTACCCGATGCGCAGCGCTGACCGGCATCGATGAACGCCGAGGCGACCGCCAGCTCCGCCGCAAGATCGAGATCCGCATCGTCACAGACGACGAACGGATTCTTGCCGCCAAGCTCGAGGCACACCTTCGCGAGCACGTCGCGGCCGCTGACCATTTTCTGAATCAGCTTTCCGGTCGCCGACGATCCCGTGAAGCTGACGACGCCGACGCGATGATCCTGGACGAGCGGCGCGCCGGCATCGGGGCCAAAGCCCTGCACCGCGCCGTACACACCCACCGGCAGGCCGGCATCCTTCAACAACCTGCCGAACGCGACCGCGGTGTAAGGCGTCAGCTCGTGCGACTTCACGACGACGGCGTTGCCACACAGCAGCGCGGGAAACACTTTCCAGGCCACGCCCGCGAGCGGGCTGTTGAACGGCATGATGGCGGCGCAGATCCCGATCGGACTTCGCAGCGTCTGCACCGTGCGATTCGGGATCGGGCTCGGCAGCGTCCTGCCGTACAACCGGCTGCCCTCGCCTTCCATGAAGATCGCCAGGTCGGCGGACGAGGCCACTTCCGCCACCGCGTTCTTCCATGGCTTGCCGGTCTCGGCCTGGACGATCTCGCCGAACTCCTTTTCGCGCTCGCGCAGCAGCTGCGCCGCACGCCCGAGAATCGCGCCGCGCTTCGGCACCGGCGTGCGTCCCCACGCCTCCGCCGCTCCCCCGGCGGACGACAACGCGTGCGCAATTTCAGCGGCGCCGCCGCGCGCGACCTGGGCGATCACGTGATCGGTCGCGGGATTGCGCTTCTCGAAGAACGCCGAGTCCTTCGGCGTCACCTCGACGTCCGCGATCCAGTGAGGAACGGTTTTCGGATAGCTCATTTGCGAACGGCTGCGCGGCTCATCGCAACCTTGGCGATACCCGCCGCATCGAGACCGTGATACGCGAGCACATCGACGTTCGATCCACAGGCCGGAATTTCCTTGAGCCCGATCTGCGACAGCTGCGAGCGGACGCCGGTGCGTGCCAATGCCGCGCCGATCATCACGCCCTGGCCGTACTCGAGATAGTGATTGTCGAGCGTGACGATGTGGCCGAACGCCCCGAGCGTCTTCACCCATTCATCGTCGATGCGATTGAGCCACGGCAGATCGATCACCGCGGCCGAGATGCCCTGCTTCGCGAGCTCGTCGGCGGCCTTCCACGCATTCGTCAGCAGGATGGTGCCGTAGCCGACGATCGCGACGTCGGTGCCGCTGCGGAGCGTCACGCCGCGGCCAACCTGCAGCGCGTAATCCGCCGGCATCGCATACGGCAGATCGAGCGGCACGTTCACGAATCGCAGGTAGGTGCTCTCGGGGTTCTGCTCGACGGCCCATCGAATCGCGAGCCGCGCTTCCTTCTCGCTGCACGGCTCGAAGGCGATGAGTCCCGGCACCGCGCCGATCGCGGAGATATCGCGCACCGACTGGTGCGAGTGTCCGGGTCCGCCGGGCACGAGGCCGGCCAGCGTCGCGGTGTAGATGATGCGCTTCTTCTCGGTCGCGTTGTTGTAGATGTGCTCGTTGGCGCGCGTCGACAGGAAGCACGCGAACGAATGCACCACGGGCAACATGCCGCGCAGCGCCATGCCGCCGGCCGCCGAAACCATGTGCATCTCGGCGATGCCGCATTCGATGAACCGTTCCGGGAGCTCCGCCTTGAACGCTTCGATGCCGCAATCCGAGAGGAGATCGGCGTCCATGACGATGATCTCGGGCCGGTGCCGCGCCATCTCGAGCAACTCGTCGCCGTAGGCGAGCACGATCTTTTCGGGGTTCTTCGGCGAGATGCGCACCGGCAGCGGCGCGGACGTCAACACCGCCTTCGGCTGCCCGAGCGCGTCGAGCCTGGCGTTGACGCGCGCAACGAGCTCGCGCGTCGCCTTGAGGTAGTTCTCGAGCGACGGCGCCCCGGCGTGAAAGTGATACGTCTGATCGCCGCAGGCGATGCCTTCCATGAACGACACGCCCTTGCCCTTGATCGTATCGGCGATGAAGACCTTGGGCCTGTCCTTGACGGTCTCGAAATGCGCGAGGGTGTCGCGCAGCACGGTGAAGTCGTGACCGTCGCCGCGCCGCACTTCCCAACCGAACGTGCGGAACTTCTCTTCGATCGGACCCAGATCGCTGACCGCGGCGATCGCCGTATCCGACTGGAACTTGTTGTGATCGACGATCACGGTAATGTCGGCGAGGCGCTCATTCGCGCACGGCTGCAGCGACTCCCAGATCTGCCCCTCTTGCAGCTCACCATCGCCGGTCATGACGACGATACGGCCGCTGCGCCCGGTGTAGCGATTGGCGCGGGCCATGCCGTAGGCCTTCGAGATGCCCATGCCGAGCGAGCCGGTGTTGGCGGCGATGAACGGCGTGCTGACATCGGGATGTCCAGGCAGTCCATTCAGCTGGCGCAGCTTCGGCAACAGATCGAAGCCGAGTTTTCCGATCGCGATCAGCAGCGAGTAGAGCGCCGGCACGTCGTGGCCCTTCGACGAGAAATACACGTCGGCGTCCTCGCTGTCTCCGTTCGGATCGTGGAGGTGCTCGGTCCAGAGCCACGTGATGATGTCGGTCGAGCTGAAGCTCGATCCGATGTGGCCCGATCCGGCCTGCATGATCATGAACAGCGTGTTGATGCGGCAGAGATCCGCGACCAGCTCTGCCCGCGCAATCGGATCGGTGACGCCGCTCCGTACCGCGCGAAACACGTCACGCGACACAAACGACAGCGAGTCGTCGCCAACTAACGCACGATCCGAAAAATCCTTCTCACCCATATTTCAATCCAAAAATATTCCGAGATCCGACATCCGAGATCCGAGATCTAGCGAGCGGTCCATCCGCCGTCAACAACCAGCGTTGCGCCTGTCATGTAGGCGGATGCTGGCGAGGCGAGGAACAACACCGCGCCGTTGTAATCCGAATCGTTCGCCATGCGCCCGAGCGGCGTCCGCTTCTCGTACTCCTTCACGAACTCCGCCGCATGGCCCGCTTCGCGCACGCCGCCGGGCACCAGCGTGTTGGCGCGAATGCCGAGCGGCGCGCCGTACTCCGCCAGCCAGCGCGTGAAATTCAGGACGCCGGATTTCGCGACGCTGTAGCCCACCGGCTTGAAGAACGTCGCGCCGCCGGCGCGCTTGTAGTCATAGATGGACTGATCCGGCGACAGCACGCCGTAGGTCGACGACACATTGATAATGCTGCCTGCGGTCTGCTTCGCGTCGCGGAAGTGGCGGACGAAGGCCTGGGTCGCGAAGAGCGTGGTCTTGAGGTGGGAATCGATCATCGTGTCCCACGCCGCCTCGGAGTAATCCTCGAACGGGCCGTTCTCGTTGCCGGCCGCGGCGGGCGACGACCCCATGCCGGCATTGTTGACGAGAATCGACGGCGCGCCCAACGCCCGGACGATCGCCGCGATCGCGCGATCGGTCGCGTCCTTCTTCGAGAGATCGGCGAGCTCGACGTGCACGCGCCGGCCCCGGGCGGTCAGCGCCGCGAACGCCGACGCGTCACCCGCGATGTCGATGGCCCCGACACTCGCGCCCGCGCCCGCCAGCGTCTTGACGTACTCACGCCCGAGCCGCCCCAGCGCGCCGGTGACAACTGCCACCTGGCCGGCAAGGTCGAACATGCCCAGAACTTCTTGCTGCATCTGATTGATTTGGAAGGACTTAAGTGGAAACTGGCAACCGGTAACTGGCAACTTCCCAGGGGCCTCCGGCACGGCCAGTCACATGTCGAAGCGCGGACCGGCGTGCCGTTCAAGATCTGAACGAGGCATTATACACCTCCGTTCACGAAATGAACAAGCAAACTGCCGTGGTGGTGCAAGTGTTCAGTTTGTGAACAAGGAGCTAGGTGATACTACGGCCGGCGCCCGCGTAGGAGCGTTTCTCCGCGACGACGCGATCGATGATCTCGTCGAGTTGAACCTTCGGCGCATACCCGATCAGCTTGTGGATCTTGCCGAGGTCCGGGACCCGCCGCGGCATGTCTTCGAAGCCCGCCTCGTACGCCTGGTCATAGGGAATAATCACGATCTCCGACTTGCTGCCGGTCCGCGCCTTGATGCGCTCGGCCAGGGCGCGAATCGTCACTTCTTCGGTGTTGCCGACGTTGAAGACCTCGCCAATCGCCGCCGGCGTCACCATCAGCTTCAGCAGCGCGCCGACCACGTCGCCGACGTAGGTGAAGCTGCGCTGCTGCGTGCCGTCGCCGAACACCGTGATCGGCTCGTTGTTGAGCGCCTGCCGCACGAAAGTCGGCACTACCATGCCGTACTGCCCCGTCTGCCGCGGCCCCACGGTGTTGAAAAAGCGCATCACGATGACCGGCTGCCTGGTTTCCTTCCAGTACGCCAGCGCCAGGAACTCGTCGAGCGCCTTGCTGCACGCATACGCCCACCGGTGCCTCGTCGTCGCGCCCATGACGAGATCGGTCTCCTCGTTGAACGGGACCTTGGCGCTCTTGCCGTAGACCTCCGATGTCGAGGCGATGAAGACGAGCTTTTTCTTCTTCGCGGCGTGGCGGAGGATCACTTCCGTGCCGTGCACGTTGGTCTCGATCGTATGGACCGGCCGTTCAACGATCAGCTTGACGCCCACCGCGGCCGCGAGGTGGAAGATCACGTCGGCGCGATCGACCATCTCCGCGACCAGCGGGTCGTTGAAGACGGTGTCGATCGTGTAGTGGAAATTCGGCTGGCCCTTGAGGTGCGCGATGTTGTCGATGGAGCCCGTCGACAGGTCGTCGAGCGCGTAGACCGTGTGGCCCCCACCCAGCAGCGCCTCGGCCAGGTGCGAGCCGATGAAGCCCGCCCCGCCGGTAATCAGAATTCGCATCTCTGTATTCTACCTTTTGCCTTCTGCCTTCTGCCTTCTGCCTCTACCCCGGCCAGCCGCCGCCGGGAACTCTGGCGGTTTCCAGTCCCTCGATGGCCGCTCGCCCCATGGCCAGCTGTGCCTCTTGCGTGCTGCCGCCGATGTGCGGCGTGCCCAGGAACGTTGGTTGCGCGAGCAGCCGCGGGTTCGCGTCGGGCTCCAGCTGAAAGACGTCGCACGCCGCACCAGCCAGGTGGCCGCTTTCGAGCGCCTGCGCCAGCGCGTCCTCGTCAATCAGCCCGCCGCGCGCCGCGTTGATGACGAACGAGCCCTGGCGCATCGCGGCAAGCTGCGCGGCGCCGATCATCCCGTTCGTCGAGCGGTCGAGCGGCACGTGGATCGACACGAAGTCGGATTCCGCGAGCAGCTGCGGCAGCGTCACCGGCGTGACGCGATGATCGCGGTAGAACCCGGGATAATCGCGGATGTCGTGCGCGAGGACGCGGCAGTCGAACGGCGCCAGCAGCCGCACCAGATCCTGGCCGACAAATCCGCAGCCGATGATCCCGAACGTGCGTCCCGTCAGCTGCCGGCCGACCAGCGGCTGCCAGTGACCCGCGCGCAGCGCGGCGGCGGTTTCCGGCACCCTATGCACGAGCGCGATCGCGAACGCCAGCGTCAGCTCCGACACCGAGCGGCGATTGACGCCGCCGGTCCATCCCAGCCTGACGCCGCGGCGCGCGATCGCCTCGACGTCGACGCCGTCGAGGCCGACGCCGTACTTGCTGATGATCTTCAGCTCCGGCAGCTGCGCCAGGATGCCATCGTCGATGCGCTCGAGCCCGACAATCGCGCGATCGTGTCCGCGCAGCAACGCCACAAGGTCGGCGCCGTCGAGGATCGCCGCGGATTCGGTGAAGGTGACGTCTGGATATCGCGCCGACAACTCAGCGCGCAGCGTGGCGTTGCGCGCGAACGATCGCGAGACGACGGCGATTCTCATTTCGGTACAGGTGTTCTCATTTCGGTACAGGTGTCAGTCCCCCATTTTCACCCTCCGACGGGGATGATTGGGGACGGAGCAAACTGACATATCTGCCGATCGCGTCCTGCCAGGTCGGCATTTTGTACCCGGCCATCGCTAATTTTGCGTTGCTGAGGGCGGCGAACTGCGGCCGCGATGCCTTCAGCTTCACGTCGTTGACCGAGATCGGCTTCAGCAATGCGTCCGATCCGCCGAGACGCTTCACGATCTCCTGGCCCACCGCGAACCACGTCGCGTGCCCGGAATTCACGCAGTGATAAACACCAGCCTTGGGTGCGGTGCGCAGGATGAACGCCGATGCCTCCGCGACATCAGTAACAAAGCTCGGAGAGACGACGCGATCGACGAACACCGGCGCCGGCTGGCCCGAGCGCACCAGATCGACGATGCGATCGACGCTGCTGCGTCGATGCGGTCCACCGAAGAGGCTTTCGACGCGCAGCACGTAGTGCTTCGGCGCATCCGCCGCCAGCCACTCGCCGATCAATTTTGACTGCGCGTAGACGCTTCGCGGCTCGGGCGTTTCGGTCTCGGCATACGGCGTCGTGGCGGTCCCGGCAAACACGAAGTCGGTGCTGTAGTGGATCAGCACGGCATCGAGCGCGGCGGCGGATCGAGCCAAGGTGCCGACCGCCATCGCGTTGACGTCGAGCGGCGTGACCTGATCGTCTTCCGAGGCGTCGACGTGGTTGAAGCTCGCGCAGTTGAAAATCGCCTCCGGCGCCAGCTCGCCGATCGCTTCCCTCACGTCCTGGTGCCGAGACAGATCGATATCCTGCCGCGTCCACGCCGTCACGTCGTGCTCGCGGCGCAGCAGCGCCACCATCGCCTGGCCAAGCTGGCCGGCCGCGCCGAGAACCAGCACCTTCATCGCCTGACGCGCTCCTTCACGGCGGCGCGCGTTTCACGATCGGCCTCGCGGCGGCGCAGCGTTTCGCGCTTGTCGTGATCCTGCTTGCCCTTGGCCAGGGCGATCGCCACCTTGACCTTGCCGTTCTTGAAGTACAGCTTCGTCGGGACCAGCGTCAGCCCCTTTTCGACGGTCTTGCCGATCAGTTTCCTGATCTCGTGCTTGTGCAGCAAGAGGCGGCGCTTGCGCCTGGGATCGTGATCGACGTAACCGCGATGGCTGTACGGATTGATGTGCACGTTGAAGAGCCAGATCTCGCCCTTTTCGACGCGCGCGTAACTGTCCCGCAGGTTGGCCTGGCCTTCGCGAATGCCTTTCACTTCCGTGCCCAGCAACGCGATGCCGGCCTCGAACGTTTCGAGGATGTGGTAGTCGTGAAACGCCTTGCGGTTGTCGGCGATCGGCTGAGTGGATTCTTTTTCCTCCGCCGTCTTCTCTTTCTTCGCGCTCATGGCCGCGCCCTGGCCGACGCCATTTCCGCCGCGAGCTTGACCGCCGCAATCATGCTGCCCGCGTTGGCGACGCCCTTGCCGGCGATGTCGAACGCGGTGCCGTGATCGACGGAGGTGCGGATGATCGGCAACCCGATGGTGACGTTGACAGCGTTGCCGAATGACAGCAGCTTGACCGGGATCAACCCCTGATCGTGATAGCACGCGATTACGCAGTCGTATTCGCCGCGCGCGGCCCGCACGAACACCGTGTCGCCGGGAATCGGGCCCTCGATGTTCACGCGGCGCGCTCGAGCGCGCCTGACGGCCGGCACGAGCACTTTATCCTCCTCGTCACCCAGCACACCGTTTTCTCCGGCGTGGGGATTGAGTCCCGCGAGGGCCAGGCGCGGTTTTGGCGTTCCGAACATCTTCATCGCCTCGGCGGTGAGGCTGATCGTCTGATCGACGAGCGCCGGCGTCAGGTACTTCGACACCGACTTGAGCGGCACGTGCACGGTGATCAGCACGACCTTGAGCGTGGGCGAATGAAACATCATCGCCACGCGCTTGCTGTCGCACAGGTGCGCGATCAGGTCGGTGTGGCCTTTCCATTTGAGCCCGGCCTTGGCGAAGGCGAGCTTGTTGATGGGCGCGGTCACGATCGCGTCGACGTCGCCGCGCTTCGCGAAATCGACGGCGCGGACGATGGTGGCATAGGCGGCGCGGCCCGCCGCCGCGGACACGATGCCCATGCGCACCGGCGATTCAGGCGGCGTCGAGAACACGATCGGCTTGCACACCGCGAGCACGCCGGGATCGGCCGCGGCCTTGGCGACAATCTCGGGACCGATACCCGCGGGATCTCCGACTGTGAGGGCGATCTTCGGCAGGCCCATCTAATGGAGCGTATCAGCGAAAACGCTGGTATTGAACATCTTCGCTCATCGAAGCCGCAGGGGCCGTTCCGTAGGAACGGCCCGCTCTAGATATCGAATGTGCACGCCATTAAACCTGCACGGCCAGCCACTCGGTGACGACCTTGGTGCCGGCGTTGCGGTCGAGCGCGGTGAGGGCGCGATCGACGGCGCCGAAGGCGGCGCGGGCGCGATCGCCGGCGTAGGCGCGCGCCAGCGCTTCGAGATCGCCCATCAACAGCGGATTGGCGAGCACCGCGCGGTCGGCGCCGCCGTTAATCACCTCTACGTCGCGCAGCATCGACGCCATCAGTCGAAGGACGATCGCCACGTCCTCGCGCGTGCGTTCTTTTTTCGATGATCCGGTATGCAGCGCGCTCGCGGCCTGCACGCGCGATTGGGTGTCGGCGCGTCCGGCGGTCTGTTGGAGCAATCCCATCGCCAGCTCGCGGAACATCGACAGATCGTTGTCGACGAGCGCCAGTGCCTGGCCGATGCTGCCGTCGGCGATCGGCGCGGTCTGCTTCGCATCGACGTCGCTGTAGTCGTGATCGCGAATCAACGCGGCGGCGATCTCCGCCGTCGTCAGCCGCCCGAATCGCAGCCGCATGCAGCGCGATCGCACCGTCGGCAGCAACGCGCCCGGCACCGCGGACGTCAGGATGAACATCGTCCCCGGCGGCGGTTCTTCGAGCGACTTCAGCAGCGCGTTCTGCGACGCCGGCTCGAGCGAGTCGGCCTCTCGAATCAAGACG
>Ga0137436_1000247_pt1 | contig 17269 bp, 13 predicted proteins | sample EasRivERMGT119_2_FD_102328 | JGI IMG/M metagenome (GOLD analysis project Ga0137436, IMG submission 102328) | Soil microbial communities from meander-bound floodplain in the East River, Colorado, USA - East River MetaG ERMGT119_2 | ecosystem: Environmental > Terrestrial > Soil > Floodplain ...
GGCGATGAGCTGCGGCCGCGCGAACGCCCGCGCCAGGTTCTGCGCGTCCTGCAGCCCGCGCCTGTAGTATTCGCCGTATTCCCGCACCGGCAGCCAGTCCTGCGCAACCGGCGGCAGCGGCGGCGAGAGGCGCGAATAGGGGCCCGCGCCGTACACGATTTTCCCGCCGACCATCGTCAACAGCGACGAGAGGTCCTTGATCCTGTCCTCCGGGACGTTGAAGTAGTCGGCGGAAAGGATCGCGAGGTCGGCGAACTTTCCCGCCTCCAGCGTGCCTTTCCTGCCCTCCTCGCCCGAGATCCACGCGCCGCCCGTTGTATACAGCCGCAGCGCCTCGGTGCGATCGAGAAGGTTCCGGTCGCCCTGCAGCTTGGCGCCGCCCAGTGTCTTGCCGGTCACCAGCCAGTGCAGCCCGATCCAGGGGTTGTAGCTGGTCGCGCGGTTGCCGTCGGTGCCGCAGGCGAGCGGAATCCCCATCTCGCGGATGCGTGCGATGGGCGGCGCGTCGGCAGCGGCCTGCTCGCCATATTTCTTGAGGAACGCCTCGCCGTCTAACGACATGCGGTTCTGGATGTCGATCGAGCCGCCCAGCGCCGCGAGCCGTTCGAGGGTCTTCGGCTGCAGGGTTTCGCAGTGATCCAAGCCCCAGCGCAGGTTCTTCAGCGGGATGTCCCGATTTACGAGCTCGAGCACGTCGAGCACGCGGCGCGCCGACGCGTCGAAGGTGGTGTGCTGGCGGAACGGCCAGCCCTGCCCGACGATGAACTTCACCACGGCGGAGAGATTTTTTTCCGTCACGCCCGCCGGCGGCACCGGATAATCCTTGGCGAAGTTGGCGATGTCGCCCGCCGCGTAGAGAATGTATTCACCCGTTCCGATCATGCGGTAATAGTCGTTGCCCTGACCGGCCTTCACGAGCTTGGCCCAGGCGGTGTAGTTCTCCAGCTCCTTGCCGGGCGCCTGCGCGAACAGCGTATAGCCGATCCGGAGCGTCATCTGCCCGTCGGCGGCGAGCTTCGCGATCGCCGCGTAGTTGTCCGGATAGTTCTGGCCGCCGCCGCCCGCGTCGATCACGCTGGTGACGCCCAGGCGGTTGTGCTCGCGCATGAAGTGGCGCGTCGAGAGGATCTGGTCTTCCGAAGAAAGCCTCGGGATACGCAGCCACACCGAGACCAGGCTCGCGAGGCTGGTCGTCGACATCACCAGGCCGGTGGGATTGCCCGAGGCGTCGCGCTCGATCGCGCCGCCGAACATGTTGGGCGTGTCCTTCGTCCAGCCGAGCGCGCGGATCCCGGCGCGATTGAGCCAGGCGCGGTCGTACAGATGCATGATCATGCACGGCGTGCCGCCGGTCGCGGCATTGATCTCTTCGAGCGTCGGGTAGCGCTGCTCGGCGAACTGCGCCCAGGTCCAGCCGCCGATCACCTGCACCCAGTGCGGCGCGGGCGTACGCTGCGCCTGCTCGCGCACGCGGCGCAGGCCTTCGGCGAGCGAGGGCACGCCATCCCAGCGCACTTCGTTCGTATAAGTCAATCCGCCGCGGATAAAGTGAGTGTGCCCGTCGTTCAGGCCCGGGATGACGGTGCGCCCGCCCGCGTCGATCACCTGCGTGCCGGGACCGCGCAGCCTCTCGATTTCGGCCGCAGAACCGATGGCGGCGATGTTGCCGCCGCGGATCGCGAGGGCGCTCGCCGCGGGCGCTCGCGGATCGAGCGTGGCGATCCGGCCGTTGACGAGGATGACTTCCGCCGGGTTGCTTGACTGCACGACGGGCGTTTCCTGCATGACGGGCGCCGCGCAGCCGCCGAGTCCGGTGAGTCCCGCGGTCGCCGCGAGCGCGTCGACCAGGAAATCGCGGCGGCTGAAGTCGACTGCACTGCGCGCCGCCCCCGGCCCGCACGACAGGTGATTGCATGCGACAAATCCGCATCCTCCGCCGGACGCTGCCATGTTCCGCCCCTCCTCTTGACCGGTTCGTTCGACATTGTAATTTCTCTACGCCAGGTATTTTCCGAACCACGCGAGCGCCTCGCCCCACGCGGCCTTCGCCGCAGCGGCGTCGTAGCGCGCGCCGGTATCGTTGTGGAAAGCGTGATCCACGTTCGGGTACACGATCTTGCGGAAGGTCTTGCCCTGCTTGTCCATCGCCGCCTCGATCGCCGGAATGTTCCGGTTGATGCGCTCGTCGCGCCCTCCGTAGATCGCGAGCACCGCTGCACCTATACCCTGCACGTCGCCTTCCTGGACGGGCACGCCGTAAAAAGGCACCGCGGCCCGCAGATCGGGAACGCCCGCCGCGACGCGCCAGGTGACCGCTCCGCCGAAGCAGAAGCCCGTCATGCCGATGCGGTCGCCGCGCGCCGAAGGCTGCGATCTCGCGTACGCGAGGCCGCTCTTGAAATCCTGCACGTGACGCGCGGGAGCCGCCTTGCCGAGGATCCCGGGAATCGCGTCGAAGTCGTGCTTGGCGGTGCCGCCCTCGCGCGAGAGCAGGTCCACTGCGAGCCCGACGTAGCCCGCTTTCGCCGCGCGCCGCGTGACGTCTTCGATGTGGCGCGTGAGTCCACGGTTCTCGTGGCAGACGAGCACGATGGGATAGCTTCCCGTTCCCGCCGGCCGCGCGAGGTATCCGGCAAGCCGGACGCCTTCGCCGGGAAATTCGGCGATTCCCGCGACGACAGAAGGATCGTCGGGCGCGACCAGAGGCTTCGAGCCCACGGGGGCCGAGCCGGCCGGCGCCTTCGCGGCGGGAGCGCGTGCTCCCTGCGCGCGTGCCTCCAGCACCTGCGCCGCGAACGCCGCGCCCGTGATACCCGCGATCGCCTTCAGCGCTCCGCGGCGCGACAGCCGCCCCTCCTCGTAATCCTCGACGGCTTCTTCCACCAGATAGCGCTGCAGATCGTTCATGTTCATCTCTCGTTGTAAAAACCGGGGACAGACCACCATTTTCTTTCGCGATGAGGCGGTGGGGACGGCGGTACTGAAAATGGTGGTCTGTCCCCGGTTTCACGTTCTCAGCCATGCCTTTGCCTCGCCGAGCAGCTTCTCGAGCGCTTCGCCGCGCGCGGTCGGAAGGTTCGGATTCACCTGGGCGCCGTTGCGCGTCTGCAGGTAGGCGAGATGCCGGTAGCCTTCCGGAAAACGGCCGAGCAGCGCCGGGTCGAGCGAGATCTTCGCACCCGGATCGACCGGGTCGATGCGGTCCTTTTCGTAGATCACCGAGCGCCTGGAGATGCGCCAGACGCCTTCGCGCTTCTCGACCCGATCGAAGAAGCGGCCGGTGCACACGGCGTCGACTTCGACGCCGTCGAGCTGCGAGCGCACGTTGATCGACATGCGCGTCTGCGCGATCGCGCGAGCGCCCTTGATTTCTGCGACGGTTCCGCCAAGAAAATGCTGCGAGCGCGATCCCTTGCTGAACGAGGCCTCGCAGGATTCGACGAAATCCTCGAATCGCCCGTCGAACCAGGTCGTCGTCATCGCGGCTCCGGGGTGCGCGGTCGCGCGCAGCTTGCCCCAGTCTCCGGTGTCGCGCGCGAGCGCCCAGCTCTGCATGAGCGCGGATATCGCCAGCTGGTCCTGCAGATCCTCCATGCTCTCACTCGGGCTCGATGCCCGCCTTGCGAAGCAGCCCCGTCCATTTGGCGACCTCGGCACGCACAAACGCTTCGGTCTCGGCGGGCGACATGCGCAGGCTCCGGCCGCTGCCCATCTCCAGGCGCGAACGCACTTCGGCCGAGCGCGTCGCGCGATCCACTTCGGCGCGCAGGCGCTCGATCACCGCGCGCGGCGTGCGCGCCGGAGCAAACAGGCCGAACCAGGTCTCCATTTCCAGGTCGACCACGCCGGTTTCGATGAGCGTGGGCAGCTGCGGCATGGTCGGCGCGCGCTCGCGGCTCGACACCGCGAGCGCCTTGACCTGCCCGGACTCGACGTAAGGCCGGGTGGTGGTCGTGTTGTCGTAGAAGAGATCCACCCGGCCCGCGAGCAGATCCTGGTACACCGGCTGCGCGCCCTTGTAAGGCACCTTGACGATGTCGACGCCGGTGAGCGCGGCGATGATGGCCGCGCCGATGTACTGCCCGGTGCCCGGACCGCTAGTGCCGATGTTGAGCTTGCCCGGATTCGCTCGCGCGAACGCGATCACCTGGGCGAGGCTCGCGAGCGGCAGATCCTTGCGCGCGACCAGCGTGTAGGAGTGGCTGACCACGAGGCCGACGGAAGTGAAGTCCGCGAGCGAATCGTAGCCGGGCGACTTGTACAGGCCCATGTTGAGCGCGATGTTCGAAAGCCCCCCGACCACGAGGTTGTAGCCGTCGGGAGCGGAGCGGGCGACGAGTTGCGTGCCGAGGAGCGTGCCCGCGCCGGGGCGGTTCTCGACCACGAAGGCCTGCCCGGTCTGCTCGCCGAGCTTCAGCCCAAGCACGCGCGCAACCAGATCGAAGCCGCCGCCCGGGGCGGAAGGAGCGACGATGCGCACCGGTCGCGACGGGTAATCCTGCGCCAGCGCCGCGGAGAACGCCGAGAAAGCGACCAGGGCGCAACCCGCCCGGCGCAATCTCGAACTTCCGGAATTCGACATGGCTTTCATATTAGAATACCGCGGCGTTTTTCGCACACTCCCGATCCGGACCCATCATTCGCAACGTCGACGATTTCGAGCGCCGCGACCGGGCCGCTCCCGGGCGACCGCGCTGAAGTGCTGCCGTTGCGGACCGCAATTTGCCTGCCGCGCGCCTTCGTCGCCTGCGCTCTGGCGCTCGGTGCAGCCGCCGCCCCGCCCGCGATCGCGACGAGCGATTTCCTCGCCGACGTCACCGAACGCGGGAGCGCCGGCTGGGGCATAGTCTCGCGCTTCGAGCAGTCGCCTTATCGCGGGGGCGGCGTGCGCATCGATCTTTTGCCTCTGTATCTCTACGAAGGGGAGCACGTCTACCTGCATTCCTACCGCGCGGGACTCAAGTTCGATTTCGGGTCCGACAAGCGCCTGGCTGCGTTCCTTTCGGTTCGGCTCGAAAGCTTTCCGGTCGAGCAGGTCCCGGCGAGCCTCGCGGGGATGTCCGCGCGCACTACCGAAACCGATTTCGGATTGAGCTACGAGCAGCGCTTCGACTGGGGCAGCGTATTCGGCGAGGTCCTGCGCGATGTCTCCGGCCACTCCGGCGGTACCGAATTGCGGCTCGGGACCGGCACCGAGCGGCGGCGCGGACGGCTGAAGCTCTCCCCGTATCTGATGCTCGCCGCCCGCAACGCCAGGCTCAACGACTACTACTACGGCGTGGACTCATCCGAAGCGACGGCGGACCGCCCCGCCTACCAGCCGGGCTCCGGCGTGAACGGGACGGTCGGACTGAACGCCCGGTACGACCTCACCGACCGCTGGCATTTTCTCGCCGGCGTCTCCGCCACGCTGTGGGCCGGCGGCGTGCGCCACAGCCCCATCGTGGAGGACCGCGTGCAGCTCTCGGCCTTCGGCGGCCTCGCCTACGAATTCACGCCGACGCCGCAAAAAGACACTTCGGACCGCGTGCCACTCACCTTCAAGATCCTGCACGGCTGGTCCACTCCCTGCAACCTGGCGCCGATCATGGAACTGCGCTGCACGTCGACCGGCACGGACGATCACACCACGATTGATTCCTTCGAGGTCGGGCGGCCTTTCATCGAGAACCCGAACGGCTGGCCGGTCGCGATCGCCTGGTACGCCGGGCTGCTCCGCCACGAGGAGAACGAGCTTCAGCCGGATTCCCTGCAGATCAACCTCTACCTGAAGGCGTTCTACTGGGGATTCCCCTGGAGCGAGCGCGTGCGCACCCGCATCGGCTTCGGCGGCGGCCTCTCCTATGCGCAAGCAGTGCCCTTCGTGGAAGCGAGGGACCAGGCGGCGCGCGGCCGCAATACCTCGAAACTGCTGCAATACCTCGATCCGACCGTCGACGTGAGCGTCGGCGATCTCTTCGGGTCAAGGGAACTGCGCGAGACCTATTTCGGCCTGGGAGTCAGCCACCGCTCGGGCATGTTCGGCATGGCCCAGATCTTCAACAACGTGAACGGCGGCTCGAACTACATCTACACTTACATCGAGTGGAGGATGTGAGGCAATGTCATCCCGCTCCCGCAGCTTCATGCTGCAGCCGAGGACAAGGTCTTCACTCCACCTTGGCGCCCGAGATCTTGACGGCCTTCGCGTAGCGCTCCGCGTCCGCTCTCAGCATCGGGGCCCAGTCGTCTCCCGAGACACCGAGCGGCTCGATGCCGAGGTTCTTCATGCGCTCGATGATATCGGGGAGCTTCACCACCTGCGCCACGTCGGCACCGATCTTCACGATGATGTCCCGCGGCGTCCCGTTAGGCGCGAACAGGCCGAAGGTCGGCGCGAAGTCGAATCCGGAAATCGTCTCGGCGATCGCCGGCACATCCGGGGCGAGCGCCGAGCGCTTGAGCGAATTGATTGCGAGCAGCTTCACGCGCCCGTCCTTCGCGTGGGCGGCAAGCGTCGGATATCCGGAGAACACCATGGGCACCTGCCCGCCCACAAGGGCGGGCACGCTCTGGCCCGTGCCCTTGTACGGCACGTGCGTCATGTCGAGGTTCAGCGACGACTTCAGGTACTCCATGCACAGGTGGTGCGTGCTGCCGATGCCCGAGGAGCCGTAGCTGTACTTGCCCGGCTCGGCCCTGATCAGCGCGATCAGCTCCTGGAAGGAATTGGCCTTGACCGACGGATGCACGGCCAGAAACAATGGCGCGCGCGCGGTGAGCGAGACGGGTATGAGGTCCCTGTCCGCGTCGTAGGGAAGCTTGGTGAACAGGAATGGAATGATCGCGTGGGTCGAGTTGTCCGTCATCAGCAGCGTATAGCCGTCAGGCGCCCCCTTCGCGACGAATTCCGCTCCCAGGATGCCGTTTGCCCCGGGCTTGTTCTCCACCACGAACTGCTGGCCCCAGCGCTCGGCGAGCTTCTGGCCGATGACGCGCGCGATCGTGTCGGGCAGGCCGCCCGGCGAATAGCCCACGATGACGCGCACGGATTTGTCCGGATAGGTCTTCGCGCCCTGCGCGACCACGGTCTGCGCAACGGCGATCGCTGCGAGCGGGAGCAGCCGGATCAATCTGGGGAATATCGAATGCATCGCGGTGCCTCCTGCGGGGAAAATCGAATTCTACCCGCATGCGACGCCGCAGGGCGCCGCGAAAGGAGGTGCGAGGGCGACTTGGAAGTCTTTTCGCGTTGACTGGGGACCGGGGCGTAGTCGCTCAACTCGCCCCGGTTGCTCTAGTACAGATAGGCTGCGCCGGTGTTGGTGGCAAGATCATTCGGCGCGCCGCTGACGCCGGTGCTGCTGCCGTCTTCGAACGGCGCCCCGACCGCGAGCGTGTTGCCGTCGCTGTTCAGGGCAACCGAAGTGCCGAATTTGTCAACGGCTCCCGTGTTCGAAATATTCAGGTTCGAGGCCTTGACGTAGGCCTTTTGCGACCAAGTGTTGGCGCTGCGGGTGTAAAAGTACACCGCACCGGCGTCGTCGGCCAACTCAACCGACGTGCTGTCTATGCCGGTGCCTCCCCTGTCTTCGAGCGGCGCCCCGACCGCGAGTGCGTTGCCGTCGCCGCTCAGGGCGACCGAGAAGCCGAACCAGTCACCGGCTCCGGTGTTCGAGGCCTTGACATAGGCCTGCTGCGACCAGGTTCCGGCGCTGCGGGTGAAGACGTATCCGGCGCCGGCGCTGGCGGCCGACTCATTCGGCGCGCTGCCGATGCCGGTGCTGTTGCTGCCTTCGAACGGCGCCCCGACCGCGAGCGTATTGCCGTCGCCACTCAGGGCAACCGAGTTGCCGAAGTTGTCATTGGCTCCGGTGTTCGAGGCCTTGACGTAGGCCTGCTGCAACCAAGTGCCGGCGGTGCGGATGTACACGTACACCGCGCCGGCACCGAAGGCCAGCTCATTCGGCGCGCTGCCGATGCCGGTGCTGCTGCTGGCTTCGAGCACTGCCCCGACCGCTAGCGTATTGCCGTCGCCGGAGAGCGCGACCGAGGTGCCGAAGGCGTCATCGACCCCGGGGTTCGAGGCCTTCACATAGGCCTCCTGCGACCAGGTGCCGTTACTCTTGGTGAAGACATACACCGCGCCAGCGTTGGAGACCGACTCATTCGACGCGTTGTTGATGCCGGTGCTCCCGCCGTCTTCGTTCGGCGCCCCGACCGCAAGCGTGTTGCCGTCGCCGGAGAGGGCGACCGCGAAGCCAAACTGGTCTTCGAGCCCGGTGTTCGAGGCCTTCGCATAGCCGATCGCTTGCGTGAGGTTGGTATCAAGAGTCTGGGGGGAAAAGGAGGGGGTGCAGCCACGAGCGTTGCACGCATCGAGGATATACGAAGCGTTCAGGCGCCGGTGCACCGGGATAGTGTGGTTGTAGCTCAAGGCGGTGATGTTGGTCGCGACCTGGGTGTAACCCGAGACGTTGCCATCGGGGCTCTCGCGAAGCCGATAGAAAGTGGCGCCGCTGACGGAGGGCCAGGTGAACTGCAGCTCTTTCACGCCGAAGCCCATGGTGAAAGTCGGGGCGGCGGGCGGCGCCACACACGTGACCGTGACGTTCGTGACGTTGGCGCCCGCGATGCTGCCGCTGCCGTTGGCGACCGCGCAGCCCTGGCCCGAGGGCTGGGCGAGCACCGTGACGCTGTAGGCCACGCCACTGGCCAGGGCGGTGGAGAAGGTAAAGGGGCCGTCGGCCGAGATCGGGAGATCGTTGCTGCCCCTGTTCTGCAGCACGAGCCCGGTGCCGGTAAGGCCCGAAACCGCACCGCCAACTGTAGAGGCATTGCTGGCGCAATTGACGGCGACGTTCGTCACGTTCGTGCTGACGGTCCCGGTGCCGTTTTCGACCGCGCAGGTCTGGCCCGAAGGCTGGGTGAGCACCGTGACGCGGTAGGTCGCGCCGCTGGTCAGGGCGTTGGAGAAGGTGAAGGCGCCACCGGCCGGGAGTGCGAGATTGTTGCCGCCGTTGTTCTGCAGCATCAGCCCGGTGCCGGCAACGTTCGGTGCCGTGCCGCCGACCGTGTAAGTCGTCGACTTGGCGCCGCGGCCCTGGCACGACGCAAGCAGCAGCGCGAGCGCGAGCACACCGATACAGGAAATCGCCCTGGCCGCCAGGGTTTTTGCATGCATGACCCTTCTCCCTCTTTGTTTCTGAGGGGCATTCTAGAGTCGGCACCACCGGAAACACGCGGCAGTATTCCTCGTGGCAAGCGAAATCCCCGGGCGCGAGCGCGCCACCCCTTCATGACTTGGGAAATATGCACGGGGCGGGGCTGAAACAGGTATTAATTCCCCTCGGCGGTCTTGGGCGCCGCCTGCGGGTTCCACTGCCCCCGCCGCATGCGCGTGATTTTCACGGTCTGGAACAAACCGGCTTTTCGAAACGGCTCCTCGGCCGAGAATTTCTCCGCCGCCTCGCGGCTCGGCACGTTGATGATGAACACGCTGCCGGTGCGCGACCCGTCCTCGGCAAGCGTCCCGCCGGAGAGCACGACGATATTCTTGTGGCGCTCCAGATACGCGAGGTGCGTTTCGCGCGTCGCGGCGCGGAGCGCCTGTGCGTCGGGCCGGTCTTCGTTGTACATGATGTAGAGCATGTTCCTCCTGTCTATTGAGAATTACGTAACCGCATGACATACCTTCGTCGTCCCCGCGGAAGCGGGGACCCAGTGGCTGTCGTTGCACGCTCTGGATTCCCGCTTTCGCGGGAATGACGGCACCAAGGCGGCGGTCCCTGTCACGAGCTCTGGTAAAGATCAATAGTCTGATTTCAGACCATCTCCTGCGGCCGCACCCATTGGTCGAACTGCTCGGCCGTGACATAGCCCAGGGCGAGCGCGGCGGCCTTGAGCGTGGTGCCCTCCTTGTGCGCCTTCTTCGCGATCTGCGCCGCCTTGTCGTAGCCGATGTGCGGATTGAGCGCGGTCACCAGCATGAGCGAGTTCCGCACCAGTTCGGCGATGCGCTCGCGCCGCGGCTCGATGCCCGCGGCGCAATGCTCCTTGAAGCCCGCGGCGCCGTCGGTGAGCAGCCTCACGCTCTGCAGGAAATTGTGGATGATGAGCGGCTTGTACACGTTCAACTCGAAATTTCCCGAGGCGCCGCCGATATTGATCGCGACGTCGTTGCCCAGCACCTGCGCGCACAGCATGGTCATCGCCTCGGACTGCGTGGGGTTGACCTTGCCCGGCATGATCGAGCTGCCGGGTTCGTTCTCCGGAATCGATATCTCGCCGATCCCGCTTCGCGGGCCGCTCGCGAGCCAGCGCACGTCGTTCGCGATCTTGGTGAGCGATCCGGCGAGCGTCTTCAGCGCGCCGTGGGAATTCACCAGCGCGTCGTTCGCGGCGAGCGCCTCGAACTTGTTGCGCGCCGAGACAAACGGCAGCCCCGTCGTCTTCCCCAGTTCCTTCGCCACCTTTGCACCGAACTCCGGGTGTGCGTTCAACCCAGTCCCCACTGCCGTGCCGCCGAGCGCGAGCTCGCACAGGTGCGTGAGCGAGGCGCGCACGTGCGCGATGCCGTGTTCGAGCTGCGACACCCAGCCCGAAATTTCCTGCCCGAGCGTGAGTGGGGTGGCGTCCTGCAGGTGAGTGCGCCCGATCTTGACGATGTCCTTGAACGCTTCTGACTTCCCCGAAAGGGTGTCGCGCAGCGATGAAAGCGCGGGTATGAGCCGATCATGGATGCCCTGAACGGCGGCGACGCTCATCGCTGTGGGAAAGACGTCGTTCGAGGACTGCCCGCGGTTGACCTCGTCGTTGGGATGAACGCGGCGCTTTTCGCCGCGCTCCCCGCCGAGCAATTCGCTCGCGCGGTTGGCGAGAACCTCGTTCATGTTCATGTTGGTCTGCGTGCCGGAACCCGTCTGCCAGACCACGAGCGGAAACTCGCCATCGTGCTTTCCGGCGAGCACCTCGTCCGCCGCGGCGACGATCGCGTCCGCCTTGTCCGCCGGGAGCGCCTTCAGCTCCAGGTTCACCCGCGCGCAGGCGCGCTTGACTCTCGCCAGCGCATGAATGAGCTCAGGCGGCATGCGCTCGCCCGAAATGCGGAAATTTTCCAGCGATCGCTGCGTCTGCGCGCCCCATAGCCGGTCGGCCGGGACGCGAATTTCTCCGAAGGTATCGCGTTCGATGCGGGTGTCAGCCATGGTCGCTCCCATCGAGGCGAACTATGCTACGCTAAAATTCGATTTCAATTCCACGCCCGGGCGCTCCTCATGAAAATCGACATCTTCAACCACGTCATGCCGGTGCCTTACCTCGACATGATGAAGCTGCACCTGAAGGATCCGGGGATTCTCAAGCGCATGAGCAATCTGCGCATGCTCTGGGACATCGAGGCGCGGGTGCAGATGCTGGACGAGAAATTCCCCGACGTGCAGCAGGTGCTGACGCTGTCGCTGCCCTCCCCCGAGCTGGTGGGGGGCCCGGAGCTCGCGCCCGAGCTTGCGCGCATCGCCAACGACGGCATGGCGAGCATGGTGGCGAAGTGGCCGAAGAAATTCCCCGCGTTCGTCGCCTCGCTGCCGATGAACAATGTTCCGGCGGCGCTCGAAGAGATGGACCGCGCGATCGCGAAGCTCGGCGCGCGCGGCGTGCAGATCTGCACCAGCGTCAACGGCCGCCCCTTGGACGAGCCGGAATTCTTCCCGGTCTTCGAGCGCGCAACGAAGAAGCACGACGTGCCGATCTGGATGCATCCGGCGCGGCCGGCGACCCGCGCGGACTACGTCGGCGAGCAGAAATCGAAATACGAGATCTGGCAGGTGCTCGGCTGGCCGTTCGAGACGAGCGTGGCCATGGCGCGCATGGTGTTCTCGGGGCTGTTCGAAAAGCTCCCCGGAATCCGCATCATCACCCACCACTGCGGCGCCATGATCCCGTTCTTCTCCGGACGGGCGGAAACGCTCTGGGCGCAGCTGGGCAGCCGCAGCGCCGACGAGAACTACGAAGAACTTCTCAAGTCCATGAAGAGGAAACCCATCGAATACTTCAGGATGTTCTACGCCGACACGGTGCTCGGCGGCTCGGCCTCGGCGCTGCGCTGCGGATTGGATTTCTTCGGCGCCGACCGGGTGGTGTTCGCGAGCGACTGCCCGTTCGATCCGGAGGGCGGGCCGATGTTCATCCGCGAGGGGATACGCTCCGTCGAGGATCTCAAGCTGCCCGAAGCGGACAAGCGGAAGATCTACTTCGGCAACGCGCTGAAACTCCTGAAGATGCCGGCGGCGAAAGACAAGTAGCCCGCCGCGTGCTTCAGCCCAACGCGGCGATGCCGGCGTTGGCGATCTGTTCGTCCTCGTGCGACTGCACGCCCGAAACGCCGACCGCGCCGGCGCACTCTCCGTTCACCATGATCGGTACTCCGCCCTGCACGGGCAGCACCGGCATGTTGAGAAGGGCGTTCCGGCCGGCCGCGATGCGGTCCTCCCAGTTCTTGGTCGTGCGCCGCGACACCGCCGCGGTGCGGCCTTTCTCAATCGCGATCTGGGCGTTCGCCGGCGTCGCGCCGTCCATGCGGATGAGCCAGTGCATATGGCCGCCGTCATCCAGAATCGCGATGACCACGTTCCAGTTGTTCTTGCGCGCTTCGGCCTCGCAGGCAGCACCGATCTTCTTGCAATCCTCGAGGGTCAGGCAGGGCTTGGTTTTCATTTCTTGGGCTCCGGGTCAGTTTTTCAGCGCATTCCGAATCTGCTCCAGCGCCGCAGGGTCCTCGATCGTGGTGAGATCGCCCGGGTCGCGCCCTTCGGCGAGCGCTTGAATGGAACGCCGGAGCGTCTTGCCCGAGCGGGTCTTGGGCAGCAAGGACACGAAGTGTACTGCCTTGGGCCGCGCGATGGCGCCCAGTTGCCGGTCGACGGTCTCCATGACCTCCTTCTCCAATGCCTTGCGGCCCTCGGCCGAATCCAGCCTGGACGGATCCTTCACCACGGCAAACGCAAGCGGCATCTGGCCCTTCAGGGAATCGGCCACGCCCACCACGGCGCATTCGGCGATGTTCGAATGCATGCTGACCGCTTCCTCGATCTCGCGCGTTCCCAGGCGGTGTCCGGCGACGTTGATCACGTCGTCGGTGCGGCCGAGGATGAAGTAGTAGCCGTCCTTGTCGCGGATGCCCCAGTCGAAAGTCGAGTACACCTGTTTGTTCCGGAACGTGCCGAAATAGGTCTTCACGAAACGCTCGTCGTCGCCCCACACCGTCGTCATGCAGCCCGGCGGCAAGGGCGGCTCGATGGCGACCACGGCCTTCTCGTCGGTCCCGGCCTCGGCGGCGTCGGCTTCGCGCAGGAGTTTCAGGTCGTATCCGTAGACGGGAAAACTCGGGCTGCCGAACTTGACGGGCGTCTTTTCCACCCCGGGAACCGAGGACAGGATCGGCCAGCCGCTCTCGGTCTGCCAATAGTGGTCGATCACGGGCTTGCCCAGCGCCTCCGCGATCCACCGGTGCGTCGGCTCGTCGAGCGGCTCGCCGGCGAGGAAAAGGTGTTTGAGCGAGCCGAGATCGTATTTGCGCAGGATGGCCGGATCGTGCTTCTTCAGCACCCGGATCGCGGTGGGCGCGGAGAACATCACGTTCACCTTGTGGTCCTGCACGATCTTCCACCAGACCCCGGCATCGGGCCGGACCGGAACGCCTTCGTACATGATCGTCGTCATGCCCGCGATCAGCGGCCCGTAGATGATGTAGGAATGTCCCACCACCCAGCCGATGTCGGAGGTGGTAAACATCGTCTCCCCCGCGTTGCCGCAGTAGATGTGCTTCATCGATGCCGCGAGCGCGACCGCGTAGCCACCGACGTCGCGCTGCACGCCTTTGGGCCTGCCGGTGGTGCCTGACGTATACAGGATGTAGGACGGCTCGTTCGATTCGAGCCAGGTGACCGGCACCTTGGCGTCCATGTGCCCGGCGCGCAGCTCGGCGTAGTCCAGATCGCGCCCGGCGACAAGCTTTATCGATTGATCGAGCCCGCGCCGGAAAATGACGACCTTCGCGGGCGGATATTTCGCCAGCCGGATCGACTCGTCCACCAGCGCCTTGTAGGTCACCACCTTCCCCATGCGGCTGCCCCCGTCGGCGGTGACCATGAGCTTCGGCCGTGCGTCGTCGATGCGCGCCGCGAGGCTCGCCGCGGCGAATCCGCCGAACACGACCGAATGGATCGCCCCGATCCTCGCGCAGGCGAGAATGACGAACGCCGCCTCCGGGATCATGGGCATGTAGACGATGACCCGGTCGCCTTTGCCGACTCCGAGCGATCGCATCATGGCCGCCGCGCGCTGCACCTCGAGGTGGAGCTCGCGATAGGTGAAGCTTTTCTCCTCGCCCGTCTCCGTGGAGATGTAGACGAGCGCCCTCTGCTCGCCGCGCTGCGCCAAGTGCCGGTCGAGCGCGTTGTAGCACAGGTTGGTTTCTCCGCCGATGAACCATTTCGCAAACGGCGGGCGACTGTAGTCGAGCACTTTCTCAGGCGGCCTCTCCCAGTGCACGAGTTTCGCCTGCTCCGCCCAGAAGCCCTCGCGGTCGCCGATGGAGCGCCGGTGGAATTCACGGTAGGTCGTCATCGGGCGCGCTCTCCTTGCGGCGCTACTTCTTATGGTTCCTGAGCGCCTGGGTGATCTTGTCCAGCGGAAGCTCGACATTGAGGCGCCGGCACACGGCCAGAAGGAAGGGCAACATTCGCCGCAGCACTTCGCTGGCCGCGTCGCCCAGTTGCTGCGCATCGACGTGCTCGATGACCTGCACCGCCCGGTCGATGTCGCTCGGCAAGGTCACGGGCTTCAGCGGGCTCGCTTGGTCCTGGGCCTGGGTGACGACGCGCTGGGCCTTGCGGCTCGCCGCATCCGCCAGGCGCTGCTGGGCCATTTTCATGAGTTCCTCGATCGAGGCGACGGTATCCACGTCGAGCGCCGCAAGACCTATGCTCGTGCCGAACCTGAGCACCTGGTCGCGGTAGGTGACTTGCGCCTTCTCCAGCTGTTCGTGCATGCGGCGCGCAAAAGCGAGCGCCTGCTGGGAGGAGCTCCCGGGAAAGATCACCGCAAAGGTCGACTCCGCGGTGCGCCCGATCGAATCTTCCGCACGCAGCGTGCTCATCACCATCTTTGCGATTTTCGCCAGCAGCTGGTCGGCCACGCTCTTGCCGACTTTCTCGATGATTTCGCCGTAGGTATCCACCCGGAAGATCAGGACCGCAAGCGGTCCGCCGTGCCGTCTCGCGTGCGAGTAATGCTTGCCGCCTTCGGTGACGAGGTAGTGCGGCGTGAAAGTCCCCGTGACCGGGTCGCGGGTAACGGTCTGGTCGAGCGCCTGCTTGCTGACGACCAGCTGCTGCTTCGCTTCGACCAGGTGCAGCAGATTGTCGATGCGCGACAGGATCTCCGTGCCGTCGGTGGTCTTGGTGATGAAGTCGTTCGCTCCGGCCCCGCGCGCGCGCTGCTTGGTGGCGTCGTCCTCGTTTCCGGAGATCATGATCACCGGCATGCCGCGAATTCGCTGGTCTTCGGACTTCCTGATGCGCTCCAGAAGCGCGAAACCGTCCAGCACCGGCATCTGGATGTCGGAGAACACCACCACGATGGAGGGATCGGTCGTGATCGCCTGCCAGCCAAGTTCGCCGTTCGCCTCCTCCCGGACGTCGAAACTCTTCCGAATCAGGCGCCCGATCGTCGTGCGGACGATCTTGGAATCGTCCACGAGGAGGACGCGCTGCTTCGGGATTTGAGTGGGCGCAGGACCGCCCGGATTCGAGCTCATGTCAGGCCGCCAGATCGACGACGATGCGTCCCCTGGCTGCGCCCTTCAGCAGGCCCTCGAACGCCCGCGGGAGCTCCTCGATCGGGATGGTCCGCGTCATCTCCTTCAAGTGCGCCGGCCGCATGTCGCCCGCGAGCCGCCGCCACACCTCCTGGCGCAGCGGCATCGGCGTGGTTCCGGAATCGATCCCCAGCAGGCTCACGCCGCGCAGGATGAAGGGCGCGACCGTGGTATTCAGGTTCATGCTCGCCGCAAGGCCGATCGACGCGATGGTTCCGCCCTGCATCATGGTGCTCGCCATCCAGGCGAGCACTTCTCCGCCGAGATTGTCCACCGCTCCGGCCCAGGTCGCTGTGTCGAGCGGCTTGATCTTCGAGAGATCGAGGTTTTTTCTCGACATCACTTCCTTCGCTCCGAGCTTCTTCAAGTATTCGGCCTCGTTCTCCTTTCCGGTCAGCGCCACCACGTGATAGCCCAGGCGCGAAAGGACGTCGATCGCGACCGAGCCCACGCCGCCGGTCGCGCCGCTCACGACGACGGGGCCCCTGGCGGGCGCGAGGCCGTTCGCCTCCATGCGCACGACCGCGAGGCCGGCGGTGTACCCGGCCGTCCCGAGGGCCATGGCTTCGAAAAGATTCAGTCCCTTCGGCATGGGAACCACCCAGTCCGCCGGGACCCGAGCGTACTCGGCGTAACCGCCGTCGTGCGCCACGCCCAGGTCGTAGCTCGTGCAGATGACCGCGTCCCCGCGCGAAAAGCGTGCGTCGGAGGACTCCGTCACCGTCCCGGACAGGTCGATCCCGCCGACGCAGGGGAAGCGCCGGATGATTTTTCCCGCGCCGGTCGCGGCGAGCGCGTCCTTGTAGTTGACGCTCGAATACGCGACGCGCACCACGACCTCTCCCTTGTCGAGATCCTCGAGGGCAAGCTCTTCGAAGCGCGCAACCGCCTTTTTCTCGATCTCGTGGATGCGATAGGCCTTGAATTTGTCCATGAGTGCTTTCGACGCCGAGGTAGCCGGCCCGAAAGGCGGCGTCGCCTCCCGAGCGCTTCTCCTTGAGCGATTATACCGGCGCTGCGGCGCCCGGCCCGGTGCTCAATCCGGAGTGCGCCGGCGCTCGGCCAGATATTCGCGCGACTGCATCTCGACCAGACGGCTCGCGGTGCGGGCGAACTCGAACACCATGGCGCGCAGCCGCGCATCGCCGGGGTCCTCCTCGATCCTGAGCAGCTTTTCCGGGGCCGTTTCCGCGGAGACGATCAGCTTGAGCCGGTTGTCGTAGAAGACATCGACCATCAGCGTGAAGCGGCGCGCCTCCTCCGCAAGAACGAGTCCCATTCGCGGCACCTCGGAGACGATCACCGTGTGGAAGCGCCTGGAGAGGTCCAGATAGTCGTGCTGCGAGCGGCCCCAGCCGCAGATCACCTTGAAATCGAACCAGACGACGCCGCCCGCCCGGTGGCGGTAGGGAA
>Ga0137436_1000248_pt1 | contig 17248 bp, 22 predicted proteins | sample EasRivERMGT119_2_FD_102328 | JGI IMG/M metagenome (GOLD analysis project Ga0137436, IMG submission 102328) | Soil microbial communities from meander-bound floodplain in the East River, Colorado, USA - East River MetaG ERMGT119_2 | ecosystem: Environmental > Terrestrial > Soil > Floodplain ...
GACCCGCCCGGCTTCGACCGCTCTGTGCTCCCCGAGGTGGACCGCAAGATCGCGGCGTTCTTCCGCAAGCACCTGCTCCCCTAGAATAGCCTGCCGAGGAGCCCGCCGACATGCTGATGATGGACAGGAACAATCTCCAGGTCGCCGGCCTCATCCAGGAGTGGCTCGCGAAGCAGGGGTTGTATCGATAGGCTGATTTCGTCGACGGGAAGCGAGGTCATTTCACATGAAAATACACTGCCTTGTTTTGTGCATTGTCAGCGCGATGCTGTCGTCCTGCACGGACAGCAGCGCGAGCTCGACTGCCAGTAGCTCGTTTGTGAACGTTCCTCACGAAGTCGTATCGGAAGGCCTACAACTCGGTATAAAGAGCCAGCAGCTCCACGTCATCACGGACGATGCTCAATTGGCATCGTTCGCCGCGACGGCGAGTTTCAATCCGGCCATCCCTGCAATCAATTTTGATGCGAATGACGTTGTCGCTATCGCTACCGGCTTCCCGGGTTGCGGTGGAATGCGCTTGAACAATGTGAGCGAGAACGCGGACACTCTCCTTGTCGAAATCGACAAGACATTCAGCGCAAGCCTGGCGTGCGCAGCCGTTGTTTCGGAATTCGGGCCCTATATGCTGGTGGTCGTACCTAAGAAGGGAAAACCCGTGTCGTTCACCTTCGCTGTCAAAATCGTGTGATCCAAAGTATCGATCCGCGGCAACTCGCACATGCTGATGATGGACAGGAACAACCAGCAGGTTGCCGGCCTCATCCAGCAGTGGCTCGCGAAGCAGGGGCTCTACCGCTGAGAACGACCGTGGACAAGCTCCCCCCGCCCGTCATTCCCCGCAATTTCTACGCGGCCGGGCTGAATTACCTCTCGCACATCGAGTGGGCGAACAGCCGCGGGGCGAGCCACAAGGTGCCGCAGCAGCCCGACATCGGCTACCGTGCGGCGAGCGCGCTCGTCGGCAGCGGATACGACATCGTGATCCCGGCGGACTCGCCCGGACCGGTCGAGTACGAGGGCGAGCTCGTGGCGGTGATCGGGAAGAAGGCGAAGAACGTGCCGGAGGCGGAGGCCCTCGCCTGCGTGCGCGGCTACACGCTCGGCAACGACATCAGCGAGCGCTCCTGGCAGAAGAGCGACCGCACGCTGTGGCGCGCGAAGAGCGCCGATACGTTCAAGCCCATGGGACCGAGGATCGTCTCCGGAATCGACCCGATGGACCAGGTGATCGAGGTGCGCGTCAACGGCCGCACCGTGTCGAGCTACAACACCCGCGGCATGATCTTCGGCGTGGCGCGCTACATCTCGCGCATGTCGCGCTACGTGACGCTCCATCCCGACGATATCATCTGGTTCGGCTGCGACGGGCCGACCGAGCCCGCGCTGAACGACGGGGACCTGGTCGAGGTCGTGAACGAGGCGATCGGAGTCCTCGCCAACCGGGTGAGGAAAGAGGCTTGAGGCCGTAACACGTCTCCGAGGAGGCACCATGTTCAGGAAAATCGACCACGTCGAGATCGTCACCGACCAGCCGGACAAGTCCCTGGACTTCTACACCAACGTTCTCGGCTTCAAGCTGAGATTCCGCGACCAGGTGCCGCAGCCCGGCGGAGGCGGTTCGCTCGACATCGTGTACCTCGATCTGGGCGGTACGGCGATCGAGCTGCTGTCTTACGCCAAGCCGGTCGAGCCGGCGCCGCAGAAGACGCACCTCGGCTACCGGATGATGGCGCTCGAGGTCGATGACATGGTGAAGACGCTCGCCTATCTGAAGACCAAGGGCATCGGGCCGGTGTGGGGACCGGTGTTCCGGGAGAAATACGCCCGCGCCGAGATACAAGATCCCAGCGGCTTTCACATCGAGCTGAGGCAGTGGATGAATTGACCGATGCCGAGAGCAGAGACATCGGCCGAAGACGGTGCCTAGTGGACTGTAACGTGCAAATCCATAGTGGCGATACGCACTCGCCCATAGTACGGTTGGGAACAAGTCGTACTTCCAAATCGACTGTTACAGTCCCCTAGTAGCGGCCGTGTTGCTTGAAGATGTAGTTGGTGAGCTCGATCGCCTGCATGCTCATGGTCCGCTGCAGCGCGTGCGTGTCGCGCAGGATGGCACGCATCACGCGGTAGACGATCCAGGGGTGCTCCTGGAGAATCCCCTCGAACCGCTCGCGGCCAAGACTCAGGATTTCGGTGTCGCCGAGGGCGCGCAGCGCCGCGTAGTGCGGCATGCCGTCCAGAAACGAGAGCTCGCCCGCGAGTTCGCCGGCGGTCTTCACGTGGAGGTTGCGCCAGCTCCCGTCGGGATCGCGGCGCGCCACGCCGAGAGCCCCGGCGAGGACCAGGTGCAGGCGGCTGTCGGCCTTGCCTTCCTCGCAAACGATCTCCCCGTCCTTCAGCTTGCGGCCTTCCATGAGCGCGGCGAGGACCCTGCAATCTGCGTCGGAGAGCTCCTTTGCAAGGGCGGACTTGCGCAGTGCTTCGAAATCGGGCGGAGCAAGCAAGGCAGTTCCTTTCCGGGATACGCTCCAATGGATGATAGGCTGGTGGTAGGAGCGCGACTTTGCGATACATCAAGGAAACCGGCGCTGCGCGGGGGGGAAACGCTCTATGAGCGAACATAGCGAGCAGATTCAATGCGCACGATAACTCGCCCCGAAGGCGGAGGCACAAATCCCCCTCGAGCACGCCGCCGAGGGAACCTTTTCGGCCGCGCGGACGTGTAACCATGGCTATGCCTCCTGTTTCGCCGTTCCGTCGAATCCGGGCCGCCGTGTCGCCGTACCGTCGCGCCCGGCCCGACGCGTTGAATTTCGAGGATTTGTTGCGCCCGCAAGTCGAGTACCTCTATCGGCTGGCCTGGCGATTCACCGGCAGCGTAGCCGACGCCGAGGACCTCGTTCAGGACGTATTGATCAAGCTCTTCCCTCGTACCCGGGAACTGCTCGAGATCGAGCGGCTCCGGCCCTGGCTCGCCCGGGTGCTCTACCACCAGTTCGTCGACTCGGTTCGGCAACGGGCTCGCTCGCCGATCCTGGAGCTCGCGACCGGCGCCGAGAGCGAGGACAACCCCCTCGATGCCTTGCCAGCGATGGAGGATGGCCCGGAAGAACACGCCGAACGCAGCGGGCAGCGCGAGCGCATCCTGCGCGCCCTCGACCGGCTCAATCCCGAACAGCGCGCGGTGGTCGCGATGCACGACGTCGAGGGGTACAGCCTCGAAGAGCTCGAGACGATGCTGGAGACGCCGCTCGGCACGCTCAAGTCGAGGCTGCACCGGGCCCGCCAGCGGTTGCGGGCGCTGCTGCCGATGGAACCTTTTTCCGCCGGCGAGCGTGTTAGGGAGTAGGAGCTATCAAATGGAATGCCAGGACTTCGCGCTGCAATTGGACGACCTGCTCGACGGGCAGCTCGACGTCGCCCGGCAGAAGTCGGTTCAGGAACACCTGGGGCGCTGCCCGGACTGCCGCCGCCGGCATGAGCACGCGAAGGCGGTGCGCGAGGCCGTGCGCAAACTTTCCCCGCCCGCGCTGCACCCGGGCTTCATGGACCAGGCCTTGGCGCGCGCGACCCGCGCGGCGGTCGGTGGACCACGCCCCAAGTGGCGACCGGTGCTTGGCATGGCGCTCGCGGCGAGTCTGGTGCTGGGCGTGGCCCTGGGCGTGTTCTTCTCCACGCAGTCGGCGCCGGTGCAGACGGTGGTGCTGACGATCGATCGCCCCGAGACCGTGCGCCTGATGTTCAACAGCGCAAGACCGCTGAAAGCGGCCACGTTGAGCCTCGCGCTGCCCGAGAACGTCGAGCTCGTCGGCTACGGCGGCCGGCGCGAGCTCTCCTGGCAGACGGATTTGCGCGAGGGCGGGAACCTGATGCAGCTTCCCTTGGTCGTGCGCGGAGCGACGAAGGAGGAACTCGTGGCGAGCCTGTCGCACGACGGGAGCAGCAAGACGTTCCGGCTGAAGATTGAAGTCGATAACGCGGGCAGGCCGGGCATGTAGCCCGCCGGGCTCGCGGAATTGGGAGTCCACTGGTAACAAGGAGATGCGTCATGAAGCGATTCACACAGTATGCAATGGGTACGATTCTCATCCTCGGGATGTCGAGCACGTGGGCACAGCAGCGCGACCTCGAGGTGACGATGGATGTCGTGCCGGCCAACGCGTCCGCCGGCGCCGCCGGCGAGATCAAGCTGCCCATCACGCTGCCCGAGACGGCGTCGGCCCGGGCGCGAGAATCCTCGGCCTTTGGACTCGGGACCGCAAACGCGGCACGCGACAAGGGGAATCTTAGTGGCCGCGAGTTCGGACAAGGGGTATCCGAGGCGGCGCGCCAGCGGGACCACACCCCGAACCTCCCGCCGCAATCCAGGCGCCCATAACGCGGTCGTCACCCCGGGTACGCGCCCTGCCGGAGTAAACTCCGGCGGGTGTGCGCGTCTATTCGTCGTCGCAGGGCACAAGGGGGAAAAACTCGCGCCCTTCGGATTTCCTGCCTTGTCGTCCTATTCCTGAGCGTCGTTCCCTGGCAGCCTGTCGGCGCCGCCGCGGACGGCGCGCAGGCTATCGAGCAGGGCGCCAAGGCGTTTCGCGCGGGCGACTACCCCGCGGCGCTTCGATCGTTCCTCGATGCGCGGCGGGCGGGCCTGGACACTCCAGGCCTGCGCTACAACCTCGGAGCGACGTATTACAGGCTGGGCCGCTACCCGGAGGCCGAGCGCGAGTTCCAGGGGCTCGCGAGCTACCCGGAATGGGCCGCTCTCGCGCATTACAACCTCGGCCTGACCGCGCAGCGCGCGGGTCGCCGGCAGCAGGCCGTGGAATACTTCGAACAGGCGTACCGCATTACCGCCGACCCGAACTTGCGCACGCTCGCGGCTACGGCCCTCGAGCGGCTCGGCGGCGCGCCGCCGTTGCCGGGAACGAGCGCAGTGGTCTCCTTGGCCGGCGGCTACGATAGCAACGCGGCGCTGTCTCCGGACGCTGCGACGGCCGGAGTCAGCCATCAGAGCGACTCATTTGTCGAGGCGCTCGCCGCGGCGAGTCATCGTCTGACCGGAAACACCGCGCGCGGGTGGGTTGCCCACGGCGGCCTCGTCGTGCGGAAGTACAGAGATCTGAACGAATTCAACCAGACGGGATTGCGCGCCGGCCTGGGCTACGAGACCGATTCGGACCGGTTGCAGACCGGCGTCGGCGGCTATTTCGACACTGTCTACGTCGGCGGCGACCGCTTCGAACAGGCCGCGGTGGTCGATGTACTGGCTCGCAGGCGCCTGGATACGGGCGGCGATCTTCGCGGGCGCTACCAGTTCGGGCACATCGCCGGCGGCCGGGGCTTCGAGTATCTCGACGGGTGGCAACAGCGCCTGTCGGCGGATGCGGGTCTCGTATTGGCGGCCGCCCTTGTGCGCGTCGGCTATCGGCTCGAGCTCAACAATCGCAGGGATTTCCAGCTGGGGGCCGAGTTCCTCAGCTACTCGCCGACGCGGCATTCGCTGTTCGCGACCATTTTTCTGCCCAACGTCGGCGGCTGGCGGGCCGACGCGCGCGGCGAGTATCGTGCCAGCCGCTACAACGATCCTGATCGTCTCAATGGGGGCACCCTCGAAGTCACGCGCAAAGACGACCGTTACGGGTTCGCCTTGCGCGCAGATCGTCCCCTGAGCGCTTCGTGGCGTGCGCTGGTCGACTACAGCTACTATCGAAACGAATCGAACCTGGACGCCTACGACTATGGCCGCTATCAGTTGATGGTCGGTATCGAAGCCGTGCTGGAAAAATAAGTCTGGGTCGATTTTCTTTGAGATCACGAGCTCGCGCGGCCCTGCGCGGTCGAGGCGAGGGTCGTGTAGTATCTTCTGCCCGCGAAGCGCGGCGGCGCCTGCGGCTCCCTCATGGGGCAGGGCGGCGCGACTGACCGCGACCGGTGGGGGGGACACGATGCAAGGCACAAGCCCAGTCGAATCCGCAGAGGATCCCCTCGCCCCCTACCGCGAGCGGATCATGTACGGCCTCGCGAGTGCCGTAGTGGTTTGCCTCCTTCCGTTCGCAGTCAACGCTTTCGTACAGGGGAACCCGGCGTTGGGAGCGGGTATCGTGAGCGCGATGCTGGTTCTGGGCATTGACGCTTTCGCCATCTACCTGAAGAAATCCCCGCCCATTCCGCTGATCCTGCTTCTCGTCCCCATCGTGGTGGGCACGGCGATTTCCCTCAAGACCCAGGGCTTTTTCGGCGCGCTGTGGTGCTATCCCACGGTGCTGCTCTTCAGTTTCGCCCTTTCGCGGCGCATGGCCAATTTTGGCAGCATTTTGCTGCTCGTGATCATCAGCGCGCTGGTGTATCACTACATCGGCCTTGCGTTCACCATTCGATTTTTCGTCACGCTGACGCTCACCATCATCCTGGTCAACATCGTCCTGAGCATCATCGTCGACCTGCACCGCAGGCTCCTCGACCAGGCGATCGTGGACCCGCTGACCGGCGCCTTCAACCGGCGCCACATGGAGCGCTGCCTGAGCGACGCCATCGAGCGGCAGCGGCGCAACTCTGCCCCGACTTCGCTGCTGCTGATCGATGTCGATCGCTTCAAGAGCATCAACGATCAATTCGGCCATGCGAAGGGCGACAGCGTGCTGAAGGGAATCGTTTCGCTGGTCGGGAAACGCTCGCGCAAGCTCGATCTGCTGTTTCGCATCGGCGGCGAGGAATTCATGTTGTTGCTGCCCGACACGCAAGAGGCTGCGGCGGCCCTCGTCGCGGAGCAGCTTAGAGCTTCCATCGCGGAATCACCTCTGCTCGATGGCGGGCAGCTGACGGTGAGCATAGGGGTCGGCGAACTTCAACCCGGCGAGTCACCGGACTCCTGGATGAAACACGCTGATGACGCTCTGTATGCGGCCAAAAAGGCGGGCCGAAATCGAGTGGTTTGCGCCGGGCCGCCCCGGCTCAGGGGGGACCCGACTCTCCCTCACGCGGAACCGCAGACCTGAATCGGTTTGCCCGGCTTGAGCCGCATCGCCTCCGCGCCAGGCGGGCTTGCTTGACGCGGCCGGGATGCGCGTGTATAAGGAGCGCGCAGGATTCTCAAGCCGAGATCGTCTGGTCCGCTCATCTCATCAGGTCGTCGTCCTTTTCTCCCCTTGAAGTTCCCGCGCTCCGGGCGAAAGCCTTCTTACAATTTTTTAGGAATGTGCAAATGAGTACAGGTACGGTCAAGTGGTTCAACGACTCCAAGGGTTTCGGGTTCATCACTCCGGACGGCGGCGGCAAGGATCTGTTCGCGCACTTCTCGGCGATCCAGGGCAGCGGCTTCAAGTCCCTGAAGGAAAACCAGAAGGTGTCCTTCGATGTCACCGCCGGCCCGAAAGGCGATCAGGCCGTCAACATCAAGCCACTCGCGTAACAACGACCCCGGCTGAGAAAAAAAGCCCGGCCAGGCCGGGCTTTTTTCATGGGCCTGCGAAAGAGGGACCCGGGGCCTCCGGTCAGCGGGTCGACGTTTGCGCGAGCCTTGAACGCCCATTTCTCGACAGAACGAGGGCGCTTCTATATCCTCTGCCTCCATGGACAAGCGAAAAGCATGGCGGGAACAGGAACAGCAGCTGGTCGAGCGCTGGAACGCGGCTGCCGAGCGGTTCCGGGACGCCCAGGCGGCGCTGTCGTCCCCGTCTTCGGAGAGTGGCGACGCCGCGCCGGACGAAGAGAAGTTGCTGAAGGCCAAGGTGGCCCGGGCCGAGCTCGAAGCCGTGCGAAAACAGGTGGCGCGCATCAAAGTGGAGTTCAGCGCCGGAAAGCGGTACTAGGAGGAACGCGCAGGCCGCCTTCTTCGGGTCGATTCGCCGGCTCGCGCGGGCCCATCCCGGCCCTCTTCGCTCCGGAGTGCTGTTGGCTGGATCGAGATCTCACCCTGATTGCGGGATAGGCGCGCACGTCTTTCAGAGCATGCATCGCACGTTCTCTCCCTTCGACAGCGCAGGTTGCGCGGCCCTCGCGCTAGCGGCGATTTTCGCCGGAATCCCCGCCGCCGCGGCCCAGGGCTACCCATCCCGACCGCTCACCATGGTCGTGCCGTTTGCCGCGGGCGGTCCGGTGGACACGATCGCACGGATCGTCGGCGCCCCGATGGGGAAGACGCTCGGCCAGACCATCGTGGTGGAAAACGTCGTCGGCGCGGCCGGCACGCTCGGCGTGGGCCGGGTCGCGCGCGCCGCCCCGGACGGCTACACGCTCAGCATAGGCCACTGGGGCACGCATGTAGTCAACGGCGCGGTCTATCCGCTGCAATACGACCTGCTCCGGGACCTGGAGCCGCTGGCGATGATCGCGAGCAATCCGCTGATGATCGTCACGAACGCTTCGTTTCCCGCAAGAGACTTGAAGGAATTGATCGGGTGGCTGAAGGGCAATCCGGGCAAGGCCTCGGCGGGAACCGCCGGATCGGGATCGGCGACCCACGTCGGCGCAATCTACTTCCAGAATGCGACGGGCACCCGGTTCGAGCTCGTGCCCTACAAGGGCACCGGGCCGGCGATGCTGGATCTCGTCGGCGGCCGCATCGAACTGATGATCGATCAGGCTTCGAACTCCATTCCGCAGGTGCGCGGCGGCAAGATCAGGGCCTACGCGATCACCGCCAAGACGCGCCTGGCGGCGGCGCCCGAGATACCCACCGTGGACGAAGCGGGCCTGCCGGGGCTGCATGTTTCGGTTTGGTACGGAATCTGGGCGCCGCGCGGCACGCCCCGCGACGTCGTGGCGAAGCTGAACGGAGCCATTGTCGCGGCGCTCGCCGATCCGACGGTGCGAGCGCGCCTCGCCGATCTGGGCCAGGAAATCCCACGGCGCGAGCAACAGACCCCGGGGGCTCTCGGCGCGTTTCACAAGACCGAGATCGAGAAGTGGTGGCCGTTGGTAAAGGCCGCGGGCATCAAGCCGGAATGATCAAGGCGGACATCACGCGGGACGCGGCGAAGCTCGAGTCGATGTGGAACGAAATCAAGCTCCACCTCGAAGACCGCAGGCGCTCGCTCGCCGCGGAGATCAGGAACTATCCCACGCCGATTCCACGGTGCGACGCGCAGTTCAACCATCTCTACGAGCAGCAGGCGAGGCTCGCCCGCGAGCTGGATCGAATCGGCGCGCTCACCGGGAAAAACCCGGAGCGCGGCGACACCATCGAATTGATCCGGCGATTCGTCGCCTCGGCGCCCTACACGGACGATCCCGCCGAACGGCAACTCCGATGCCGATTCGAGACGGAACTCTCCGCCGTCGAAAAATAGGGCTGCGCGCGAAGCATGGTCGGCGAGACATGAAAAAAATGCACAGCCGGGAGCTGGGCCTGGTCCTGGCGCGGCAGCTCCTCGGCGTGGAGGACCTGCACTACGGGCTCTGGGACGCGGACCTCGAGTTGAAGCTCGGCAACCTCGCTGCCGCCCAGCAGCGCTACAACGACATGCTGATCGCGCAACTGCCTGCGCCCGAACGCGAGGTCCGTGTCCTCGACGTCGGCTGCGGCACGGGGCAGCTGCTGCGCCAGCTGATCGACCGCGGCTATAGCGCGGACGGCGTCATCCCGGCCAAGGACCTTGGCGACGCAGCGCGCCGGAAACTGTCGGATCACTCAGGCTATCGATCCCGGATTTTCGAATGCGGCTTCGAGGATTTTCCGGTCGAGCACTGCCGGTGCCACTACGATGTCGCGTTGTTCAGCGAAAGCTTCCAGTACATTTCGCCGTCGGTTTCCCTGCCGATCCTCCAGGCGATCCTGAAGCCGAAAGGGCTGCTGCTCATTTCCGATTTTTTCAAGAGCGATGCGTCCGAGAGCGCGTCCCTCGATCCCGGCTTCGGCGGCGGCCATCCGTTGAAGGATTTTTACGCTTCGATGAAGCTGACGCCGTTCGTCCTCGTCAAGGACGAAGACATCACGCGTCGCGTAAGTCCCAACATGGAGCTGGTGAACGATCTGCTGATGAACAGGATAAAGCCGGCCACGCTCACGATCGGGCGTTACATCGAGGGCCGCTATCCGCTGCTTGCGCGGCTGGCGATCAGGCTGCTGCGCAAGAAGCTGGACCGGGTGAATTACAAGTATTTTTCCGGCCACCGCAGCAAGGAAGTCTTCGAGCGCTATAAGACTTACCGGCTGCTGCTGTATCGCCTCCCTTAGGCCGGTCCGCGCGCGACTCAGGCGGCGTTGCGCCGCCTGAACATCCCGTAACCTTCCATGTTCATGACCGCTTCGTCCTTCTGGTTGAAGACTTCCCAGCGGTGCAGCACGGTTCCGCGATCGGGTTTGCTCGTGGATGGTTTCGCTTCGAGAACGCTCATGCGCAGGCGGAGGGTGTCGCCGGGGCGTACCGGCTTCAGCCAGCGGACCTGGTTCACGCCGGGGGAGCCCAGGCTCGCCGCATCGAGCAGGTAGGCGTCGCAGATCATGCGCATGGCGAGGCTCACCGTGTGCCAGCCGCTCGCGATCAGCCCGCCGTAGATCGAGCGCTTCGCGGCTTCCTCGTCCGCGTGGAAGGGCTGCGGATCGTAGCGTCGGCCGAACTCGAGGACGTCCTCGCGCGTGAGAGTAGGGCCGGGCCGCTCGATCGCCATGCCGACGTGAAAATCCTCGAAGTAGTATTTGAATTGTTTCGCGCTCACGCGGTCGCCTCCGCTTTATGACGTTTCGGGTCGGGTGCGCTCGAACCGCAGGATCGCCTGTTTGATCGGCTCGGGCCAAGGGGCTGTTTTCTTCGTTTTGATGTCGGCGTTGACGTAGACGAGCTCGCCGCTGGTGATGTGCTCGGTGCCGCGCCAGATGCCGAACACCAGCCGCATCGAGGAGCGGCCGATGCGGCCGACCCGGCATCCGACATCGATCAACTGGTCGTAGGTCGCCGAGCCGTGGTATTCGGCGCCCGCCTTTACCGCGTAGATGTCCGAGCCGAATTTATCGACGAGGTCCTCGGGGTAGCGCAAGCCGATCGCGCGCCAGTACTCGGCGACGGCGACGTCGAAGTAGAGGAAGTAGTGCCCGTTGAAAACCACGTCCTGCCGGTCTACTTCCGCCCAGCGCACCCGAAGGCTGTGGATGAAGGTGAAATCTTCTTTCCTCAAGGCACGCCTCCCGGTCCGTGCGCCGTTATTCCCCTGGTTCCGGCGGGGTATCCTTTGTCCTGGAGAAGCGAGCATATCAAATGGACGAGATCGTATTGCGATCGATGCTGAAGTGGCCGGACGTGCCGGCGGTGTACGGCTGGCTTTCGCTGGATCGTCGCGGAAGCTGGATGATCAAGAACGTCGCGGGGGGCTTCGAGCGCATCGCCAATGCCGCGGTCAGGGATTTCATCGGCCGGAATTACGCGGCCGACGCCGAAGGCCGCTGGTATTTCCAGAACGGCCCGCAGCGGGTGTTTGCCGCGCTCGATTACACACCGTGGGTATACAGGCTCGACGACGCGGGGCAGGGGTTTCTCGCGCACACCGGCGCCGTGCCGCGCGCGCTCGAGACGGTATTTCTCGACGACGCGGGCGCGCTGCTTCTCGAGACGGAGATCGGCATCGGCGTGCTCCTCGATCGCGATCTTTCCGCCGTTCTCGATCGCCTCGCCGATGGTCGCGGCCGGGCGCTCGAGCGGCTCCTGGAGGACGTCGCGCAAGGCGCGGTAGCGCGCGCGATGCTGCAGGGCAAGAGCGTGCGGGTCGCTCGCGTTCGCGGCGCGGACGTTCCCCGCCGATTCGGATTCGTGCAACGGCCCGCTCCACGGGCGGGCGAGCCGGAGTGCTGAACGACGCCGGATGTAACGAGGTGTAAAAGGTCAACACCGGCCCTGGCTTGGAGTTAGACTTTCCTCACCTTGGTTCTCCGTGAACAGGAGGCTCCAATGAAACGACCGATTGCGATTCTGCTTGGACTGGCCCTGATGGCAAGCGCAGGGGCCGTCTTCGCGCGCGGCGGCGGGGGCAATGGCGGAGGGCGAGGGGGACACGCGGGAGTGAGCAGACACTCGGGAGTGAGCGGACACGTGGGAATCAGCGGGCACGTGGGACACCTGGGTGGTCGGCCTGTCGTGGGCGTGCGTCATGGCCCTGTGTTTGTCGGCCGTCCTCACCACGGCCATCGCCACGTAGGGTTCGGCGGCGCGGTCGTGATCGGTGTGCCGTTCTTTTATCCCTACTATCCCTACTATCCTTACTATCCTCCGATGTATGCTCCGCCGCCGGCCTATACGGAACCGCCGGCCTATATCGAGCAGGGCGGGGGCGTGTATTACTACTGCCCGGATCTCCGCGACTACTACCCCAACGTCCCCAGCTGTCCGTCGCAGTGGGTGCCGGTCCCTTCGGCCCCAAGCGAAACCCCGCGCTAAAGCCCTTTCCGGCTAGTCTGCAGTCAGCACGGCCTTTCCTTGAACCCTTGCGGTTCGTCATGCCGTTGAGCGCGCCGGCGGCGCGATCGAGCGGGTAGCTCGCGCTCACCAGCGGTTGCCTCGGTTACAAGGGTCGGGCTACCATGCGCTCGAGGGGATGGCCATGGCCGACAACGTGACATCGCGCGAGCCGCAGTACGTGGGCTTCTGGAAGCGCCTGCTTGCATTTTTCATCGACTCGCTCGTGATCCTCGCGGTCATCATTCCGCTGCTCCTGGCGGTCTACGGCAGCCAGTATTTCGCCCGCACCGAGCCGGGCTTCGTCGGCGTCTGGGACGTCCTCATCCAGGTCGTGCTGCCGATGATCGCGGTGATCGTCTTCTGGCGCTACCGCGGCGCCACTCCCGGAAAGATGCTGCTCTCCGCGAAGATCGTCGACGCCAAGACTCTCGGACCGCCTTCCACCGGCCAGTTGATCGGGCGCTATTTCGCGTACATCGTTTCCTCGATCTTCATGCTCGGTTTCCTCTGGATCGCCTTCGACAAGCGCAAGCAGGGCTGGCACGACAGGCTTGCCGGGACCGCGGTGATCCACGACGAGGACGACAACTGAGTCCCGTTCGCTCGCGATCGGAGCGGACGCAAGAAAAGGGGGAGACATGAGCTGGGGATTCTGGATCGTCGTCGGCATCGTCGCCGCGGCCGTGGTGTGGCTGATCTCGATTTACAACGGACTGGTTGCGCAGCGCAACCGCTTCAAGAATGCCTTTGCGCAGATCGACGTCCAGCTGAAGCGCCGCTACGACCTGATCCCGAATCTGGTGGAAACGGCCAAGGGCTACATCAAGCACGAGCGCGAGACGCTCGAGGCGGTGATCGCAGCGAGGAACGGCGCGCAGAGCGCCAACCGGCGCGCCGCCGCCAATCCGGCGGACGCCGAGGCGATGAAGCACATGGCGGCAGCGGAGGCGGGCCTGTCCGGAGCGCTCGGCCGGTTCTTCGCGCTTTCCGAGGCCTACCCCGACCTCAAGGCCAACCAGACGATGATGCAGCTCTCCGAGGAGCTTACCAGCACCGAGAACAAGATTTCGTTCGCTCGCCAGGCCTATAACGACGCGGTCATGAGCTACAACACCGCGATCGAGAGCTTCCCGGACAACTTCGTCGCCGGCTTCGGCGGGTTCAAGGAAGCGACCTTGCTCGAGTCCACGGAGTTGCCCGAGGAGCGCAAGCCCGTCAAGGTGTCCTTCAGCTAGCGAGCGCCCCCGTTCCCCCGGAAGGGGAAAGCCCGGGGAGGGGATCGCCCAAGCATGAATTTCTTCGAGCAGCAGCATCACGCGCGGCGCCACACCGCTCTCATGCTGCTGCTGTTCGTGCTCGCCGTCGCCGCGATCGTCGCGGTGCTCGACCTGGTCGGGGTCGCCGTCTATATCTGGATCTTCGATCCGCCGCTCCTCTACGGGAGCAATCTGCTCGAGGCGATTCCCCGCCACGTCTACGGCTGGTCCACCGCGGTAATCCTCGGCGTGATCGCCTGGGGAACGGGACTGCGGCTCTATCAGCTCTCAGGCGGCGGCGTGGCGGTCGCCGACATGATCGGCGCGCGCCACATGAAGCGTGACACCGGCGAGCTGTCGGAACGTCGGCTGCTCAACGTCGTCGAGGAAATGGCGCTCGCGTCCGGCATCGCCGTGCCGCTGGTGTTCGTCCTGGACGGCGAGCGCACGATCAACGCCTTCGCGGCCGGCTACTCCCCCCACGAGGCGGTGATCATCGTGACGCGCGGAGCGCTGGAGAGCCTCAACCGCGACGAGCTCCAGGGAGTCGTCGCGCACGAGTTCAGTCACATCCTGAACGGTGACATGCGGCTCAACGTCACCCTGATAGGGGTGATCGCGGGAATCGTGCTGTTCGGCTCGCTGGGCGCATTTCTGATGGGCGGCGGCCGCAGGGACAGGAGCGTCGACTACCGTGGAGCCGATTTCGACTTCCGCCTGTTTCTGCTCGGCATAGTGCTGTGGATAATCGGCTCGATCGGCGTGTTCGCCGGCCGATTGATCAAGGCGGTGATTGCGCGCCAGCGCGAGTTCCTCGCCGACGCCTCCGCGGTGCAGTTCACCCGCAATCCGGACGGCATCGGCAACGCGCTCTTCAAGATCGGCCGGCGCGGCAGCGTCATCGTGGAACGCCACGCCGAGGAGCTCTCGCACATGTGCATCGGCGCGCCGGTCAACGATTATTTCGAATTCGCCTGGCTGTCCACGCATCCGCCGATCGATGAGCGCATCGAGCGGATACTGGGACCGGGCGCGAAGCGGCGGCTGCACGAACGCATGGAGCGCCAAGAGGCCGCGGCCCTGGCGGCGCGGGGAAGCCCGGTCGTGAGCGAGCTCATGAGTCCGCTCTATGCGCCGCGCACCGCGCCTGCCGGGCAGCCGGGCGCAGCGGGATTCGCCCGCTCGATGGTCGAAAGCATCGGCAATCCGTCCTCCGCCCACGTCGATTACGCGCGGGGGTTGCTCGATGCCATTCCCGTGGAGGTCCGCACCGCGGTTGGAAGCGAAGACGGCGCGCAAGCGGCGCTCTTCGCGCTCTTGCTGGGCGAGGGCGAGTTGCGCAAGGCGCAGCTCGTCTTGATCGGGGAGGGGTCCGGCGCGGAGGTCGCCGAGCAAAGCGCGCGCTTTGCCGACGCGCTGAAACCGCTCGGGCTGCGCGTGCGCCTGCCCGTGCTCGAATTGGTGATCCCGACCCTGAAGCGGCTGCCTGAACCCGAGCGCGAGAGGCTGCTCGACAAGATCAAGGCGGTGATCGAGGCCGACCGCAAGGTCACGCTCGGCGAATTCGTGCTGCTGACGCTGTGCCGAAGCCACATCCAGGGGGAAAAAAAACGATCGTCGACCGTGAAACACCGGAGCATCCGGGCGGTCGTCGCCGAGGCAGGGGTGGTCCTCTCGCTGCTCGCTCACGCGGGCAAAGGCGGGATGGCCGCGTTCGACAAGGGATTGGCCGCCCTCGGCGTAGCGGGCGGAGTGCTGCGCGCGCCCTCCGAGCTGAACATCGCGGAGGTGGAGAGCGCCCTCCACGAGCTGAAGCTGCTCGCGCCGCTGAAGAAGCCGCTGTTCATCAAGGCCTGCGTCGCGACGGCGATGGCCGATGATAAACTCACGCTTGCTGAAGGGGAGCTGCTGCGCGCGATCTGCGCCGCGCTCGATTCGCCTGTGCCCCCGATTCTGGAGACAACCGAGGCTACCGCGTGATCGAACCGTTTTCCCGTTTGCCGCGTTCTTGTGCGAGCCATAGACCATGGCTGCATTGAGCGAAAAAATCGCCTGGGTGACGGGCGGCGGCAGCGGAATCGGCCAGGCTGCCGCGGTCGAGGTCGCGAAAGGCGGCGCTACTGTGATCGTCTCGGGACGCAGGGCCGAGGCGCTCGCCGAAACCGTAACCCTGATCAGGCGGGCCAACGGCAAAGCGGAAGCGCAGGCCGTCGATGTGACCGACCGGGAAGCGGTCGAGCGCGCAGCCAAAGCGGTCCTCGCGCGTCACGGCCGCGTCGACATCCTGGTCAACTGCGCCGGCGTGAATATCCCGAAGCGTTTCTTCAAGGACCTCGCGGCGGCCGACTGGGACCGCGTGGTCGAGATCAATCTCAACGGCGCGCTCTACTGCACGCTCGCGGTGCTGGCTTCGATGCGCGAGCGCCGCGACGGCATCGTCATCAACATCGGGTCTTGGTTCGCGCGCTATCAAGGCTACGTGGGCGGAGCGGCGTACAACGCGAGCAAGCAGGCGCTGACTGCGATAACCCATCAGCTCAATCTCGAGGAAGGCCTGCACGGGATCCGCGGCTGCGTCATCCATCCGGGGGAGACGGTGACCCCGATGCAGCGCGCGCGGCCGAAACCGCCTTCGCCCGAGGACCAGGCGCGCATGCTGAAGATGGAGGATCTGGGGCGGGTGGTGCGCTTCGTCGCCGAATCGCCCGCGCACGTGTGCCTGAACGAGATCGTGATCACCCCGACGTGGAACCGCCTGATTTTGGGCGGCGGCGAGATGCTGCTCGCGCCGAAGACCGAGTAATCGTCAAGTCCCAAGTGCTCGCGGCCAGGGTTTGCAGCCAGGCCGCAGCGTCGGATCGGCGGAAAGCTTGCGGTGGAAACCCGCGTGCAGCGGGTGCCGCGGCTCGACGAGCACGAGGCGAAGGCCGCACCCGGCTTCGGCACGAAAATTCTCTGACACCGCGGTCGCCGTGTCGAACGGTAGAGCGTCGGTCTATGGCACTTTAGTGCCATAGACCGGGGTTGTCTTGCCTGCTAGAGTGCGGGTCCTTCGAGGGAAAAAAAGCTGCCTAGGGACCGATGAAGCAGGCGGTTTAAACAAAAACAACGCGCCAGGAGCGGGTGCCAGGGATTGCCGTCACTGTGTAGTTTTCCACGTAATGATCGACGCGGTGAACAATGAAGCCACTGCCACTTCGGAATTCGATTCGCGTTGCTATGATCTGCCCGGGCGCCGCATTGGCTCTGGCGGTCGCCGCAGCAGCGCCGTCGGCCCGATCCGCGCCAAAATGCCCTCAGCTGGCGAAGATCGTTAACGGTCAGCCGATTCGCCAGGGGCAGAGCCCCTCGAGGGCAGCCTACGCGTCGGGCGAGAAGAAAGTTCTCGTTTCGGTCGAGATGGCGTTGACGCCGCTCGAATTCGAAACGGCGGGCGGGCTCGAGATGCGCGTGCCGGCCAATGTGATGAGCAGCGCCTACGATTGCGACGACCGGGGTCGGGTCCGATCGGCCACGTTCCATTTGCTCTGGGTCGAGGGGAAGCTCGTCGCTCCCGCCGAGGGGTCGGGGGACAGGGAAAACTGGGGAGCCTCGGTTTTTGTCTAC
>Ga0137436_1000251_pt1 | contig 17196 bp, 18 predicted proteins | sample EasRivERMGT119_2_FD_102328 | JGI IMG/M metagenome (GOLD analysis project Ga0137436, IMG submission 102328) | Soil microbial communities from meander-bound floodplain in the East River, Colorado, USA - East River MetaG ERMGT119_2 | ecosystem: Environmental > Terrestrial > Soil > Floodplain ...
ACGCCGATCCGGACGACTACAAGACGCAGCCGACCGGGAACGCGGGCGCGCGCATCGCCTGCGGCGTGATCAAGGCCGGCTGAGCCGTCGCCCGCCGACTCGCGCGCGCGGCGCGCCGGAAGTCGTCAAATTTGCCGCACCCGCGTCAAATTTCTTCAGGCCGCTTCCCGGCGGCCGCCAGCGGGCGCATGATTTCCGCATGCCGGGCAGAATCGGAAAGCGCTATCCGCGCGCGCAGCAAGCCGAGCAGCAGGTCGACGCCGCTCCGCCGCGTCGTGCGCGCCGCTACGGCGCCATCGGCGGCCTCATCGCCCTGCTTTCCGCGCTCGGCGTGCTCGGCTGGCTGATTTTCCGCTGACTCTCGTCCCACTTGCCCCCAGCCCCTTGCGTACCCACTGCGCGAAACGGTGGGCGTCGAATTCCTGCGGCACGTAGTGGCCGTGCTCGAAGGGCAGGGCGTGGATTCCCCGCTGCTGCCACTCGCAATTGCGGGCGTCCTGCGCGTTGGTGACTTGCCACAGCTCGACGTAATGCCGTAGATCCGCCTCCGACAGCGGCAGGTGGCGCGGCTCGAACAGCCAGTCGTACACGATGCGCACGCTCTGCGGCCCGGTGGGAAACATGATGTGCGAGTTCACATAGTCGGGCTGGATGTTGAGGAACAGGTTCGGCAGGACCGTTTCGGCGGTGTAAAGGGTCTGTCGTTCCTTTTCATTCAACCGCTCAAACGCGGCCAGGCGCGAAGTGCCATCCATCGTCAGCGTCGTTGCGCCGGGCTTGTATTCCGGCTTGTCCTCCGGTCGCTTCCTGAGGCCCCATGCGCCTGCGTCCTGATAGGCAGTAACGACGGCACACAATTCGGGGTGCACCGGCGGGCAGTGGAAGCATTCAGCGAAGTTCTCGGCCAGCAGCTTCCAGTTCGCCTTTACATCGACGACGATGCGCTTGCCGATCCTGAGATTCTCGAAGCCGTAGTTCTTGTATCTCTGTTCGAGCTCGCCAACAGGCGCCCGGAGGGCCGCGGTACGGGAGAGATCGATGAAGACGAACCCGCCCCACGTATCGACGGCAACCTCGAACAGCGGAAAGTCCTTCGCATCGAAGTCAGGCGTCTCCATGCGCCGCGGCGTGCCGACCAGCTTGCCTTCCAGGTCGTAGGTCCAGGCGTGGTAGGGGCAGACGATGCGGCCGCGGGCGAAATTGCCGGAAGCCTTCTCGCACAGGATCGAGCCGCGGTGCCGGCAGGTGTTGTGGAACGCCTTTATCCCGGATTCGTTCCTCAGGATGACGAGCGACTGCTCGCCGATGCGCGCGACCACCCAGTCGCCGGGGGAGGGGATCTCCTCCGCGCGGCACGCGGCGACCCAGCCCCGCTGCCAGAAGGCGTCCAGCTCGCGCCGGTAGTGCGCCGGGTCGTGGTACCAGGCCGCCGGCAGGCCGGCTTCCAGGCGCTCGAGGGCCTTCCTTGCCATGCCCCAAGAGTAAAGCTATAGTCAGGCCATGCAACAGGCCATGCTTCTTGCTGCTCTCCTCTCGGCGCTCCTCGCGCTGGGCCTGCTGCTGCGCCCCGCGCGCTAAATTCCCCTATCCACAATTCGAGCACCACCCGCGGCCACCAGGCCAAGGGACCAGTCCATCCACAGGAAGCGGACATCATGCCCAACGACAACTTGATCATCTTCGACACCACCATGCGGGACGGCGAGCAGAGCCCGGGCGCGTCCATGACCAAGGACGAGAAGCTGCGCATCGCCCGCGCGCTGGAGCGCATGAAGGTGGACGTGATCGAGGCGGGCTTCCCGGCCTCCTCCAACGGCGACTTCGAGGCGGTGAAGGCGATCGCCGGCGTGGTCAAGGACTCGGTGGTGTGCGGCCTGTGCCGCGCCAACGACAAGGACATCCAGCGCGGCATCGACGCGCTGAAGGGCGCCAGGCGATGGCGCGTGCATACCTTCATCGCCACCAGCGCGCTGCATATGGAGAAGAAGCTGCGCATGACCCCCGAGCAGGTGTACGAGCAGGCCAAGCTCGCCGTGCGCTACGCCAAGAACGCCTGCCCCGACGTCGAGTTCTCGCCCGAGGACGGCTCGCGCTCCGACCTCGACTACCTCTGCCGCGTGCTCGAGGCGGTGATCAAGGAGGGCGCCACCACCATCAACATCCCGGACACGGTGGGCTACGCGGTGCCGGAGCAGTTCGGGCAGTTCATCAGGAAAATCCGCGAGAAGGTGCCGAATTCTGACCAGGCGGTCTGGTCGGTGCACTGCCACAACGACCTCGGCATGGCGGTGGCCAATTCCCTCGCCGCGGTGCAGATCGGCGGCGCGCGGCAGATCGAATGCACCATCAACGGCCTGGGCGAGCGCGCCGGCAATACCTCGCTGGAGGAGGTGGTGATGGCGCTGCGCACGCGCAAGGACTTCTTCAACCTGGAGACCAGGCTCGATACGACGCACATCGTGCCGACCTCGCGCCTGGTGTCGCAGATCACCGGCTTCGTGGTGCAGCCGAACAAGGCGGTGGTCGGCGCCAACGCCTTCGCGCACGCTTCCGGCATCCACCAGGACGGCGTGCTCAAGGCGCGCAATACCTACGAGATCATGCGCGCCGAGGACGTCGGCTGGGCGACCAACAAGATCGTGCTCGGCAAGCTCTCGGGCAGGAATGCCTTCAAGCAGCGGCTGAAGGAGCTCGGCGTCGAGATGGAGAGCGACGACGCGGCCAACAAGGCGTTCCAGCGCTTCAAGGACCTGGCCGACAAGAAGGCCGAGATCTTCGATGAGGATTTGCTCGCGCTGGTGGCGCAGGAGGCCGGCGCTTCGACCGACGAGCACTGGAAGCTGATCACCATGAACCAGGCCAGCGGGATGGGCGAGCGGCCCCATGCTTCTGTTGTATTGACTGAAAAAAATGTCGAGAAGCGGGCTGATTCCCAAGGCGATGGCCCGGTCGACGCCACCTTCAAGGCGATCGAGACCCTGGCGAAGAGCGGCGCAGAGCTGCTGCTCTATTCGGTGAATGCGGTTACCACCGGCACCGAGTCGCAGGGCGAGGTGACCGTGCGCCTGTCGCGGGGCGGCCGCATCGTCAACGGCGTCGGCGCCGATACCGATGTCATCGTCGCCTCGGCCAAGGCCTACATCAGCGCGCTCAACAAGCTGGAGAGCAAGGCGGAGCGGTTCAACCCACAGTACGGCAAGGTCTAGCGCGACAGCGCAAGGGGGGAGCATGGCAACGCAGAAGGCAGGACTGCACCAGCGTCTGAATCGGCTATCGGAGGTCGTCGGCAGTCTGCTGGTCGACGCCTTCCACTACCTCGCGCTGTTCGCGATCGGCGGCGCCGTCGTCTGGTCGGCGGGGCATGCCTTCGCCGGCATGGTGCAGAAAGGCAGCGCCTCGATCGACGACATCCTGTTGCTGTTCATTTACCTCGAGCTCGGCGCGATGGTCGGGATCTACTTCAAGACCAACCACATGCCGGTGCGCTTCCTCATTTACGTCGGCATCACTGCGCTCACACGGCTGCTGGTCGGAGACATCGCGACGCACCACAAGCTCGACTGGGGCATCGTCACTGTGCCGGCCGCGATCCTGCTGCTCGCGCTCGCGAACCTCGTGGTGCGCTACGGCTCGGCGCGCTACCCGTCGGTGAATCCGGGCAGCGACCGGCCCTGAGAATGCCGCGGCGCAGCTGGCTGTTCGTTCCCGGCGCGGACGAAGCCGCCCATGCGGCGGCGGCCCGCTCGGGCGCCGACGTGATGGTCCTCGAGCTGGAGGACTTCACGCCGCCCGGCCTGCGTGCAAAGGCGCGCGCGCTGTCGGGCAAGGCTTTCGAGCTGTGGCGGCGGGCCGGCGCGATCGCGGCGGTGCGCGTCAACCCGCTCGAGACCTGCGGCCGCGAGGACCTCGCCGGCCTCGCCCGCGCGGACATCGTGATGATGTCGAAGGTCGCCTCGCCCGACCAGGTGCGCGCGCTCGCCGCGCTGGTTCCGGACGCGGAGCTGGTGCCGAATGTCGAGACCGCCGCAGGCCTGGTACGCACCCACGAGATCGCCAGGGCGCACGAGCGGGTTACCGCCCTGCTGGTGGCAAGCGAGGACATGGTCGCCGACCTCGGTACCGAGCGCAGCCGCACCGGTGAAGAGCTTGCCTACGTGCGCGCGCGCTTCCTCGTCGAGTGCCGCGCCGCCGGCGTCGAGGCGATCGACTGCCCTTACACCTTCAGCGACGCGAAAGGCGCGGCGGCGGATGCGCGCTATGCCAGGCGCCTGGGCTATCGCATGAAGAGCCTGGTGGATCCTTCCCACGCCGCCGCCATCAACAAGGTATTTACGCCGGATGTCGCGCGCGCAACGCGGATCGTCGCCGCCTTCGAGAAGGCGCGCGCGCAGGGCAGGGAGCGCGCCAACGTCGGCGGCGCGCTGATCGAGGTGCCGGTCTACGCTGCCGCTAAGCGGCTGCTCGAGTCATCCTTGCGTAGCTCACCACCAGCGCGAAAAAAAGCGCGCTAAGCACGAATTCGACGGCGGCCAGACTCTGCGACAGCCCGCTATCGCTCCAGGCCCGCGTCGCGCCTTCGGCGAGGTAGGCGAGGATCAGCAGGCTCGACCACTGGTAGGTATACCGCCTGCCGGAAAAGATTCCGCCCAGCGGCAACGCGAGCGGCAGCGCCTTCAGCGCCATCAGCGAGCCGCCCGGGCGCAGCGGCGCGAGCCACAACTCCCATGCCAGGCACAAGACGATAAGGAGGACCAGCGCGGCGCACGCCGCGCCGCGCAGCGCGGCCTTCAGTCGACGACTTCGTAGTGGCGCACCGTCGTATCGTACTCGATCATCATCGCTTGAACTTCGGCAGGCACGACCGCGGAGACAACGTTCTCGCCGGCGAACTTGCGGATCGCGTCGGGCGATACCCAGCGCGTTACGACGAGGAACTCCACGCCGGGGCCGACCCTGCGCTGCAGGATCGTAGCGTCGACGAAGCCCTCGATGCCGCGCAGTTGCGGAAAGGTCTCCTTGCGCAGGTGCTCGACGTACTCGCCGGCCCGCGAGGGCCGCGCCAGCCCTCGCCATTGCCGCGAAATCATGCTGCCCTTACCTGGCGGTGAAGAAGTAGTAGTCCGCGGTGTACGGGATGCGCGCCGGCGTGCCTGCGTTGCCCTGCGAGCAGCCCACCTTCGGCGCCACGCCGCCCACGGTGTTGACGCGCTGGATGCTGGTCACCCGGCTGAACGCGCCCTCCGGACCGACCGACTTCGCGCCCAGCAGGAGCCATGGGATATCGTTGGTTTTCGGCGCATCAGCGCGCTCGACCAGCTTGGCCACCACCTTGCTGCCGTCGGTGGCTTCCCAGTGCGGCCCGGCGTAGTGCTTGCCGATGCGTGCTCCGGTGGTGTCGAACAGCTCGGCGTCGGGCGCGACGAACGCCCACTCGTACGCGCCGGGCTGGGTCTTGCTCATGCGGCACTCGTAGATCTGCACGCCCTTGGCCGGCACGATCATGGTCATCGACTCGCCGGCCGACGGGTTGAGCTTCTGCGGAATGATGGAAGACGGTTGCGTGGCCGCGCAGCCGGCGAGCAGAAGCGCCGAACCCGCGAGATTGAAAGCTTTGTACATGGCCCCTCCCTGAAAAGTAGGCGGGCCATTGTCTGTGCGTCAGGTAACCGGCTTGTTTCCCATCTGGGCCGGATTTGTATCGTCAGGGGAATTCTTCATGATGCGCTCGGCCTTGGCGACGCACTCGTCGCAGATGGTGGCCTTCGCCCCGGCGACCAGCTTCTTCACCTGGTCCTCGCCCTTGCCGCAGAACGAGCAGCGCAGCTTGCCGATGATGGATTTCATTTCAGCAATTTGACCGAGATTTCGGCGAGGCGCTTGCCCTGCGCGACGCACAGCGTGCGCTCGTGCTCGCTGATCGGCAGGTCGTCGGCGACGCCGGCGAAGTGGCTGGCGCCGTAGGGGGTGCCGCCGGAGCGGGTGGCGTTGAGCTCGGCCTGGGTATACGGCACGCCGAGGATCAGCATGCCGTGGTGCAGGAGGGGCAGCATCATCGAGACCAGCGTCGTCTCCTGGCCGCCGTGCAGGCTCGCGGTGGAGGTGAACACGCAGGCCGGCTTGCCGGCGAGCACGCCGCGCTGCCAGAGGAGCGAGGTGCCGTCCCAGAAGTGCTTGAGCGGCGCCGCCATGTTGCCGAAGCGCGTCGGGCTGCCGAGCGCGAGGCCGGCGCATTCCTCGAGGTCGCCGAGCTCGCAGTAGGGCGAGCCCGACTCGGGCACCGCGGCGGCGGCGCCGATGCCGGTCGAGACCCTGGGGACGGTGCGCAGGCGCGCCGCGGCGCCCGGCACGCGCTCGACGCCCTCGGCGAGGAGCTCGGCCATGCGGCGCACCGAGCCGCCGACCGAGTAGTACAGGACGAGGATATCGGCCATGCCCGGTATCATAGAAGGAATGGGGAAGATCACGTGGCGCACGCTCTGGGACTTCTGCCTCGCGGTGGCGCGCCGCTTCTTCGAGGACCGCTGCGCCCAGACGGCGGGCAGCCTGACCTACACCACGCTGCTCTCCATGGTCCCCCTGCTGACGGTCGCGCTTGCGCTCTCCACCGCGTTCCCGGTGTTCGACCGCGTGGTCGACACCCTGCAGGAGTACGTGCTGGAGAACGTGCTGCCCGAGGCCGAGGGCCTGTCGGCGATCGCCGACCAGATCAACTCGTTCACCGAGCGCGCCGGGCGCCTGACGGCGATCGGCATCGCCGGCCTGGCGCTCACCAGCGTGCTGCTGATGATGACCATCGACGACTCGCTCAACCGCATCTTCCGCGTACGGCGGCGCCGCCCGCTCGGCCTGCGCCTGCTCACCTACTGGGCGGTGATCACCCTCGGGCCGCTGCTGATCGGCGGCAGCCTGTCGGTCAGCTCGTACCTGGTCGGCGTCGCCATGGGCTACCTGGAAATGCCGCGCATCGCGCAGTACCCGCTCGGCGTCCTGCCCTTCGTGCTGACCTGCGGCGCGCTGGCGATGCTCTACATCTTCGTGCCGCACCGCCATGTCGAGTGGCGCCACGGCCTGATCGGCGCGGTCTTCGCCGCAGTCGCCTTCGAGCTCGCCAAGCGCGGCTTCGCCTACTACATCGGGCACTTCCCCACTTACGCCTTCATCTACGGCACGTTCGCCACCATCCTCATCTTCCTGGTGTGGCTGTACGTATCCTGGGTGGTGGTGCTGATCGGCGCCACGCTCACCGCGATGCTGCCCGGCTGGCCCAACATCGGCGGCGAGATGAACCGGGCGCCGGGACGCGAGCTGGCCGAAGCGCTGGACGTGCTCGGCGTGCTGACGCGGGCGCAGGCCGAGGGTCGGACGATATCGGCGGCCAGCCTGGCCAAGCAGGTCGGCATGCTGCCGTATCGCGCCGAGATGATCCTCGAGCGCGGCGCGGTGCTCGGCTGGGTGGCGAAGGCGGAAAAGGAGAACTGGCTGCTCGCGCGCGACGCCAACTCCATCAAGGTCGACGATGTGTATCGCGCGTTCGTCTACGACGCCGAGACCGTCGGCGTGACCGACGCCGACCTCGAGCTCTCGCTGCACCAGTTCACGCAGGAGAAAATAAAGGCATGAACGGCATCCCGCGCGCCGAGCGGCTGATCGTCGCGCTCGACGTTCCCGACGCAACGCAGGCGCGCGCGCTGGCCGAGAAGCTGGGCGACGCAGTGCGCTTCTACAAGGTCGGCCTCGAGCTCTCCAGCACCGAGGGCTACTTCGAGCTGATCGCGTGGCTCACCGCGCGAGGCGCCAAGGTGTTCGCCGACCTCAAGCTCTACGACATCCCGGAGACCGTGCGCCGCGCGGTCGCCAACCTGCGCAGCCGCGGCGCGACTTTCCTCACCGTGCACGGCCACCGCTCGGTGATGGAAGCGGCGGCGCGCGAGAAGGGCTCGATGAAGATCCTGGCAGTCACGGTCCTTACGAGCTTCGACCAGCGCGACCTGGATGAAATGGGTGCGACGAAGAACGTCGAGCAGCTGGTGCTCGCCAGGGCAAAGGGTGCGCTCGAGAGCGGCTGCGACGGGGTCATATCCTCGGGCCTCGAGGCGGCGAAGCTGAAGGCCGAGTTCGGCAAGCGCCTGCTGGTAGTCACGCCCGGCATCCGCCCGGTCGGCGCCGAGACCGGCGACCAGAAGCGCACCGTCGACGTGGCGCAGGCGTTCGCCAACGGCGCCGACTACATCGTCGTCGGCCGGCCGGTGCGCGACGCCGCCGACCCGCGCGCGGCGGCGCTCGCTATCCAGGCGACCATCGCCAAGGCCTTCCCCTAGAAAACATCTCTTGGAGCAGCATGGCTGATTCGCTCCACGCGCTTGCGGGGATCTGCGGCCTTCTCGGCATCGCATTTCTGCTCGGCGAGAATCGTCGTGCCGTGCCGTGGCGAGCCGTCCTGATCGGTGTGGTCTTACAGGTTCTTCTGGCGATCGTGTTCCTGAAATTTGCATGGGTGAAAAGTCTGTTCCTGAGACTCAACGACGCGCTCCTCATCCTGGAGCAGGCGACCCAGGCGGGGACCAGCCTGGTGTTCGGCTACCTCGGCGGCGGCAAGCCGCCGTTCGAGGTGTCGGACCCGGCGTCGAGCTTCATCCTCGCCTTCCGCGCGCTGCCGATCGTGCTGATCATGAGCGCCCTGTCCTCGCTTCTGTTCTATTGGCGCGTGCTGCCGTGGATCGTGCGCGTGCTGTCGCGCGCGCTGGAAAAGCTGATGGGCGTAGGCGGGGTGGTCGGGCTGTCGGCGGCGGCGAATGTCTTCGTCGGCATGGTCGAGGCGCCGCTGTTCGTGCGGCCCTACCTCGCGCGCGTATCGCGCGGCGAGCTGTTCGCGATCATGGTGGGAGGCATGGCGTCTATCGCCGGAACCGTGCTGTTCCTCTACGGCAGCGTCCTTCGTGCAGTGGTGCCGGATGCAGTGGCGCACTTGCTCATCGCCTCGATCCTTTCCGCGCCCGCCGCTCTGGTGATTTCCTTCCTGATGATCCCGCCCGGGCCGGCGACCGGAGGGCAGCAGGTCAAGGTGCAAAGCGATGCATCGAGCAGCATGGACGCGCTCACCCAGGGCACGCTGCAGGGCGCGCAGCTGCTGCTCAACATCATCGCCATGCTGGTGGTGTTCGTCGCGCTGGTGGCGCTGGCGAATTTCATCATCGCGCCCTACACGCTGCAGGGCATCCTCGGCTGGGCGCTCGCGCCGCTCGCCTGGCTGTGCGGCGTGCCGTGGAGCGAGGCGCCGGCCGCCGGCGCGCTGCTCGGCACCAAAACGGTGATCAACGAGCTGGTGGCTTACTTGGAATTGTCCCGGTTGTCCGATTTATCCGCACGCAGCCGTACTCTGATGACCTACGCGCTCTGCGGTTTCGCAAACCTGGGCAGCCTGGGCATCATGATCGGCGGCCTCGGCACCATGTGCCCCGAGCGCCGCGCCGAAATCGTCGCCTTGGGAATCAAGTCGATAGCGGCGGGCACGCTGGCGACCTGCCTGACCGCGGCGAGCGTGGCGCTGGTCCTGTAGTCGCCCTACTACAACAGGATCACTAGTTCTGGGATAGCCGCCGTCGGGGGCGGACCCTACGATCTGCTGCAAATGAAGCCGGAAATCGTCGAGCGGTTCAACGGGGTGCGCGACTTCTACTCGCTGACCAAGAACATTCTGTCGATCTGCGAGCCGTTCGGCCCGGTGCATTCCTTCCGCTTCGTCCACAACCGCGGCGCCGCGCGCGTCGCGTGCATCATCGAGCTCGAGTCGCCCAAGCAGACCCCGGCGCTAGCCCGCGCGCTCGGCGTGAGCGGCCCGAACGGCGCGGTGTGCCTGGAGATTCCGGTGGACAAGGACTTCCCTAGCGAAGCGACCGCCTAAGCCAAACACAGGTTTCCCCCCTTGCATACGCACCTCCCTCCCTTTGGGCGTATGTAGGCATCAGACCCCGGTCCCCCTACCGGGGTCATTTTTTTTATGCATCTCGACAAGAACCTAACCGCCCGCCGCGTCCTCTTCGCCGCCCCGGAATGCGCGCCGCTCACCAAGACCGGCGGCCTGGGCGACGTGGCGGGCGCGCTGCCTGCAGCGCTGCGCGCTATCGGGGTAGACGTGAGAATCCTTCTGCCTGCGTACGGTGCCCTCCCTGGCAGGGAAGTGGCGCATATGGAGGTTCTGGGCAAGAGCGTTCGAATCCTGGAGTCGAAGTTGCCGTCGGGGGTGCCGCTCTACCTGCTGGACTGCCCGCAGCTCTATATAAGGAACGGCGGGCCGTACCAGACCGGCGAAGGCGAGGACTGGCCGGACAACGCGCTGCGCTTCGGCGTGCTGTCGCGCGTCGCGGCGCTGCTCGGCGGCGCGAGCTCGCCGCTCGCCTGGCGCCCCGACGTCGTGCATTGCAACGACTGGCCCACCGCGCTCGCGCCGGTCTACCTCCAGCGCGAGCCAGGAGCGGCCGCCAGCCTGCTCACCGTCCACAACCTGGCGTTCCAGGGCCTGTTCGAGGCCGCGGCGCTGGGCGAGCTCGGCTTGCCGGCGAGCGACTTCTCGGTGGAAAAGCTCGAGTTCTACGGCCGGCTGTCCTTCCTCAAGGGCGGCCTGGCCTGCGCCGGCGCGATCAGCACCGTCAGCCCGACCTACGCCGGCGAGATCCAGGGCGAGGCGCAGGGCTGCGGGCTGGACGGCCTGCTGCGCCAGCGCAGCGAGGACCTGAGCGGGATCCTGAACGGCATCGACACCCTGGCGTGGGATCCGGCCGGCGACACGCTGATTGCCTCGAACTACGACGCGGCCACGCTCGACGAGAAGCGCGGCAACCGGACGGCGCTACGGCGCCGCATGGGCCTGCGCGCCGAGGAGGGCGTGCCGCTGATCGGCATGGTGGGGCGCCTGACGCACCAGAAAGGCATCGACCTGGTGATCGCCGCGGCCGAGGATCTGCTCGGCCTGCCGGCCCAGCTCGTGGTGCTCGGCAAGGGCGACCGTGTCCACGAGCACGCGCTCGCGGCGCTCGCCGCCCGCCATCCGGGGCAGGTGGCCGTCGCGACCGGCTTCAACGAGGAGCTGGCGCACCTGATCGAGGCGGGAGCGGACCTGTTCCTGATGCCGTCTCGCTTCGAGCCCTGCGGCCTCAACCAGATGTACAGCCAGCGCTACGGCACCCCGCCGGTGGCGCGCGCGACCGGCGGCTTGGCCGACACCATCGTCGACGGCGGCACCGGCTTCCTGTTCGATCGGCCCGAGGGCGCCGCGCTGGTGGCGGCGGTGCGCCGCGCGGTGGCGGCGTGGCGGGACGCGGCGCGCTGGCGCGCGATCCAGCGCGCCGGCATGGCGCGCGACTTCAGCTGGTCTGAAGCCGCTCGTCGCTATGCCGATCTCTATTTGCGGCTCGCGAAGCGGCAGCCCGCCTGAGCACGGCGAGGGAGGGCGCTTCGACCTCCTCCACCTCCGGCGCCTCGCGCCAGTCGCGCAGCTTGGCCATCAGCGCGGCGTCGTACTCGCCGCGGATCGGCCAGCGCCGGTTCCACAGGTTGAAGCGCGGGCGGTGGCCCATCGCATCCTGCTGCGCGGCGGCCAGCGCGCTCAACGTGCCGACATCGCGCCAGTAGGCGTGCTCCTCGTATTCCTGCACCCCCGGCACCACGTTGCGCGCGAAGTCGTAGGCGTAGACGCCCGCGCTGGCGCACAGGCTCGGCAGGACGTCGCGGCCGAAGTCGGTCTCGCCGCGGCTGCGCGCCTCGCGCAGGGCGTCGCCGAGCAGTTCGGGGCGAAACAGGTAGTTGCCCATCGAGGCATAGGCGTGCAGCGGGTCGCCGGGAATCGCAAACGGCACGCGCGGCTTCTCGCGGAACTCGCGCACGCGGCCGTCGGCGTCGGTCGACATGATGCCGAAGGACGACGCCTGCGCGAGCGGCACCGCGACCGCCGCCACGGTGGCGTCGGCGCCGCGCTCGCCGTGGTGGCGGGCCATCTGCCGCACGTCCATGCGGTAGATATGGTCGGCGGCGAACACTGCTACCGCGTCGGGCGCGTGCGCCTGCAGCACGTCGAAGTACTGGTAGGCGGCGTCGGCGGTGCCCTTGAAGCTGCCGGCGAGGGTGTTGGAGCGCGGCAGCAGCACCTTGATCAGCCCTTCGCCGTCGTCGAACCACGGCGCCCACGCCGCGGCGATGTGGCGCATCAGCGACTCGGGCTTGTACTGCGCCAGCACGTAGATGGTGGAGATGCCGGAATTCACCAGGTTGCTCAGCACGAAGTCGACGATCCTGTAGCCGTTCGCGAACGGCAGCGCCGGCTTCGCGTGCTCGGCGGTGAGGGGATGCAGCCGTGTGCCTTCTCCGCCGGCGAGTACCAGAGCAACGATTTTCATGGTGCGGGAAGCCTTTCTTGAAGTGGTTTCTAGTTCGTTCGGGGGGCGCGTTGAATGATAGGTAGTCGTTGTCTCAACGACTATCGCCCGCACTCGCTTTCTCGTGTCGCTCATGAGCCGACCGCGCGTAGTCGAAGCGCGACAGCAAATTCATGGCGCGGCGATATCGCGCCCGCGGCCGCGCCACTACGATGATTTCCGACATGCCCGTGCGCGACTACAAGTACAAGCGCCCGCTAGCCGCCGCTGGCCTGATCCTGCTGCTCGGCCTCTCCGCGCAGCAGGCGTTTGCCCCGGATGCCGCGATAACGCTGACCTGCGTGCCGGAGGTGATCGAGGATGCGGCGGCCGATCCGCTGGACCCGCAGCAAAGGACGCTCGCCACGCACCTGTCGCGCCGCTTCCAGGTAAACGGCGAGGGAACCGGGCTGGCGGTCTTCGCCGCCTACCGCGCCGCCGAGGAGGTCGGGCTCGACCCGCTGCTGGTGCTGGCGATGATCTCGATCGAGTCGAGCTTCAACCCGGCCGCCGAGAGCTCGATGGGCGCCAAGGGGCTGATGCAGATCATCCCGCGCTTCCACCTCGCCAAGCTCGAGCTGCATGGCGGCGCCGGGGCGGTGCTCGACCCGGAGAGCAACATCGCGGTCGGCGCGCGCATCCTGCAGGAATACGTCTACCGCAGCGGCAGCCTGGAGGCCGGGCTGCAGCAATACAACGGCGCGTCGCGCGACGAGTCCGCGCAGTACGCGCAGAAAGTGATGGCCGAAAGGGCGCGGCTGGAGCGCGTGCTGCGCCGCACGCAGGTCACCGCGCTGGATTCTCAGGGAGGCTGAGATGAAGATGATCGCAGTGGCAATGCTCGCGCTGGCCGCGGGCATCCTGCCGGCGCACGCCGGCGAGCGCGTCACCGGCGCGGACCTGCTCGAGATCCGCGGGGTGATCCACCGCCAGATCGAGGCGTTCCGCCGCGACGACGCCTCCGGCGCGTTCGCGCTCGCTTCGCCCGGCGTGCAGCAGGCGTTCGGCAATCCGCAGGCCTTCCTTGAGGTGGTGCGCATGGCCTACCGGGTCATGTACCGCCCGGCCGAGGTGTCGTTCCGCGACCCGATGATCCTTTCCGGCGACGTGGTGCAGCAGGTGCAGCTCAAGGACCGCGCCGGCGGCGTCTGGCTCGCCTACTACTCGATGCAGCGCCAGGGCGACGGCAGCTGGCGCACCAACGGCTGTCACCTGGTGCAGCCGGCAAGGATCTACTCCGCCTCGCTCGCGCAGCAGTAAGCTTTGCGCGAGTGGATGCGCCCGCCCGGTCGATCGTAGCGCCGAGCACCGTCTGGCGCGGCCGCCCCTATCCGCTGGGGGCGGCGTGGGACGGCGCCGGGGTCAATTTCGCCCTGTTCTCGAAGCACGCCGAGCGCGTCGAGCTGTGCCTGTTCGAGAGCAAGGGGCGGCGCACAGGAGGGGACCCGCGCGAGCTTATCGAGCTGCGCGAGCGCAGCGACTTCGTCTGGCACTGCTACCTGCCCGAAGCGCGCCCGGGGCAGCTCTACGCCTACCGGGTGCACGGGCCGGTCGATGCCGCGCGCGGCCACCGCTTCGACGGCTCGCGCCTGCTTCTCGACCCCTATGCGCGCCTGATCCGTGGCCGCGTCGCCGCCGGCCTGGGCCGCTGCCAGGTGATCGACAGCGCGTTCAGCTGGGGCGACGACCGGCCGCCGCGCACGCCGATGCGCGACACCGTGCTCTACGAGGCGCACGTCAAGGGCTTCACCCAGCTGCACCCGGACGTGCCCGAGCAGTTGCGCGGCACGTACGCCGGCCTCGCCAGCCTGCCGGGGATCGAGCACCTGAGGCGCCTCGGCGTAACCGCGGTCGAGCTGCTCCCGGTGCAGGCCATGGCGGACGAGAAGCGCCTCCTGCAGCACGGCCTGCGCAACTACTGGGGTTACAACACTATCGGCTTCTTCGCGCCTGACGAGCGCTATGGAGCGCGCATCTCATCCCACGGAACCGTGGGCGAGTTCAAGAGCATGGTGAAGACGCTGCATGCGGCGGGCATCGAGGTGATCCTCGACGTGGTCTACAACCACACCGCGGAGGGCGACCACAGCGGACCGACGCTCTCCTTGCGCGGCATCGACAACTTCATCTACTACCGCCTGGACCCGCACGACCCCGCGCGCTACCTGAACTTCACCGGCACCGGCAACAGCCTGAATACCGCCCACCGCGTGGTGCTCGCCATGGTGATGGACAGCCTGCGCTACTGGGTCGAGGAAATGCACGTCGACGGCTTCCGCTTCGACCTCGCCGCCACGCTCGCGCGCGGGGTGCACGGCAGCTTCGACCGCAACGGCGCATTCCTCGCCGCGCTGCGCCAGGACCCGGTGCTGTCGCGCGTCAAGCTGTTCGCCGAGCCCTGGGACGTGGGCGAGGGCGGCTACCAGCTCGGCAACTTCCCGCCCGGCTGGTCGGAGTGGAACGACAAGTATCGCGACGCGATGCGCTCCTACTGGAAGGGCGACGGCGGCAAGGTCGGCGAGCTCGCCTCGCGGCTTTCCGGCTCGAGCGACGTGTTCCAGAGGAGCGGCCGCGGCCCGACCGCGAGCGTCAACTTCGTCACCACGCACGACGGCTTCACGCTGCACGACCTCGTGAGCTACGAGCGCAAGCGCAACCAGGCCAACCTCGAGGAAAACCGCGACGGCTCGCCCGACAACCGCAGCGCGAACTACGGCGTGGAAGGGCCGACGCAGGACGCCGCGATCGTTTCCATGAGGGAAAGACAGAAAAGAAATCTCCTCGCCACGCTGCTTTTTTCGCAGGGCGTGCCGCTGCTGCTGGCGGGCGACGAGATGGGACGCACGCAGCAGGGCAACAACAATGCCTACTGCCACGACAGCGAGCTGTCGTGGCTCGACTGGGAGCTGGACGGCGAGGCGCGCGCGCTGCTGGATTTCACGCGACGCCTGATCGCGCTGCGCAACGCGCATCCGCTGTTCCGCCGCCGCACCTGGTTCCGCGGCCGCGCCGAAAGCGACCCCGACGTGGTGTGGCTCAACTATGCCGGCGCCGAGATGACCGACCAGGAATGGAACCGCTCCAGCGCGCGCTGCCTCGGCGCGCTGATCTCGGGCCGCGGCCTGGGCGAGCGCGACGAGCGCGGCGTCCCGGTCGTGGACGCCGATCTTCTTCTGCTTCTCAATGCAAATGAAGGAGACGTGCCGTTTCCGTTGCCCTCCGGGCGCTGGGAGGGGCTGGTCGATACGAGCCTTGAGAATCCGTCCTTCGAAACGACCTATCCTCTCAAGGGACGGTCGCTCGCGCTGCTTGCTAGACCCAGCAGCAAAGACCCAACTCGAACGGGTGCGTGAGCAGGTCGTGGCGCGGGTAGAGGCGGATGCGGTAGTCGAGCTTGCCGGAAAGCCCCGGCTTGAGCTCGAGGGCATAGCGCTGCTCGCCGTGGCCGTCGGGGGCGCCGGCGGGGACGAGCTCGTGGCTGTGCTCGACGGTGGGCGTGCCGCGCAGGGCGCGCGATAGCAGCAGCTCGACGCGCACGTCGGCGGGGGCGAGGCCGTTCAGCTTGACCGCGATCTCCACCGGCAGGCTGGCGCCGAACTCGACGCGCCCCGGCGGCGAGTCGAGCCGGCGCGCGGCGACGCCGGGCCAGGCGGCGCGCACTCGCGCTTTCCAGCCCGCCACCGCCGTCGCCGCGCTGAAGCCATCGGCGGAGTAGCGCCGGCCCTGGCGCGAGGCGGGCAGGTAGAACTTGGAGACGTACTCGCCCAGCATGCGCGAGGCATCGTAGAGCGGCAGCAGCGAGGCCATCGAGCGCTTGGCCATGCGCAGCCAGCGCGGCGAGTGCGAGCTCATCTCGCCGCTGGCGCGGGCGTAGTAGATCGGGATGACCTGGTCCTGCAGGATCTCGTAGAGGGAACCCGCCTCATCGCGATCGCGGCGGTGCGGGTCGCCCGGCGAGGCCGGCTTGATCGCCCAGCCGTTCTCGCCGTCGTAGCCCTCGTCCCACCAGCCGTCGAGGATCGACAGGTTGAGGACGCCGTTCATGCCGGCCTTCATGCCCGAGGTGCCCGAGGCCTCGAGCGGGTGCACCGGGTTGTTGAGCCACACGTCGACGCCCGACACCAGGCGGCGCGCGATGTGCAGGTCGTAGCCCTCGAGGAACAGGATGCGGCCCTCGAACTCCTCCTGTCGCGCCATGTGGGCCAGGCTGCGGATCAGCTCCTGGCCGGGCTCGTCGGCCGGGTGCGCCTTGCCGGCGAACAGGAACAGCACTGGGCGCTCGCGGTCGGCGAGCAGGCGGCGCAGCGCGTCGAGGTCGTTGAACAGCAGCGTGGCGCGCTTGTAGGTGGCGAATCGCCTGCCGAAGCCGATCGTCAGGACATTCGGCTTCGCCGGATCCACCAGGCGCAGCAGGCGCTCGAGGTGCGATTCGCTGCCGTGGTTGCGCCGGTGCTGCGCGCCGATGCGGTGGCGGACCATGTGCAGCATGCGCGCCTTGATGTCCTGGCGCACGCTCCAGAAGATGTGGTCGGGGATGTCGCGGATCTTCTCCCAGATGCCGGGGTGGCCGAGGCGGTGCAGCCAGCCCACGCCGAGGTAGCGCTCGAGCACCGGGCTCCACTCGGGAGCGAGGAAGGTCGGCACGTGCACGCCGTTGGTGACGTAGCCGAGCGGATTCTCCTGCGGCGCGATCTGCGGCCAGAAGTCCTTCAGCATCTCCTGCGAGACGCCGCCGTGGATGCGCGAGACGCCGTTGTGGTAGCGCGAGCCGCGGATGGCGAGCGCGGTC
>Ga0137436_1000252_pt1 | contig 17183 bp, 14 predicted proteins | sample EasRivERMGT119_2_FD_102328 | JGI IMG/M metagenome (GOLD analysis project Ga0137436, IMG submission 102328) | Soil microbial communities from meander-bound floodplain in the East River, Colorado, USA - East River MetaG ERMGT119_2 | ecosystem: Environmental > Terrestrial > Soil > Floodplain ...
ACAGGAACCGTCGGCGGCAAGGCGTGGGTGAGCGGCATGAGCCAAAAAGTCACCGCCCGCGCGGCCGATACCGCGCCTGCAGGCTCGAGCCTTTCGGGCCAGGCATTCGATCTCGGCGCCAAGGTGAATGTCGGCGACTTCGAAGGCGTGCTGTATGCCTACGACGCCGACGGGATCGGCACGACGGCGATCGGCTTCGACGCTGCCGCAGTCGTAGGCACTTCGCTGGAAAAACGCAAGTCGAAGGGCGGGTACATACAGGGGACCTACAAGTTCGGGAAGTTCAAGCCGGGCCTGAGCTACGGCGAAAGCCGCCTGGATCTGGCGGGCAACGAATCGGTTGCGACCAGCGGCACCCTGGTAAAGAACAACAAGTCCATGGTCGCCGGCCTGTACTACAGCCTCACCGAGAGCCTGAATCTGGTGGGTGAATACATCAAGACCACGGCTGAAAACCAGGCCGGAGGTGAAAACAAGGACAGCGTCATCGCCTTGGGCGCCATTCTCTTTTTCTGAAGCGCCGCATGCGGCGGGTCGCGCACGCGGCCCGCCGATCAGACGGTAACAACGGCGCCGATTTGGCGCCGTTATTTTTGGCCTGCCAGTGGGGGCTCAGTGCAGCGGCTTCTTGACCGGCCACTTGATGTGCAGCCGATGCATTTTACGGTAGAGCGTGTTGCGGCCGACGCCGAGTTTGCGCGCGACGTGGCTGACGTTGCCATGCTCGAGATCCAGCTCCCGGAGCAACGCCTCGCGCTCCGCTCTTCGGAGCGGATTGAGCGAGTCCATCTCGGGCGCGGGCGCCGCCGGCTGCGCGGGCCGCAGGTAAAGACCGTAGTCGGAAGGCAGATCGGCCAGGTCGAGAAAATCGCTCGTGCGGAGCGCAATCATCGCGCGCAGCACGTTGCGCAATTGGCGGATGTTGCCCGGCCACTGATGGTTGCAGAGCGCGTCGATCAGATCCTCGCTGAGCGACACCTTCGGCGCAGCGGCCGCTTCCTGGGCGAAGACATGTCGGATAAGCGCGCGCTTGTCCGTTCGATCGGCGAGCCGCGGCAGCGCCAGCATGAGGCCTTGCAGCCGATAGAAGAGATCCTCGCGAAACTCGCCACGCCGGATTTTCTCCTCCAGCCTGCAGTGCGTCGCGCTCACCAGCCGGATGTCGACCTTGATCGGCGCTTCGGCAACCGGCGCGATCACCTCGCGCTCCTCCAACACGCGCAGCAGTCGAGCCTGAAGCGCATACGGCAAGTCGCCGATCTCGTCCAGGAACAACATGCCGCCGTCGGCCTGTACGATTTTCCCGGGCTGACCCTCACGGGTTGCGGCGGCGATCCTCCCTGGACGAAACCCGAACAGCTCGTTCTGAATCTCAGCTTCGGGCATCGACGCGCAATTGACTGCGACGAAAGGCTTGTCGGCGCGCCCGCTTGCGGCGTGCAAGGCGCGCGCGAAAAGCTCCTTGCCGGTTCCCGTTTCGCCGAGCAGCAGAATCGGGATGTCGCGTGATAGGACCCGTTTCGCCGCTTCGATATTGCGCGCCATCAACGGGTCGCCGAAGTCCAGTTCATCGAGAGCGCTGCGGCTCTCGGTCGGGGTCGAAGGTTCTTCGCGCAACGCAACCTGCGTCACGCCCGCGCCCCGCTGCCTGGACTCGGGTTCCTGCGCTACCGCGAAAACGCGGCCGCGGTGGCGCGCCTCGTAGATCGGCAGCGCGTGGAACGATTTCCTGTGACTGCGCTCGACCAGCGCCGGAAGAGAAATGTTGAACACCCGCTCGAGCGGGGCGTTGATGAGATCGTCCGCTCTCTTGCATCCGAGCTGAAACAGCGCATTGCGGTCCACCGCGGTGATGGCGCCGGAAAGATCGAGTGCGATGATTCCTTCGCTCCACGTTCCCACGAGCTCCGGCCGGCTGTGGAAGCGCACCACGAAGGCGTCGCGGAAACGGTGCAGGAACAGACGGTTCTCGATCATCTGCGCCGACATGTTCACCAACACCAGGGTGTGCTGCTGCGCGCGATCCGATTCGCCGGAAGCGTCCAGCACCGCGATCAGCTCGCCGCGGTGATCGAAAACGGGCGCCGCGCAGCACGTGAGCCCGGTGTTGCGGGCGAGGAAGTGCTGATCCCGGTGGATGATCAGAGGCGCGCGCTCGAGCAGGCACGTCCCCATGCCGTTGGTGCCGCCGTGCCGCTCGCTCCACACGGCGCCCGACACCAGGCCGGTGCGCGACGCAGCGCCCTTGAAGCTCGGATCGCCGTAGTAGGAAAGCAGGACGCCGTCGCTATCGGTCAGGATGATCGAGTGGCCGGAGCCGGCGAGCTGCCGGTACAGGTGCGCCATCTCCGGGTCGGCGAAAGAAACGAGCTCGAGGCTCTGCTCCTTGCGCACCAGGAGCTCCTGGCGCGACACCACCACGGGTTCCGCGTTCGAGTTCGGATCCAGGCCGTATTCATCGAGACAGCGCAGCCAGGAGCGCTTCACAAATTCCGGCGCGCCCTTGCCTTCGTCGCGGGATGCGCCGCGAATGACGGAGTAGATGAAACGAGCGTGAGTGCCGACCGGCTGCAGCATGACCTGCCCCCTTTGCCTGGCGACCAGCGGAGGGTTATGTATTTGTCATTCCACCCTCGCCGGAGGATTATGCCATGCGTGCTAGCATTGGGCATCGCCCGGATCACTTGCAGGACGAAAGGAGGAAGAATGGGGTTGACCCGCCGATTCGCGCTTGCCTTGGCGCTGGCGATGGCGCCCGGTGCCGCCTGGCCGCTGGGCGCAGGCGCCACGGGCTATCCCACGGTGGACCGGGTCGAGTTCGTCCTTGAGTGCATGCAGAAGAACGGCGGCAAGCAGGAGTTCCTCTACAAGTGTGCGTGTGTGATCGACGAGATTGCGCAAAAGTATGCTTACGACGATTTCGTGGAAGCCTCGACTGCAGCGCGCCATCAGAGCCTCGCCGGCGAACGCGGCGGCCTGTTCCGCGATCCGCCGCAGGTGCGAGAAACGGCGAAGCGCTATCTGCAAATCCAGGCCGACGCGATGAAGCGCTGCGGCGTGCCGCGCTAGACCGAGCGCGCACGATTGCGGCGACGCAGCATCGCCGCTGCAGCGCAAGTGCAGGTTTTCAGGCGTTCGTACTTGACGGTGCGGAAACGCCGATCATCGCTTGGCGATCCAGCCGTCTTCGGAGTACTCCCCGCGCGTTCGCGCATGGCTCCCATTTTTGACACAGCGAAGTCCTCGATTGTTCGCTTTTTGGAACAGTAGGCGGGCAGTGGCTGCTCTGCGTGGAAAAGCGTTCTCGCGAGAGGTGCATTTTCCCCGGCACGGGTATAGAGTCTGACAAGAGGTGCGCAGGGGTCCACCAAGCGTTTGTTGTGCGCCGCGTACCCAGAAAAAGTGTTATGCGGTCCACCCATCAGCATGTAAAGGAGGAAATCCAGATGGCATCAAAACGCACGTACAAGTGGGGGGTTCTGTTCGGCCTCGCCGCTCTTCCGGGGCTCGCGCTCGCCAATCCGGAAGTCATCAAACTCACCGGCGACTCCAAGAACTGGGCGATGCAGGCGGGCAACATGCAGAACCAGCGCTACAGCGCGCTGAAGCAGATCAACAAGGACAACGTCAAGGACCTTAAAGTCGCATGGACATTCTCCACCGGCGTCCTGCGCGGCCACGAGGGCGGCCCGCTGGTGATCGGCGACATGCTCTACGTCCACAGCCCGTTCCCCAACAAGGTGTTCGCCATCAGCCTCGCCGATCAGCAGATCAAGTGGAAGTACGAGCCGAAGCAGGATCCGACGGTGATTCCCGTGATGTGCTGCGACACCGTCAACCGCGGCGTCGCCTACGCCGACGGCAAGATCTTCCTGCAGCAGGCCGACACCAACCTTGTCGCGCTCGACGCCAAGACCGGCAAGGAGGTGTGGAAGGTCAAGAACGGCGATCCCAAGAAGGGTGAAACGAACACCAACGCCCCGCACGTCTTCAAGGACAAGGTGATCACCGGCATTTCCGGCGGCGAGTTCGGCGTGCGCGGCTATCTCGCGGCCTACGACATCAAAACCGGCAAGCAGGTGTGGAAGGGCTACAGCACCGGGCCGGACGCCGAGATGCTCATGGATCCGGACAAGACGATGACCTGGACCGACGGCAAGATGGCGCCGGTCGGCAGGGACTCGTCGCTGAAGAGTTGGCAGGGCGATCAGTGGAAGATCGGCGGCGGCACCACTTGGGGATGGTTCAGTTACGACCCGAAGCTCAACCTGTTGTACTACGGCTCGGGCAACCCCAGCACCTGGAACCCGGTGCAGCGCCCCGGCGATAACAAGTGGTCGATGACGATCTGGGCGCGCGACGTGGATACCGGCCAGACGAAGTGGGTGTACCAGATGACCCCGCACGACGAGTGGGATTTCGACGGCGTGAACGAGATGATCCTGGCCGACGGCATCAACGTGAAGGGCAAACCGCGCAACGTCTTGGTGCATTTCGACCGCAACGGCTTCGGCTACACGATGGATCGCGCCACGGGCGAGCTGCTGGTCGCCGAGAAGTTCGATCCGACGGTGAACTGGGCGACGCACGTCGACATGAAGACCGGCCGCCCGCAGGTCGTGAAGCAGTACAGCACGCAGGCGCAGGGCGCGGACGTGAACACCAAGGGGGTTTGCCCCGCGGCGCTCGGCACCAAGGACCAGCAGCCGGCGGCGTACAATCCGGCCAACAAGCTGTTCTACGTGCCGACCAATCACGTGTGCATGGACTACGAGCCGTTCAAGGTCGAGTACACCGCGGGCCAGCCGTACGTGGGCGCGACGCTCTCGATGTACCCGCCGCCGAAGAGTCACGGCGGCATGGGCAACTTCATCGTCTGGGACGCCGGCACCGGCAAGATCGTGAAATCGAAGCCGGAGAAGTTCTCGGTCTGGAGCGGCGCGCTCGTCACCGCCGGCGGCATCGCCTGCTACGGGACGCTCGAGGGCTACGTGAAGTGCGTCGACGCGAACGACATCAGCAAGGAGCTGTACAAGTTCAAGACGGCCTCCGGCATCATCGGCAACCTGAACACCTGGGAGTACAAAGGCAAGCAGTATATCGGCGTGCTCTCCGGCATCGGCGGATGGGCCGGCATCGGTCTTGCCGCGGGCCTGGAGAAGGACACCGACGGCCTGGGCGCGGTGGGCGGCTACAGGGAACTGAAGAACTACACCGAGCTCGGCGGCGTCCTCACCGTCTTCGTTTTGCCGTAAGACTTATAGCATCAAGCGTCAAGAGGCTGACATCCTTCGGGGTGTCAGCCTTTTTAATCTCGCAGAGATCGTTGAGCATGAAAAAAACGCAATTCGTCGCCGGAATCGCATTCGTGCTCGTCGCGCTCTCCCCGGGCTACGCCGTTGCGGCCGACGGCAAACCCTACAAGGTTGCCGGGGGCAACAAGGTCGACAAGGTCACGCTCGAGGGCTGGCGCACCTGGCGTGCGCTCGCCTGCGAGCGCTGTCATGGCGCGCGGCAGGAGGGCATGGTCGGGCCGTCTCTGATCGAGAGCCTGAGGCGGCTCTCGAAAGACGAGTTCAAGGGCTCGGTGCTGAAGGGGCGCCCGGAAAAGGGCATGCCGAACTTCGACGGCAGCAAGATGGTCACGGAAAACATCGACGGCCTCTACGCGTACCTGAAGGGACGCGCCGACGGCGCCATTCAGCCCGGCCGTCTGGAAGAGTTGAAATGAGATGGCCCGGCCGGCTCGCAATCGCGGCAGTTCTCCTGCTGCCGCAGGTGCCAAGCGCCGCCGACTGGCCCGGCTACGAGAAACTGACGCGCGAACAGGTGGTCGCGGCGCTGGCCAAGGCGCCCGCGCCCGCCGATTTTTACTCCAGGAACCTCTCCGGGCTGGATTTATCGGGCATCGATTTCAAGGGGGCGAATCTCGCGGCGGCGGTTCTGAACCGCAGCAACCTGACGCGCGCCAACCTCTCCCGGTGCAATCTCACGGTCAGCTTTGCCGAGGGCACCAACCTGACCCACGCCAACCTGCAGGGCGCGATGATGTTTTCGATGCAGCTTCAGGGCGCCAACCTGAAGGGTGCGAACCTTTCGGGTGCGCGCCTGATCGGCGATCTGAGAAGGGCGAATCTCGAGCAGGCCGTGCTCGCAAAGGTGGATGGCGCGGCGGACATGAAAAACCAGTCGATGGGGCTCATGCGGGCGAATATCCTCTCGGCCAACCTGAGAGGTGCGGATCTTTCCGGGTCTGATTTTTCCCGTGCCGATTTCAGCTTCTCGGACCTATCAGGCGCCAACCTGGCCGGCGCCAAACTGAGCGGGGCGGAGTTCAGCGGCACCGATATGCGCGGCGCCAACCTGGCCGGCGCCGATTTGAGCGGCTCGAATTTCATCGACACCGATTTCACCGGCGCCAATCTCGCCGACGCGAATTTCACCGCCGCCACTTTTCGCAGCGTAAGAGGGATCGACCGCGCGAACGCGCAGGGAGCGCGCGGACTCCCGGCCCGGACAAGATGACCCGAAAGACCTCCGAACACATCGCCGGCCCCAACGCGCGCGCCCTGCGACGCCTGCGGCGCGGAACGCTCGTCGTCGCAGCGGCCGCTCTGCTGCTGTCGTCCGGCGCATCGGCGCAGCAAAGCGAGGCGGTCGACGGCGACCGGGTGCTGCGCGTCTGCGAGGACCCGAACAACCTTCCGTTCTCCAACCGCGCGGGCGAAGGCTTCGAGAACAAGCTCGCCGAGCTCCTGGCGCGCGAGCTGGGATGGAAGCTGGAGTACACGTGGTTCCCGCAGCGCATGGGATTCATCCGCAACACGCTGCGCGGGCGCGATCCCGATTCCAACCGCTTCAAGTGCGACCTCGTACTGGGCGTACCGGTCGGCTTCGAGCTGGCGTCCACCACCAAGCCCTATTATCGTTCGACTTACGCGCTCGTCTATGCGAAGGGCCGAGGGCTCGATAGCGTAACCGTTCCCGAGGGCTTGCTCAGGCTGGAGCCGTCGAAGCTGAAATCGCTCAAGCTCGGCGTATTCGGTCAATCGCCGCCGACCGATTGGCTGCTCAAGCACCGCCTGTTCGATCAGGTCGTTCCCTATCAACGCCAGTCCGGCGATCCCGAGCGCTATCCGGGCGAGATCATCGAGAAGGACCTGGCGACCGGCGCGATCGATGTCGCGTTCGTGTGGGGACCGATCGCAGGCTACTTCGCGAAGAGCGCGAGTCCGGTCGCGATGGCGGTCGTGCCGTTCCAGCCGGACCCGGAGATCCAGTTCGACTTTCGCATCGCGATGGGCGTGCGCTTCGGCGAACGCGAGTGGAAGGAAAGAATCGAGCGGCTGATCGACGCCAACCGTCCCCGCATTCAGGCGATCCTCGCCGCTTACGGCGTGCCGCAGCTCGATGACGAGGGCCGGATCATGACCGTTCCGGCCGATCCCTCGCTCACTCGCGGCGCGAAGCCCGGAAAGTAGGCGCGTGCCCTGCTCGCCGGCGCGACCTTCTCGCGATAGCCGTGTTCGCCGTTGAGCGCGGGTTGCGTGCCGTGCTACTCGAAGATGGTGACGCCCCAAGGCGTCTTGCCGACGGGGATGTCCTTGACGCGGACGTTTTTGGCCGTGTCGATCACCGACACGCTGTCCGATCTGCCGTTCGCGACGTAGAGCTTGGCGCCGTCGCGGGTCAGCGCCATGTTCCACGGCCGCTGGCCGACCGGGATCGTCGCGATGACCTTGTTCTCCACGGTGTCGATCACCATCACGTTGGCGGCGCCGCCGTTGGTGAGGTAGAGCCGCTTGCCGTCCGGATGCATCGCCAGGCCGTTGGAGCGCAGGCCCGCCTTGATGGTCCCGAGGATCTTGTGCTGGCGCGCGTCGAGCACGTACACGGTGTCCGCCCTTTCGCAGGCGACGTACGCCTTGGCGCCGTCCGGCGTGAAGGCAATGCCGCGCGGCCGCGTTCCCACCTTGAGTTGCGCGACGAGCTTGCGCGCCGCAACGTCGATGACCTCGAGCTTGTCGTCCTCTTCGGCGCTGACGTAGACGAAGCGCCCGTCGGGCGAGAACACGGCGTGCTCCGGGTTGTCGCCCAGGATCTTGACTCTGAACGCCACCGCATCGGTCGCGGTGTCGACGAAAACGACGCTGTTGGTGAGCTCGACCGCGGCGGCGACCAGCCTGCCGTCGGGCGAAATATAGACGCCTTCGGGGGACTCGCCCAGGTCGATCTTCCTCGCGACGGCGCGCTTTTCCAGGTCGATCACCAGCAGCGCGTTGCTCGGCTGGTCCGACACGTACGCCACCTTGCGCGAGGCATGGATGGCGGTGCCGCGCGGCTTGCCCCCGGTCTTGATCTCGCCCACGACCTCGTCGCGCGCCGTGTCGATCAGCGAGATCGTGCCGCCGTTTTCGTTGCCCACGAGGGCAAGGCCGGCGTCGGCAAGAGTCGCCATCGATACGAGAATGAAAAAAGCAAGAATGCGTGCGGCCATTGCAGCCTCTCCTCAAATCACCGTGAAATTGCGCATCATCATAGCGTCCTCGTGCTCCAGATTGTGGCAGTGGAACATGAAGCGCTGGGCGCCGCGGAAAGCGGCGTCCCCGGGCAGCGTGAAGTCCACCTCCAGCCATACCGTCTCGTTTGGCCACAGCACGACGGTGTCCTTCACGCCAAGGTCGCTCGGAAAGCGCGCGCCGGTTTCGGTCGCGAGCCGGCGCGCGCCGCCGTAGGTTCCTTGCCTGCGCAGCACGCGCACACCGAACCCGTGCAGGTGCATCGGGTGCGGCATGGAGATCGGGCTGTTCCTGATTTCCCATATTTCGCGCGTGCCGCGGCTCACGGTGAATCCGATCTCGTCGACCCGGTACGGGCTCTGGTCGATCAGAAACCCGGTGCGCTCGTCGAAATCGAGCCGTATCCGCCGCGTCGGCGCCTGCGGTCCGGTGCCGGCATCCGCGAGCGCCGAGAGCCGCGACGGCGGCGAGGATGCGGCCGGCGCGGACGCGCCGTCGACCCGCAGCGCGAAAAGCGGCAGCTCGGCGCCATCGGCCAATCGATCCTGCGCATCGCCGCCGGAGGTGCTTTCGCAGACCGTTTCAGCCGCGAGCGGCGCATAGCGCTCGCGCGCGGGGTGGCGGTGGCGCGGCGCGGCGCCGTGCGCGTGATGGCGCGGGTCGAACTCGAGGCTCACCGCGGCGAGGGCGCGCCGGCCGCGGACGTCGATGCCGATGTCGATGCGCTCACCGGTGTAGAGGAATACGCGCTCGAGCGCCCGCGGCGCGGCGAGCAGTCCGCCGTCGGTGCCAAGCAGGTGGAACGGGACCAGCGTTTCACCCTCGCGGAAAGCAAGCAGCAACCCGCGTGCATTGCACGCGTTCAGGATCTGGAGCCGCACCCAGCCGGGGGCGACGATCCACCGCGCATCGAGCTGGCCGTTGACGAGCGCGCGGTTGCCGAGCCAGCCGTGCAGGCAGTCCTGCGCGCTCGGCGCATAGGGGCGTATCACGCCGCCGCCGACGCGGGCGTCTGCGACGGCGAGCGCGAGCCGGTTGCCCGGCGCAAGGGCGAACGCCGCATCGAGGGCGTCATCGTCATCGTCCATCACCACCAGCAGGCCGGTGAGCCCGGCATGGACCTGCTCGGCGGTGAATCCGTGCGCGTGGGGATGGAACCAGTACAGCCCGGAGCGGTTCTTCACCTGGAAGCGTACGCGCTTGCGCGCCCCCGGGAGGACCGGATCGAAACCGGCGCCGTCTTCCGCTTCCGGCAGCGTGAGCCCATGGAAGTGCACCGTGGTGGGTTGCGGGAGCGCGTTCTCGATCACGGCGTCGAAGCTTTCGCCGCGGCGCGCGACCAGGATCGGTTGCAGGACCCGGCGCGTGCCGAGGTCCGCGACGTAACGGCAGCGCCCGAGCACGGAATCGGCGCGCTCGACCAGGAGGCGCCGCACGGCCGAGAGCGCCGTGACGCGCTCGCCGGCCAGCGCGGCCGGCGGCGGCGCGATCGTACTTCTCGCCGCGGGGACGCCGCAGGCCGCGCCCAGCGACGCCAGTCCGGCGCCCAGGAAACGACGCCGGTTCATTTCGAGCGTGATCCTCTCTTGTGCGCCATGCTCGCAGTCAGTTCGGTCGAATCGAAGGCAGCAAATATGCTAAGGCAAGGCACCGTGCCGTACAAGCGTCGCGTCGGCGCCCGGAGCTTTTCTGTGGCAACATCCTGCGCGGATACCGATACCGTCGGGAGCAGAAGTGGGATGGAGACCCGGACGACTGACCGCGCCACTCGCAATCGCGGGGCTTGCGTGGGTCCACGCGACGGCCGCGGAACCGAAGTCGCTCGCGCTCATGGACTTCGAGCTGATCGACGAGATGCGCTCGTTTTCCACCGACCAGGCTCGCCGGGAAGTCGACCGGCGGATCGTCCTGATCACGGCCGAACTGGCGAAAGAGCTGGAGAGCCGCGGCATGTACCGCGTGCTCGATCGCGCCCCCGCGGCGCAGCTCATCGAGCGGCTCAAGGCTTCGTACGAGCTGCGCGCTTGCAACGGCTGCGAGATCGATATCGGCAAAGCGCTCGGCGCCGAGCGCGTCGCGCTGTGCTGGGTGCAAAAGGTGAGCAACCTGATCCTGAACATCAACGTCGAAGTGCGCAGCGTGGCGACGGGCGAGACCCTCTACGCCAAGTCGGTCGATATCCGCGGCAATACCGACGAGACATGGCTGCGCGGCGTGCGCCGACTGGTCGAAAATATCCAGGAACGCAATCACCATTTGCGCTGAAAAGCCGTTGCCGTGTACGCGAGCACTGCTTGCCTGAACGGCATCATCGGGTGCAAGATTCATCACCGCGCGGCCTCACCGCGTCGGTGGCCGGCGTAGTGTCCAAAAGGAGAAATCATCATGAGTAGTGTCAAGATACACCCAGCGGTTGACGGTGGACTGAAACCCGCGGCAAAGAACTTCGCAGGCGGGACGCTGTTGTGCAATTGCTCGCAGAACAAAGTCGAGATAGCGATCAAAGGGCAGTGCGCGCACAATCACGTGTGCGGCTGCACCAAGTGCTGGAAACCGAAAGGGGCGCTGTTCTCGCAGGTCGCCGTCGTAGGGCGCGACAACTTGAGCGTCAAGGCGAACGGGAACAAGCTCGCGATCGTGGATTCCAAGGCAACCATTCAGCGGTATGCCTGCAAAGAGTGCGGCGTCCACATGTATGGGCGGATCGAGAACAAGGGCCATCCGCTGCACGGATTCGATTTCATTCACACCGAGCGCTCGAGCGAATCGGGCTGGGCGCCGCCTGAATTCGCGGCATTTGTTTCGTCGATCATCGAGGCGGGCGCGAGCCCCGCTGGCATGGGTGAGGTCAGGGCAAGGTTGAAGGAACTCAAGCTCGAGCCCTACGATTGCCTGTCCCCGCCTCTGATGGATTTCATCGCGACTCAGGTTGCCAAGGCCTCCGGAGCGCTGCGCGCGTGACGCGCTGCGTTGCAGATTGCGTGCGTGGAATCGAAGGTGATCGTCGATAAAACCTCGCAGTGAAGAAATAGCTGTGGTCGCAACCCGCTTGCAGGCGAAGATCCGGGAGCACACCGGATCGCCTGCAAGCTTCTTTTGACGGCTCGGCTGGCTCTCCAGAGGCAAGGATGTCGCAGGGCTCCTGGATCGACCATTTTCCCGGCAATTTCATGTGGTCGAACGCGACCCTCGTCTGCAAGGGCATGGCGCCTTACGGCGCGGTCGCGATCGGGGAGATCGACAGGATCGGCGAGCGCCTTGCCGCGCGCGGCATGGGCGACCCGGACGCGTGGTGGCAGGAGTGGTGCGCGATGGCGGAGAAGAACGAAGCTCTCGCCGACAAAGCCGCGGCCGAAGCCCGCGACTCGACCGCCGGGGACCATTACCTGCGCGCGGGCAACTACTACTACACCGGCGAGCGCTTCGTTCCTCCCGGCGAGCGCAAGCTCGACATCTACAGGAAGGCGCTGCGCTGTTACCAGGAGGGGCTGAAGCGCCGGTACCGGAGCATCGAGTTCGTCGAAGTGCCGTACGAAGGCAAAACGCTGCCGGCGTACTTCATGAAGGCGCAAGGTGCCGATCACGCAAATGAGGGCCGCGCGCCCACGGTCGTGCTCTTCGACGGCATGGACAACTGCAAGGAGATGAGCGTGCTCTTCGCGGGCCTGGAATTCGCGCGGCGCGGGATGAATACGCTCGCGATCGACGGGCCGGGGCAGGGCGAGGCGTTGCGGCTGCGCAAAATCCACGCGCGCCACGACTACGAAGTGCCGGGCACGGCCGCTTACGAGTTCGTGGCGAAGCGCGCGGATGCCGATCCGAAAAGAGTCGTGATCATGGGCTACAGCTTCGGCGGCTATTACGCGCCGCGGATCGCCGCCTTCGAAAGGCGCTACGCCGCCTGCGTGTGCCTGGGCGCCCTGCACTGGGACCTGCACGCCTGGCAGTCGAAGATCAAGGAGCAGTTGAAGGCCGATCCGAAGAAGAGCGCGCAGTCGAATTTCCAGTTCCAGTGGATACTCGGATTGAACGACTCGGACGCGGCCCTGGAGCGCGCGAAGCAGTTCTCGCTCGCCGGCGTCGCGGACAAAATCACCTGCCCGGTGCTCGTCACGCACGGGGCGAACGACCGCGTCGTGCCGGTGGAAGCGGCGCACAAGCTCTACGCGGCGCTCACTGCAAGGAAAAAGACCCTCAAGATTTTCACGGCCGAGGAGGGCGGCGCCGAGCACTGCCAGGTGGACAACCGGCCGCTGGGGATAAATTACATCGCCGACTGGATTGCGGCGAACCTGAGCTGTTGATCTTTTAGTCAATAAGTATCACAATGTGTTGATGAATACATCAACAACCCAACGCCCGGCTGACCTCCTCGACCAGATGTCCGAGGCCGCAAGAGCACGCTTTCCTACCGCTTCGAGCTGGGCCGCGGCTTGCGGTCTGCCCAAGGAAACGCTTTCGCGGCTGAAACGCAATCCTTCATGCGATCTGCGCACGCTCGTGGTGCTTGCCCGGGCTGCGGGGTGCACGCTGGTGGCCGTGCCTGCGACGGTGCAAGGTGGCGAACACATGCCGAAATCGTTCAAGCGGGATTATGAAGATGATCTCCTCGATCTTTGCGCGTCGGGTAACACCGACCCGGACGCGTGGCGCGCGCACGGACCGGGATTCTTCATGGGCGGCCTGGCCGTCGTACTCGCGAGCGCCCGGGGGTTTGAACGAGAGCGGTATCTCAGGCTGGCCGAAGCCCTCCATCCGGGCATTTCCACTCCGGAAGCCTTCGCGATGTGGTTGAAGCAATCTCCGCTGCGGCCGGCTCGTTTCCTTCCCATGGCGAGAAGGCGGAAGCATATTGCATGAAACCGCGCTCGAAGCCGGCGATCAAGGTTCAAGAGGAGTACCTGGGCGCCTTCGCGGAGGTCTTGTCGCGAGTCCAGCAGGCGTTGAAGGGTTCGCAGCCCGACGTATTTCCGGTTCGAATGTACGTCGCGGGAGGCGCGGCGCTTCACTTCCACACGGGAACGCGGGTGACGGAGGACGTGGATGCGGTTTTTTCCAAGCGGGTGCTGTTCAAGGATGACATCGAAGTGTCCTATCGGGATCCCGACGGTCGCGTGCGCCTCCTGTACCTCGATCGCAATTACAACGACACCTTGGGCCTCCTTCATGAGGACGCGTACGAGGACTCGCAGCCCGTCGCGATCCCGGGCGTCGATAAGAGGCGCATCGACGTGAGAGTGCTTTCGCCGCTTGACCTGGCGGTGTCGAAGCTTTCTCGTTTCGCCGATCAGGATCGGGAAGACATCGAGTCGCTTGCAAAGCACGGTCTCATCGACTCGGCCTCGCTGCGAAAACGGGCGGAGCAGGCGCTCGGCGGCTACGTGGGCGACCTGGGCTCGGTTCGGACCTCGATCGACATCGCCTGCCGCTTGATCGATTCAATGCGCTCGCCCAGGAAACGCTGACTGCCGCCGCGACATGAAAGTCGCTCTCTTCGGCGCCACCGGCATGGTCGGGGCGAGCGCGCTCATCGAGTGTCTCGCCGACCCGCGGGTGCAGTCCGTGCTCGTCGTCGGGCGAAGGAGCATCGGGATCAGCCCTCCCAAGCTCACGGAGATCGTCCACTCCGACTTCTTCGACTTCGGGCCGATCCAGCCCCGCTTCGCGGACTGCGACGCCTGCCTGTTCTGCCTCGGGGTATCGGCCGCGGGAATGAGCGCAGAGGCCTATCACCGCCTGACCTACGAGCTGACCCTGGCAGCCGCCCGATCGATGCTCGCGGCGAATGCGAACCTGACCTTTTGCTACGTTTCCGGCGCGGGCACCGACAGCACCGAACGCGGGCGCTCGATGTGGGCGCGCGTCAAGGGGAAAACGGAGAACGCCCTTCTCGCCCTGCCCTTCAAGGCGGCTTTCATGCTGCGTCCGGCTTACATTCAGCCGCTGCGCGGCGTGCAATCGAAGACGCCGCAGTACCGGACGTTTTACGCGGCTCTCGGCCCCCTGTATCCTTTTCTGCGGCGGCTCGCGCCGCGCTACGTCACGACGAGCGTCGAGGTCGGCCGCGCGCTGATCCGCCTCGCCGCCGAGGGTTACTCGCGTCCGATAGTGTATACAGAGGACATCAACCGCCTCGCGCTGACAGGAGACAGGGAATGAACCAGGCAAGAAAGATCGCCCTCGCAGGGCTGCTGCTCGCTTCGGCGCACGGCGCCCTGGCGCAGTATCCGACGAAGCCGGTCCGACTCGTCGTGCCTTTTCCCGCGGGCGAATCGGTGGATGCGACCGCGCGCCTTGTCGGCCAGTCCTGGTCCGCGGCCCTCGGGCAGCAGATACTGGTGGATAACCGCGGCGGCGCGGGCGGGACGATAGGCAGCGAAGCGGTCGCGAAATCCGCTCCCGACGGCTATACGCTCCTCTGGGGAAACGTCGGTCCGCTTGCCATCGGGCCGGGCCTGTACAAGAAGCTCGGCTACGAGGTCGCGAAAGACTTCGAGCCGGTGTCGCTGGTCGCGACCCTGCCTTTCGTGCTCTTCGCGAGTCCGGTGCTGCCGGCGAATTCGGTGACCGAGCTCGTCGCTTACGCAAAATCGCATCCGGGCGAGATCAATTTCGGCTCGACCGGCGTGGGCTCCGGCCTGCACCTCATCGCCGAGCTCTTCAAGAGCGTCGCCGGCATCCAGATCGTACACGTGCCCTACAAGGGCGTGGCGCAGGCGCTGCCCGAGATGATGTCGGGCAAGGTGCAGATCGCGTTCAACACCATTCCGGCCTTCCTGCCGCACGTGAAAGCGGGGCGCCTGAAGGCGCTCGCGATCACCGCTCCGGTGCGCTCGCCGCTCCTGCCCGATGTGCCCGCCACGCCGGAAGTGGGCCTCGCCGCGCTGCAGGGCGGATCCTGGCACGCGGTGGTGGCGCCCGCCGGGACACCTCGCGCGGTTATCGCGCGACTCAACGAGACACTGGTGGCGACGGTCGCGATCCCGGAACTGCGCACGCAGCTCACCAACCAGGGCGCGCAGCCCGTGGGAAGCTCGCCCGAGGAGTTGCGCAAATTCATGCAGGCGGAAGCGGAGAAATGGGCCCGCGTGATCCAGTCCTCCGGCGCGCGCGCGGATTGAACGTCGCGAAAATTCTCGCCGTGCCCTGAACGCCGCGGGTGTCGCCTGCGGGCGACACCTCCGCAACGCTCCGAACGTCGCCCGCGTCGCCTCACGCGACATCTTCGTGCGGCCTTGCCCGCTGTTGGTGCGTGATTCCGATCCGGCGCCTCGTCACGCGCTGCTCCGCAGCTGGCGCGATTCCTGCATCGGTTCAGCAATCCGTCAACTTGCGCGAGTAAGATTTCGGCTTCCGAGCCCAGCCCTTCCCGCGATGAATGCCCGCTCCGAATCCACGACCCTCGACGCCGTGGCGGAAACGATACGGCCGCCGCAAGGCGACGGCTGGGATTACCTGACCATCGCGGCGATCTTCTTCAGCATGTTCGCGCTCGCGTACGCGGCGCTTGCCACGCCGCTCCTGCAGCCGCTGCTGGACATCGCGCGCCGGCAGCATTGGTCCATGCTCTGGGTGAGGCCGACGGTCATCTGGATCACCATGGGCATGGCGCTCCTCTTCCTGCGCACCATCCTGTGGCTCCTGTATCGCCCGTTCGCCGCGGTTCGGGCGGAGGAGGCGCCACCGCTCACCGTGATCATTCCCGCGTACAACGAGGGCGCGATGGTCGAGCACGCCATCGCGTCGGTGGCAGCGGCGAGTTATCCGCGCGGGCGCCTGCAGATCCTCGCCGTCGACGACGGCAGCACCGACGACACCTGGCGCTACATTCAAAACGCGGCGCTGCGCCATCCGGGGCTGGTGACCCCGGTCCGGCTTCCGGCGAACCTCGGCAAGCGCGGCGCGCTGGCCGAGGGCTTCCGGCGCGCGAGCGGCGAGATCATCGTCACGGTCGATTCCGACAGCGTGATCGAGCGCGGGGCGCTGCTCGCGATCGCGGGCCCGTTCCGCGACGCGCGCATCGGGGCGGTGGCGGGCAAGGTGGCGGTGCACAACCGCAGGGCCGGCCTCATTCCGAGAATGCTGCACGTGAGGTTCATACTTTCCTTCGACTACCTGCGCGGCGCGCAGTCGGTGTTCCGCACGGTGTACTGCTGTCCGGGCGCGCTCGCCGCGTACCGCGCGTCGGTCGTGCGGCAGGTGCTGCCTGCATGGGAACGCCAGACGTTCCTCGGCGCGCCGTGCACCTACGGCGAGGACCGCGCGCTCACCAACGACATCCTCGCGCGAGGCTACGACACGGTGTACCAGCGCTCGGCGGTGGTGCACACGCTCGTGCCGGAGACTTACGCGAAGCTCTGCCGGATGTTCCTGCGCTGGGACCGGAGCTACATCCGCGAGGAGTTCCGCTTCGCGAGGATCGTCTGGAGGCGGCCGCTTCTCCCGCGCCTGCTCGCGGTCTACGAGAGCACGATCACGAACCTGCGCTATCCCGTCGCCTACGCTTCGATGGCGTTGTGGGCGGTGAACTCGCTGAGCGATCCGGCGTCGCTCGTGCGGATGCTGCTCGCGATCATGGTGGTGTCGTTCGTGTACGTGCTCTATTACCTGAGGAGCGAGCGCTCCTGGGACTTCGTGTTCGGGATCCTCTACGCCTACTTCTCG
>Ga0137436_1000253_pt1 | contig 17164 bp, 14 predicted proteins | sample EasRivERMGT119_2_FD_102328 | JGI IMG/M metagenome (GOLD analysis project Ga0137436, IMG submission 102328) | Soil microbial communities from meander-bound floodplain in the East River, Colorado, USA - East River MetaG ERMGT119_2 | ecosystem: Environmental > Terrestrial > Soil > Floodplain ...
AGTGAGGCCGTGACTTCCCGAAACGCGCTCGATCAGGCCCGAAAACGTGCGCTTGATGCTCTGGACGTAGGGGCTCGGTGGGGAATTCTTGGTCATCTCCGGTTTCCGATCGGGCCGCCGGCCGCTCCCTCTGTGGGGGGCGGGATCGACGTCGTACACGAACCACGATTCCGATCCCACGGCCGTCCCGATGCCCAGCGCCCGGTCTTGCCGGCCGACGAAGGTCTCGAAATGATCGTGGACGACGGGCTCGTCGAGCGCGAGCCCTCGTAGGCAGCGAGCCTGGAAGAGAATCGCGTGGCGGCCGAGCCGCTCGGCCAGGCGCGTGACCGAGGTCTTCGCGCACCGCAGCGAGCGCGCGATCTGCCGGTGCGCCGAGCACGCCGCAAGCCCTGCGGCCACGGCTACGAGGAGTTGCGGCTTCTTCAAGTAGTACGTAGTCGAGAACGTTTGCCGCGAGCAGGTGTGCCTGCACGACGTGCAGCGGAACCGTGGAATGCGGCGAGAGCTGTGACGAGTGCGGTAGGAACCGTGTCCCTGGAATCGAGCTCGCGCACCGCGATGGGTGGCGCAATCGGACCAGGGGCAGAAGGGGGGATGGAACCGGGAAGGTCGCACGTTTTCGATGGACGTCTTGGGCCAGCGCATGCACCCAGGAAAGGCAAGCGCCGGACCGGGCGCCGGGATGGAATGGACGGGGTTTCGGCGTCCACGCGGACGACCGGCGACCGGAAATCGTCCGCCCGTGGACGAGGAACTCCGCCTCCCGCCTACAACCTCGCGGCCACCGTGGAACTAAGGCCTCGGTCGGCTGTCCCTATAATCCACGCCCACTGTGGAGGTCCTCATGCGCCCCCTCGCCTGGATCGCGCCCCTGGCCTGCTCCGTAACGCTTGCTGCCAACCCGGCACCGCTCCCCGACAGCACGGCGGCCGACCGCACGTCGGTCGCGGTGACCGTCTACAACCAGAACCTGGCGCTCGTGCGGGAGGTGCGGAACCTGAAGATCGACAAGGCGGGGATCGGCACCCTGCGGTTCATGGACGTGCCGTCGTCGATCAACCCGCGGACGGTCCACCTCCAGCCGCTCGCCGCGGGAGGCCCCCAGGTCTTCGAGCAGAACTACGAGTTCGACTTGATCTCTCCCGACAAGCTCATGGAGAAGTACGTCGGCCGCGAGGTGGAGATCATCGAACAGGCCGAGGATCTCACCACGCGCACGGTGAAAGCGACCCTCCTGTCGACCAACGGCGCGCCGGTCTACAAGATCGGCGATCGGATCGTCATCGGACAGTACGGGAAGGTGACCCTCCCCGACCTGCCTGCCGATCTGGTCGCGCGGCCGACGCTCGTGTGGACGGTGAACGCCCCCAAGACCGGCACGAACGCCGCCGAGGCGTCCTACCTGACCGACGGGATGAACTGGTCGGCGGATTACGTCGCGGTGGTGGACGCCGACGACGCGAAGGCCGGGATTTCCGCGTGGGTGACGATCGACAACCGGTCGGGGGCGACGTTCGAGAACGCGACCCTCAAGCTCGTCGCGGGAGACGTGCGCCGCGTCCAGCCCGAGCGCCTGATGGCGATGGAAGCCCAAGGCCGCATGTACGAGAACATGGCGGCGAAGGCCCCCTCGTTCCAGGAGGAGGGCTTCTTCGAGTACCACCTCTACACGCTCGACCGCCCGACGACGGTCAAGAACAACCAGACCAAGCAGCTCTCGCTCCTGACCGCTTCCGATGTCCCCGTCGTGAAGAAGATGCTCCTCGTGGGAAACGCGGGCTGGTACCGGAACCAGATGGGGACGGTGACCCAATCCGAAAAGGTCGCGGTCACGCTCGAGCTGACGAACTCGCAATCGAGCGGGCTCGGCATGCCGCTTCCGAAAGGGATCGTCCGCGTCTACAAGAAGGACAAGTCCGGCGCCGAGCAGTTCGTCGGTGAAGACTCGATCGACCACACGCCGAAGGACGAAAAGGTCCGTCTCCACGTCGGCGACGCATTCGACGTCGTCGCCGACCGCACCCAGACCGACTACAAGGTCAACAGCCCGCACGAGAGCGAGTCGTCTTGGACGGTGTCGATCCGCAACCGCAAGGAAGAGGACGTCACGGTCACCGTTCGCGAGCCGATGGGCGGCGACTGGAAGCTGCTGACGTCGAGCCTCCCCGGAAAGAAGGTCGATGCCGGCACGCTCGAGTTCGAGGTGCCGGTTCCGAAGGGGAAAGAGGTCAAGCTGACCTACCGCGTCAGCGTGAGGTGGTGAGACCTTTCGCCGCGATCTCCGCCTGCCGCGAATAGTCGATCGACTCCGCGAGGATCCGCGCCGCCTCGGCGGGCGCGTGGAAGCCCATCGAGTTCTCGGCCGCGACGAAATCCAGCCGCCACTGCGCCTTGCGCTGGAGCGCGAAGACCGCCGCCAGCTGCTCGTCGGTCGCTCCGGCCTTCTTCGCCGCGACGGCCGCGTCGAGCATGTCGGTAAGCGCCGCCGCGGCACGCTCCATCAGCGTGTGCGTGCGATCCTGGATCGCGGCGACGCGCGCTTCGATCTCCGCCTCCGGATAGACGTGACACACCTGGCAGGCACGGGAGACGTTCAGGAGCGGGCTCCTCACCCAGTGCTCCGAGACCTTGAGCGCGCCCTCGCGCTTGTACGGCATGTGGCAATCGGCGCAGGCGACGCCGGAGCGGGCGTGGATCCCCTGGCTCCACATCTCGAACTCGGGGTGCTGCGCCTTGAGGACCTCGGCACCCGTCTCCGCGTGTTTCCAGTCGTGGAAGCGGTGCCCGTCGGGGAACTTCGTGGCGTCGTAGGTCGCCTCGATCTGCTCGACCTTGAGCCCGTTCGCCCACGGGAAGAACAGCGTGGTCTTCGGACCGCAGTAGTACTCCACGTGGCACTGGCCGCATACGAACGAGCGCATCTCCTGGCGGGTCGCGTCGGCGTTCGCGTCGTAGGGCTGCTCACGCCTCCCCTTCCGCCAGCGCTCGATCGTGGGGAGGTGCGGGACGGCGGCTTCGCTTGCCGCCAGCGCTTGGATGCCCCGGATGAACCCGGGACGGGTCACGCGCAGCTCCATCGTCTTCGGATCGTGGCAATCGACGCAGGAGACCGGATGGATGCCGTCTCCCGTCTTTTCGACCTCGGCGTGCGCTTCGGCGTAGCTCAGCTTCCCCAGCGCCTCGAAGCCCGCCATCACGTCACCGCTGCCGAGACGGCGGTAGGTCGGGATCACCGACGCGTGACAGTGGAGGCACGAGCCCGGCTGCGGCCGCTCCGTGACACGCCTCGTCATCTCCTGGTCCGAGAGCATGTACGCGTGGCCGCGGCGGTCGCGGTAGTCGATCGCGAAGGCGTAGCCGGCGAACATGCGCTTGAGCCAAGGGTCGCGCTCGATCTTCTCGTCGGGGAGCGCCTCGGAGCCCCCGAAGCGCGTCCGCGTCACGTCCACCGTGCGCTTGTAGTCGTCGTACTCGCGCGACCAGTTCGTCCCCCACGGCGCGGGGTCGGTCGTCTCCTCGGTGACCTCGACGAGCCGGACGTAGGGGTTCTTGGCCTCCTGCTTGCGCTGGAAGATGTTCGTCAGCAGCGCCGCGAGCAGGATCGCTACGATCGCGGAGCCGATGCCGACGGCGACCAGAAGAGCCCGATGCTTCATGCGTTCACCCCCTCGCGCCGTGCCCGGCTCCGCGATGACAATGGACGCAGCGCACCGCGTCCTCGACGGTGCTCCCCTGGACGATGTCGTGGACGAAGGCGCCGTGGCAGCGGAGGCAGTTCTCCTGAAGGTCCGCGGCGCTACGCGGCTTGACCTGGATCGGCTCGTGGAAGTCCTGGAAGGTGAACCCCTTCGAGTGCCGGTAGCCGTGCTCCGCCTTCGCGATGTACTTCGGGACGAACGCGTGCGGCAGGTGACAGTCCACGCACACGGCGACCTGGTGGTGCGGACCCTTCAGCCACGACGCGTACTCGTCGTTCATGATGTGACAGTTCCGGCACGCCTTCGGGTCGGTCGAGAAGTAGCTCAGCCCCTCGCCGTAGTGAAAGGTGTAAGCCCCGAGCCCCAGCGTCGCGCCGAGCCCCGCTGCGGCGAGGAGGGCGACCCGGCTCACGCCGTGATCCACGTCGCTAAGCGCATCCACGTCTCGGTTCCGGAGAGCAGAAGCCTCAGCGGATGCGACGCGATGACGACGATCGCGCCCCACAGGAACGCGGGGTGGAGGCGCCGGTGTCTCCACGTGTCGTACGCGAGCGCGACCAGGATGCACAGATCGGGGATCCCGAAGAACACGAGCGGGTTCATCGGCGTGATCGGCAAGCGTCCGACGGCGGCCGGGAGGATCGAAAGCGTCGCCACCAGCATCAAACGGCGATGGGTCTCGCGGCTGCTCCTCAGCCAAAGCGCCGTCCCCACGAGCGCGGCGAAGACCGCGACGTCGCCCAAGGGAACCGCCAGGAACACGAGCGGAGGAGGCCCCGGGCTCGCGCCCCGGCGCGCGCCGTGGATCGCGATGGCGACGCCGACCACGACCACCAGCCCCGCCAGAACGGCGCCGAACACGCCGAGCCGCCGATGCGCCGCGACCCGCCGCGTGGCGACGAGCCACGTCTGGACCACGAACAGCAAGAACCACGTCGTCATGATCACGCCGTGGACGTGCTGTAACAGCGTCAAGGCCGGCGCGCTGAAATAGCCCTTCAGGTAGTAGGTGCGCGCGAACCCGGTCAAGACCAGGAGTAACGCCACCAGCGCCGCCACGACGTAGAAGCGCCGGTCCGCGCCAGGTTTCACAGCGGTCTCTCCGCTCACGCCCATTCCTCCTAGGCGCGAAGCTTAGCCCGTTCTAGGCGGGTTTCGTTACCGAGACCGGGGATCCGCCCCATCGACGGCGAGTCAGGTCGAGCGATAACCTACCCCGTGCCTGGGGGTGGTATCGACCAGGAGGCGACGATGTACGAGGCCATCGACAAATCCGACGAGCTCGCCACGCGCTCCTACCGCGCGCCCGACTTCGAAGGCGAGAGCCGCTCGCTCGCGGATCTTGCGCGAGAGCTGGCCGTGAATCCGCAGAACATCCTCCAGAAGCTCGTGGAAGCCGCGCTGTCGCTCTGCCGCGCCGACTCCGCCGGGATTTGCATCCTCGAGGCGGGTGACGATCCCGCGTTTCGATGGGAAGCGATCGCGGGACGATTCGTCGCGAGCGCCGGCGCCCGGATGCCCTCCGCGACGAGCCCGTCCGGTGCCGTGATCCAGCGCGACGCCACGATGCTTTTCGCCTACCCCGAGCGTCACGACGAGCTCCCGGCGTCGGTCGACCCGCCGATCGTCGAGGCCCTGCTCGTCCCCTTCCACGTCGGCGGCGTGCCGGTCGGAACGCTCTGGGCCATCGCCCACACGACGGAAAAGGCGTTCGACAACGAGGACGTCCGCTTGCTCTCCAGCCTGTCCCGGTTCGCCTCCGCCGCGTATCAGATGAGCGCGGCGCTGGCCGCCGAGGCGAGCGCGCGGCGGGAGATCGAGGATCGCATCGAGCAGCGCACGCGCGAGCTCGCCGACACCAACTCGACGCTGATGCGCCTGCAGCAGGTGAGCTCCCAGCTCATCCAGACGCACGACATCCAGATCCTCTACGAGCAGATCCTCGAGACGGCGACGTCGATCATGCGGGCCGACTTCGCGAGTATCCAACGCTTCGACCCGGAGCGCGGCGCGATCGGCGAGCTGAAGCTGCTCGGCTACCGGGGGTTCACGCCGGAGGCGGCGGCGCACTGGGAGTGGGTCAAGCCCTCGCCCGGGACGACCTGCGGCAAGGCGCTTCTCACCGGCGAGCGCGTCGTCGTCCCGGACATCCTCGCCTCCGACGAGATCATCACCTCCGCGGATGGCGCCGTCTACGTCCAGACGGGGATCCGCGCCGTGCAGTCCACGCCGCTCCTCTCCCGCAACGGCGGAGCGATTCTCGGCATGATCTCCACCCACTGGCGCCAGGTCCACGAGCCGACGGCGGGAGAGCTGCACATGCTCGACATGCTCGCGCGGCAGGCGGCCGGCCTCATCGAGCGCACGCTCGCCGACCAGGCGCTCGTCGAGGCCAAGCGCGACCTCGAGACACGCGTCGTCGAGCGCACCGCCGAGCTGTCGAAAACCGTGGAGGTCCTGCAGCAGCGCAGCGAGCAGCTCCGCGCCCTGACGGGCGAGATCACGCTCGTCGAGCAGCGCGAGCGCAAGCGCTTGGCGCAGATCGTCCACGACCATCTCCAACAGTCGCTCGTCGGGGCCAAGTACCGCCTGTCCGTCGTGCGCGCCGACGGCCCTCCGGAGATCCAGGACTCCGCGCTCGCGATCGAGCAGCTCCTCGACGAGTGCCTCGCGACCGCGCGCGCGCTGACCGCGGAGCTGAGCCCGCCGATGCTCAACGAGGAGGGCCTGACCGGCGGCCTTCAATGGCTGGGGCGCTGGATGAGCAAGCGTCACGGCCTCACGGTCGAGCTGTCGGGCACCGCCCTCATCCCGGTCCTGCCGGACGACCTGAGCCACCTTCTCTTCGAGGCGATCCGCGAGCTGCTGCTCAACGTCAGCCGCCACGCCGGCGTCGACGCGGTGCACGTAGACGTGCGCCCCGGACGGGGACGGGAGCTCCGCTTCACGATCAGCGACGAGGGGCGCGGATTCGACCCCGCGATCGTGCGGCCGCACAACCAGGACGGGCGGGGATTCGGGCTGTTTCGCATCAGCGAGCGGGTGGAGTTCGTCGGCGGCAAGCTCCTGATCGACAGCACCGCGGGCGCCGGGAGCCGCATCACGCTCATCGCCCCCGTCCAGCGTGCCACCCCCGAGGCGACCGTCGCCGCCCTGGTGCCGCCCGCCGAGCGCAGGACCACCGCGATCGGCCGGCCGGAGCCGCGCCTTCCCTCGCGCGTGCGCGTGCTCATCGTGGACGACCATCCGGTCATGCGCGAAGGCCTTTCGCTGCTGCTCAGCCGTCATCCCGACATGGAGGTGATCGGCCAGGCGGTCAACGGCCAGCACGCGATCGAGCTCGCCCGTCAATACCAGCCGGAGGTCGTGCTGATGGACATCAGCATGCCGGTCTTGAACGGCATCGAGGCGTCGCGCGTGATCCTCCGGGAGCTGCCGCAGATCAAGATCATCGGGCTTTCGCTCTTCGAGGACGCCGACCGCGCGCAGACGATGCTCTCCGTCGGCGCGGTGCGCTATCTGAGCAAGTCCCGGGCGTCGGAGGACTTGGTCGCGGCGATCCGCGACAGCGTGATGGTGCACTAGCGTAGGATGCGCGCATGGCCCCCGTAGCGCGCTTCCGCGAGCTTCACGCCTCGGGCTGCTTCGTGCTCCCGAACCCGTGGGACATCGGCTCCGCCGTCTTCCTGAAGCGGCTCGGGTTCCAGGCGCTGGCGACGACCTCCGCCGGCTTCGCGTTCTCCCGCGGGCTTCCCGACTCCGTGAAGGCCGTCCCCCGCGACCTCATGCTGGCCCACATCCGCGACATCGCGGAGGCGACCGACCTTCCGGTCAACGCGGACTTCCAGTCCGGCTACGCCGACGAGCCGGAGCGCCTCGCCGAGAACGTCAAGCTGTGCGTCGCGACGGGGGTGTCGGGGCTGTCGATCGAGGACGCCACCGGGGACGATGCCACCCCGCTGTACGACGAGGCGGCCGCGATCGAACGCATCCGGGCCGCGCGACGCGCGATCGACGACACGGGGTCCGAGGTCGTGCTGACCGCCCGGTGCGAGGCGTACCTCGTCGGTCACCCGGACCCGTTCCGGACGGCGCTCGCCCGCCTCACCGCGTTCGCCGCGGCCGGGGCCGATTGCCTGTTCGCACCGGGCGTGCGGGACGCGCACGCGATCAAGGCGATCGTCGACGCCGTGGCCCCCCGGCCCGTCAACGTGCTCGTGTCCTCCCCGAGTCCCGCGATGAACCGTGTCGCGCTGGCCGCGCTGGGCGTCCGGCGGATCTCGGTCGGCGCCGCCCTAGCGCGCGTCGCCTGGGGTGCGTTCATGCGCGCCTCGCGCGAGATCGCCGAGACCGGCACGTTCGACGCCCTGAACGGCGCGGCGCGCTTCGAGGACCTCAACGCGCTCTTCACAGACCGGAGCTGACGTGGCGGCTCGCGACCTTCGCCCCGCCCGCGAGGACGACGTCGACGCGATGATCGAGCTCGCACGCCGCTCGTGGCTGTCCGCGTTCGGGCAGACCGCACCGTCCGCGCTGATCGACGCCTGGGTGCGCACCGACCGGACCACGGAGCACTACCGAAGGTATTGGAAGGACATGCTCCTGCTCGGGGACGGCACCACGATCGTCGGCCTGGTCCAGCCGCTCGAGGCCGAGATCAACGGCCTGTGGGTCCACCCCGACCACCAGGGGCAAGGCGCGGGCACGAGGCTCCTTCAGGCGGGAGAAGACGTCATCCGGCGGGCCGGCCACGAGATGGCCTGGCTCCACTGCTCCGCGTACAACCCACGCGCGCTCGAGTTCTACCTAAGGCGCGGCTACGTCGAGACCTCCCGGGAGAGGTCGAGGCACCCGGCCGGCATCGAGATCGTGAACGTCCGGATGGAGCGCCGGATCGCACCGGTCAACACGCCGTGACGACCAAGGCGCTTCTCCTTGTAACTGCGGCCCTCGAGGCGGCGACGGGAATCTCGCTTCTGACCGTCCCCGCGCTCGTCGCGGCGCTTCTCCTCGGCGAGCCGCTCGACGGTGCTGCGGCCGTCGCGTTCGCGCGCGTCGCCGGAATCGCATTGATCTCCCTTGCGGTGGCGTGCTGGTTCGCGCGCGCGTCGAAAAGTCCCGTCACGAACGGCCTCGTCACCGGCCTTTTGACCTACAACGCCGCGGTGTCGATGCTGCTCATGGAATCCGCGCTGTCGGGGATCCACGGCCCGGGTCTCTGGCCTGCGGTCGCCTTGCACCTGCTCATGGCGTGCTGGTGCCTGTTCCGCCTCCGCGCCGCGTGATCGCGCCCGCTACCGACGGGCTTACGCCCGCAAGCCCGATGAGCGGACGGACCGGCGGGTCCAACGGCGGGTTAGACCGCGCGCGGCGCGCTGCCATCGAGGCTCACCCGGTAGCAGCGCTTCCCTTCAAGCAGGTGTCACCGAGCGCCGGCGTTTGGTGTAGTGGCAAGCGCCGAGGAAGGCCGGAAAGAACGCAATCTGCGACACTCGATCAGCGGCCGATTCCGAGAGACCGAACATGCCGCCGACGAGTATGACCACGATGCTGAGCCCGAGCGCTGGAATCAACGCAATCCCGACGACTCTCCAGTCAATCTTCTTAGAAGTCATAGCGGCTCTCCGGGTGATGTCACTGCTTAACAATAGTATCTAGGTCTTGGTCGGTCTGACGTCCTGCCGCTCGCGGCTGAGCGGCTGGTTAGCCAGCCCCGGGGGATCATCCGTGGTCCTTCTCGAAAAAGAACCAGCGATGGCCTTCGAGATCCTCCGCCCGGTATCGTCGCCCAGGTGGTCCGTCTTCGATCTCAGAGAGGATCATCGCACCTGCCGCCGATGCTCGATTGAAGTGTCGATCGAGGTCGTCCACGTAGACGAGCACGCCATCGATAATCCAGGGCACTGTCGACCACTTGCGTGCCTGTTCACAACCCTCCTATACGATTCTCGGATGAAGTCGGAGAGTTGGGGTTCGAGCGTCTATGCGGCCGTCGCGGCGGGGTTCTAGATGCTTCTGGTCTGGCCGGCGGCGGAATACCTCCCCTCCTACGTGGACGCGCTCGAGCGCGGCTTCTCGTACGACAACGTCCGCGGAGCCGAGGCGACGCGCGAGGAGCTCGGGGAGATCGCGAAAGATCCCGCCGCGTTCCTAGCGCGGCTCGTGGACCGCGAAGCCAGGAGCGGGCCGATCAAGCTTCCCGACGGATCGGTCTTTCCTCGCCTTCCCGGCTACCGCAAGTGGATGTGGGACGGCGAATTTGCCGGGAGCGTCGGCCTGCGCTGGCAGCCGGGCACCTCGGAGCTTCCGCCTCACGTGCTCGGCCTACGCGGTGGTGTCGTGGAAGCAGGGGCGCGGCTACGCGACGCGTGCGCTGGCGCTCCTGCTGCCCGAGGCCAAGGCCGAGGGGCTCGCCTACGTCGAGCTCACGACCGACGTCGACAACGTCGCGTCGCAGCGCGTCATCCTGAAAAACGGCGGGGTGCTCGTGGAGCGCTTCCGCAAGCCCGCAGCCTATGGGGGCACCGAGGGGTTGCGTTACAGGATCGCCCTGCTCTAGCCATGCACTACACTCTCGCGCGATGATCCCGGCCCAAGAAGCCTTGGAGCGCCTCAAGGAAGGCAACCGCCGGTTCGCGACGAACGCGCACACGCCGTCGCCGTTCGTCCGCCCCGCGCCTCAGGAGCCGATCGCGATCATTCTCGGCTGCTCGGATTCGCGTGTGCCCGCCGAGATCGTGTTCGACCAGGGCCTCGGCGAGCTGTTCGTCATCCGGGTCGCGGGGAACATCGTCGCGCCGTCGCAGGTCGGCAGCGTGGAATTCGCCGCGTCGCGCTTCGGCACGCGGCTGGTCGTCGTCCTCGGGCACACCGGATGCGGCGCCATCGAGGCAACGCTCGAGGCGTTGGCCGACCCCGGGGCGCTCGAGTCCAAGAACATCCAGTCGATCGTCGACCGGGTCAGCCCGTCGGTCGAGGGGCTCCTGAAGACCGAGCTGCGGGACGATCTCGGTGAGCTGGCGAAGGTCGCGGTACGCGTCAACATCCGCGCGTCGGTGCTCCACCTCCGTCACGGATCGCCGCTTCTCGAGCGGCTGATTCAGGAGGAAGGCCTTCAGGTGGTCGGAGCCGAGTACTGCTTGGAGACGGGGGTCGTCGAGTTCTTCGAGGACGTGCCGTCTACTCCGTCCTCGCTTTCGCGAAATGCCTCTTCCCAACCTTGATCAGGAGCGTCGTCCCCGGCTTCGCCTCGATCTCCCGCGTCCCCGGCTCGACGCGCTTTCCGTCAATCTGAACACCGCCTTGGGCGATCAGTCGCGTGGCCTCGCTGTTCGACTTGGCCAGTCCGCAGTCCACGAGCAGCTTCGGGACGAAGATCTTGCCCTCGATGACGCTGATCGTGAACTCCGGAACGTCGTCGGGCACGCCGTCGGCGGAGAACACGCGCTCGAACTCCTCGAGGGCTTCCTTGGCGGCCGCCTCGCCATGGAAGTCGCTGATGATGCGCATGGCGAGGCCTTGCTTCGCCTTTTTCGGATGGAGCGTCTTGTCGGCGACCAGGCGCTTCATCTGCTCGATCCCCTCCTTCGACACGCTCGTGCACAGGAGGTAGTAGCGCCACATCAGATCGTCGCTGATCGACATGATCTTGCCGAACATCGACGAGGGCGCCTCCTCGACGCCCACGTAGTTGCCGAGGGACTTCGACATCTTCTCGACACCGTCGAGCCCCTCGAGCAGCGGCATCGTGAGCACGACCTGCGGCTCCAGGCCGTAGCCGGGCATGATGTCGCGGCCGACGTTGAGGTTGAAGAGCTGGTCGGTGCCGCCCATCTCGACGTCGGCCTTCAAGAACACCGAGTCGTAGGCCTGGGCGAGCGGGTACAAGAACTCGTGCAGGGAGATCTGCACGCCCTTGGCGTAGCGCTCCTTGAAGTCCTTGCGCTCGAGCATCCGAGCGACGTTGTATTTCGCCGCGAGGCGAATGAGCCCCTCGGAGCCGAGTGCCCCGAGCCACTCGCTGTTGAACCGGATCTCGGTGTTCTCGGGGTCGAGCACCTTGTAGCACTGGCGCTTGTACGTCTCGGCGTTCGCCTGGATCTCGTCCTTCGTCAGCGGCGGCCGCGTCTTGTTGCGCTCGGTCGGGTCGCCGATCATCCCGGTGAAATCGCCGATGACGAACACGACCCGGTGCCCCAGGTCCTCGAACTGCCGCATCTTGCGGAGCACGACCGTGTGCCCCAGGTGGATGTCGGGGGCCGTGGGGTCGAAGCCGACCTTGACCGTGAGCGGGGTCCCCGTCGCCTTCGAGCGCTCGAGCTTTTTCTCCAGCTCGGCCTTCGTCGTGAGGTCGACGACGCCGCGCGTCAGGATCTCGAGCTCCTCGGTCACTTCAAAGTCACCGTCACCTTGTCGATCGTCCCGGTGAACCGAGACTTGTGCCCCGAGCCGATGCTCTCGACGACCGGCGTGGCGTCATCGATTCCGACGTCCGAGGTCTCGTCGGCGGAGAACGCGAACCCTTGCGTGTGCGGGAACTTCGCCTCGCCCACCTTGTCGCCGTTCAGGTACAAGGTCGCCGTGCCGCCTTTCCCCATGCCCCCTCCGTCGTAGGCGAACTCGAAGCGCACGTTCGTCTTGCCTGCAGCGGCCGCCTTGGAGGAGACGACCTGGAGCATCTCGAGGCCGAGGTAGTTGTAGGCGTAGGCCGGCTTTCCGCCGCTCATGTACAGCGACCAACCGCCGAACCGTCCCCCCTGGCACAGGATCGTGCCCGTGACGGCAGCGGTCGGGAGCGTCAGATCCGCCGAGATCGTGTGCGAGCGGTTCTTGATGTTGATGAAGACGTTCTCCGACATCCCGGTCATGCCGTCGTACAGCGACAGCGTCTTCCGTCCTCCCATCAGGTCGGGGCGGCCCGCCGTGGCCGCGTTGATCCGCTCGAGGAGACGGTCGTCGATCGGGAGCACGCGGTACTTCTTCGCCTCCTCCAGAAAGAGGGCTTGCAGCTCCTTGACCTTCTGCGGGTTCTTGGCGGCGAGGTCGTTCGCGAGGCTGAAGTCGTTCCGGGTGTCGTAGAGCTCCCAGACGTCCTCCGTGAGCGGGTGCAGGGGCCCCTTCCCCCACGGGGTCTTGTGAATCGTCGCGGCGAACCAGCCGTCGTCGTAGATCGCGCGGTTCCCGAACATCTCGAAATACTGGCGCGTGTGTCTGTCCGCCGCTTTCGCGTTGTCGAAGGAGTAGACCATGCTTACGCCCTCGATTGGCGCTTGCACCGTGCCGTTGACGCTCTTGGGCTCCGGGAGGTGCGCTGCTTCGAGCACGGTCGGGGCGATGTCGATGACGTGGTGGAACTGCGAGCGGAGCTGGTTCTTCGCCTTGATGCCCTTGGGCCAGGAGACGACCAGGCCGTTACGCGTGCCGCCGAAGTTCGAGGCGACCTGCTTCGTCCACATGAAAGGCGTGTCGCCGGCGACGGCCCAGCCCGCCGCCATGTGCGGGTAGGTCGAGGGCCCGCCCCACTCGTCGTAGTGCTTGAGCTGGTCGGCGACCGTCTCCGGCACGCCGTTGAAGTAGGTCATCTCGTTGAAGAGGCCGATCAAGCCGCCCTCGGCGCTCGTGCCGTTGTCGCCCACGACGTAGAAGACCAGCGTGTTGTCGAGCTGCCCCATCTCGGCGATCGTGTCGATGTAGCGCCCGATCTCGTGGTCCGTTTGCTCGCCGAAGCCCGCATAGACTTCCATCTGGCGGGCGAAGAGCTTTTTCTCGTCGGCCGAGAGCGCGCTCCAGTCTTTGATGTCGGTGGGCTTGTTCGCGAGCTTGGTGCCCGCCGGAACGACGCCCAGCTGGAGTTGTCGCGCGAGGGTCTCCTCGCGGAGCTTGTCCCATCCTTGGTCGAACTTGCCCTTGTACTTGTCCGCCCACTCCTTCGGGACGTGGTGCGGGGCGTGGGTCGCTCCGGGGGCGTAATAAACGAAGAACGGCCTGTCGGGCGTCAGCGACTTCTGGAAGCGCGTCCACGCGATCGCGTGATCGGTCATGTCCACCGTGAAGTGGTAGCCGGGCTTGTCGGAAACCTCGATCGCCGTGAGGCCGTCGTAGAGGAACGGCGCCCACTGGTTCGTCTCGCCGCCGATGAACCCGTAGAACTTGTCGAACCCCGAGCGGGTCGGCCAGCGGTCCGTCGGACCCGAGGGGCTGACTTCCCACGCCGCCGTCTCGTGGTTCTTCCCGAAGAACGCGGTGCTGTAGCCGTTGAGACGCAGCATCTCCGCCAGCGGGGCAACATTGTTCGGCCGCTGCCCGGTGTTGCCGGGGAAAGCGGTCGCGGCCTCGGTGATCGCGCCCATGTTGTTCATGTGGTGATTGCGCCCCGACAGGAGCGCGGTCCGGGTCGGCGAGCACAGGGAGGTCGTGTGGAAGCGGTTGTACTTGAGGCCTCCCGCCGCCAGGCGCTCGAGCGTCGGCATGTGGATCGGGCCACCGAAGGCGGACGACATCCCGAACCCCATGTCGTCGATCAGGACGATCAGGACGTTGGGCGCGCCCTGCGGTGCTTTCACCTCGAAGCGCGGCGGCGCCTTGGCGTTTCTCGCGTCGACCTCGGTGATCGCGGGGTAGTCCGGCTCCTTGATCGGAAGGTTCGTGCGGTCGAGCGCGGGCGGCTGCTGCGCGCCTGCGGCGGTAGCGGCCGCCACGATGAGTAGGGCGGTCCAGATTCGTTTGTTCATTTCAGCGTCACCGTCACCTTTTCGATCGTCCCAGTGAAGCGGGACTTGTGCCCCGACCCGACGCTTTCGACGACCGGCGTCGCGTCGTCGATGCCGACGTCCGCCGTCTCGTCGGCGGAGAACATGACGCCCTGCGTGTGCGGGAACTTCGCCTCGCCCACCTTGTCCCCGTTGATGTAGAGGATCGCGCTGCCGCCCTTTCCGAATCCGGGACCGTCGGAGACGAACTCGTAGCGCACGTTCGCCTTCCCCGGCGAAACCGCCCGGGAGCCCATGACCGAGAACGTCTCGAGGCCGAGGTAGTTGTAGGTGTAGGCGGGCTTGCCGTCGCGCATGTAGAGCGCCCATCCGCCGAAGCGGCCGCCCTGGCACAGGATCATGCCGTTGGCTCCCCCCGCCGGGACCGACAGGTCGGCGGAGATCGTGTGCGAGCGGTTCTTGACGTTGATGAAGACGTTCTCCGACATGCCCTTCATGCCGTCATACAGGGACAGGGTGGTTCGGCCTCCCATGAGATCGGGCCGCCCGGCGGTCGCAGGATTGAGACGCTCGACGCTCCGGTCGTCGATGGGGAGGACGCGGAACTTCTTCGCCTCCTCGAGGAAGACGGCCTGCAGCTCCTTGACCTTCGCGGGGTTCTTCGCGGCGAGGTCGTTCGCCAGGCTGAAGTCGCTCCGCGTGTCGTAGAGCTCCCATACGTCCTCCGCGAGCGGATGGATCACGTCGGTGGACCACGGGTAGCGGTGGACGGTCCCGGCGTACCAGCCGTCGGCGTAGATCGCCCGGTTGCCGAACATCTCGAAGTACTGCCGCGTGCGCCGGTCGGCCGCCTTCGCATCGTCGAATGAGTACACCATGCTCACGCCCTCGATCGGCGCTTGCACGGTGCCGTTCACGCTCTTGGGCTCCGGGAGGTGCGCTGCTTCGAGCACCGTCGGGGCAACGTCGATGACGTGGTGGAACTGCGTTCGCAACTGGTTCTTCGACTTGATCCCCTTCGGCCAGTACACGACCATCCCGTTGCGGGTCCCACCGAAGTTCGAGGCGACCTGCTTGGTCCACATGAAAGGGGTATCGCCGGCGACAGCCCATCCGGCGGCCATGTGCGGGTAGGTCGACGGGCCGCCCCAGTCGTCGAGGTGCTTGAGCAGTTCGGGGACCTCTTCCGGGACGCGGTTGAAGTAGGTCATCTCGTTGAAGAGACCGTTCATGCTCCCCTCGGCGCTGGTCCCGTTGTCGCCGACGATGTAGAAGACGAGGGTGTTGTCGAGCTGGCCCATCTCCGCGATGGCATCGATGTAGCGGCCGATCTCGAAATCGGTCTGCTCTCCGAAGCCCGCGTAGACCTCCATCTGGCGGGCGAAGAGCCGTTTCTCGTCTGCGGTGAGAGCGCTCCAGTCCTTGATGTCCTTCGGCTTGCCGGCGAGCTTGGTCCCGGCGGGCACGACCCCGAGCGCGATCTGCCTCGCGAGGGTCTCCTCGCGGAGCTTGTCCCACCCTTGATCGAACTTACCCTTGTATTTGTCCGCCCAGGCCTTGGGGACGTGGTGCGGCGCGTGCGTCGCGCCGGGAGCGTAGTACACGAAAAACGGCTTGTCGGGCGTCAGCGACTTCTGGAAGCGCGTCCAGGCGATCGCCTGGTTCGTCATGTCCACCGTAAAGTGATAACTGGGGGCATCCGGCGGCTCGATCGGGCTCAGCCCGTCGTACAGGAACGGCGCCCACTGGTTCGTCTCGCCCCCGATGAACCCGTAGAACTTGTCGAATCCGGAGCGCGTCGGCCAGCGGTCCGTCGGACCCGAGGGAGACACCTCCCACGCCGCCGTCTCGTGATTCTTCCCGAAGAACGCGGTGCTGTAGCCGTTGAGCCGGAGCATCTCCGCGAGCGGGGCCACGCTCGCCGGCCGCTGCCCGGTGTTGCCGGGGAAGGCGGTCGCGGCCTCGGTGATCGCGCCCATGTTGTTCATGTGGTGATTGCGCCCCGACAGGAGCGCCGTACGCGTCGGCGAGCAGAGCGAGGTCGTATGGAACCGGTTGTACTTGAGGCCTCCCGCCGCCAGGCGCTCGAGGGTGGGCATCTTGATCGGACCGCCGAAGGCGGACGACATCCCGAACCCCATGTCGTCGATCAGGACGATCAGGACGTTGGGCGCGCCCTGCGGTGCTTTCACCTCGAAGCGCGGCGGCGCCTTGGCGTTTCTCGCGTCGAGCTCGGTGATCGGCGGGTAGGCCGGCTCCTTGATCGGCAGGCTCGTACGGTCGAGCACGGGCTGCTGCTGAGCGCCCACGGCGGTGGCTGCCACTGCGATGAGCAGCGCGGTCAGAAACCGGATCGGCATGGACATCTCCTCAGGGCTTGGGGGACGGCACCGGTGAGGGTGCGGGTGACGGCGAGGCGCCGGGCACGTACCCGGCCGGTCGGCGCACGATCGGTTTCGCGAAGACGGGGATCGACGTGAGGCCGCCCTTACCGACGGAGCGCACCGCATAGGAGCGGTCGTCGATGGTCAGCCCGGTCAAGACGACGGGTCCGGCCGCGTCGACGGTCTTGACGACGCTCCAGCGCGGCTCCGTGGTGTCGCGGGAGAGGATTTCGAAGCCCGAGCGCTCGGCGTCGGCTGGCGCCTGGAAGCTCACCGTCGCGTCCGGCTTCACCGCGCCTTCGACCGTGACGTCCGTGGGCGGGGCCGGAGCGCGCGCCAGGCGGTCGGCCGCTTCCGCGTTGAGGCGCAC
>Ga0137436_1000254_pt1 | contig 17161 bp, 14 predicted proteins | sample EasRivERMGT119_2_FD_102328 | JGI IMG/M metagenome (GOLD analysis project Ga0137436, IMG submission 102328) | Soil microbial communities from meander-bound floodplain in the East River, Colorado, USA - East River MetaG ERMGT119_2 | ecosystem: Environmental > Terrestrial > Soil > Floodplain ...
GCTCGCGCCCTCTCGCGCGCGACCATGCGCAACGTCCGCCAGAACCTCTTCTTCGCCTTCGTCTACAACCTGCTCGGCGTGCCGCTCGCGGCCGGCGTGCTGCAGCCGTTGCTCGGCCTCGTCCTCGACCCGATGGTCGCGAGCCTCGCGATGAGCGCGAGCTCGGTGTCGGTGATCGCGAACGCGCTGCGGCTACGCCGGACGCCCCTCTGAGCCTTCGGCGAGGAGCGCCACCGTGCGGCCCGGCGGACTCTTCACACACTCGTCACGCGTCGGGGTTTTCCGGGTGGAGGGGGTTGAGTCCCCTCAGGTCAATAACCTAGGGGGCCTGGGCAACTACCCGAGGCGCCGACGAGGGAGATGCCTGAGGCGGAATGAGGACGCACGAGAGCGCAGCGCGCGGGCCGTGCGACGTAAGTCGCATCGACACACGACTTGAGCGCGAGGCGCTCCGGTGAGACCCCTCGAGTCGGAGGCCCAACGGCACCGCCGGGAAGCCGGATTGCCGAACCGAGGCGCCTCGCGGTGGAGAAACCCCGACGGTATAACGGGGGGACGAGGATTCCCGTGGAGACAAGTACGGGTCATGGGGTCAGGAGGCCGAACGTGACAAGCGTCAGCAACCAGAACGAGGTTCGACCACCCGCCGCCGAGCAGCCGCTCGAGACCAAACGCCTGCTGCTCAAGGAGCTCGTCGCGCACTTGAGGGAGCAGCGCACCCAGGCCCGCGAGGACTGGGCGCGGCGCATTCAGGAAGCCAACCTGCTGACCGCGATGAGCAGCGAGGAGATCTTCGCCGAGGCGACCTCCGTGTACGACAACTACGTCGAGGCGCTGGCGACCGGCACGTTCGAGGCGCTGCAGGCCTACGCGCGCAACCTCTCCGAGCGCATCATCCCGCGTGGCGTCGAGACGAACGAGGTCGTCGGAATCGTGCTCCTGCTCCGCGACGTGCTCGCGAGGTCGCTCTTCTCGAAGTACCGGTCCGACTTCGCGATGCTCAACCGGATCCTCGACGCGTACGAGCCCGCCGCGAACCGCATCGCGATCACGGTGGCGGTCGGCTTCGTCCAGGAGCGCGAGCGCACGATCCGCGAGCAGCAGGAAGCGATCCGCGAGCTGTCGACACCGGTGCTCCAGGTGCGTGAGCGGCTGCTGATCCTGCCGATCGTCGGCCTCATCGACCCGCAGCGCGCGCGCCAGCTCACCGAGCAGCTCCTTCGCGGGATCCGCGCGAACCGGGCGAAGGTCGTCGTCATCGACATCACGGGGGTCGCCGCGATGGATACGAGCGTCGCCAACCACCTCGTGCAAACCGTGGAGGCGTCGCGCCTGCTCGGGGCGACGGTGATCGTCAGCGGCCTGTCCCCCGAGATCGCCCAGACCCTCGTCAACATCGGCGTCGAGCTGAGCAAGATGACCACCGTCGGCGATCTGCAGGGCGGCATCGAAGAGGCGGAGCGCCTCCTCGGCTACCGCGTCGTACCCAAGCTTTCGGACGCGGCCGAACCGGAGGCCGTCTAGGGAGGGCGGGCCGTGGAAGTCCCCATTCTCAAGCAGGGACCCTTCCTGATCGCCACGATCCAGACCGCGCTGCACGACGCCGACCTCGTTCAGCTCCGGGACGCGATCGTGGAGAAGGTGGGGAAGCTCCGGGCGAAGGGCGTGATCGTCGACGTGACCGCCCTCGACGTGATCGATTCGTTCTCGACACGGACCCTGAGCGACGTCGCACACATGATCCGATTGAGAGGCGCGAACACGGTCATCGTGGGCATACAGCCCGAGGTCGCGTTCGCCATGGTTCAGCTGGGGCTCGTCCTGGAGGACGTCGCGACCGCCCTCGACCTCGAGGAGGGGCTCGCGTTCTTGAACGGGAAGGACCGTAAAGGTGAGCGTACCGTTCCTCGACGACGTTGATTCGGACGTGAACATCCGCACCGACGGCGACATCGTGACCGCGCGCCGGCGGGGGCGTGTGCTCGCCGAGCAGTCGGGGTTCTCCTCGACCGAGCAGGTCCTCATCACGACCGCAATCTCCGAGCTCGCGCGCAACATCCTGCTGTACGCGCGCGGCGGGATGATCGTGCTGCGGCGCGTCGACAACCACGAGCGCTCCGGGATCATGGTCGTGGCGAAAGACCACGGCCCGGGCATCCAGGACGTCGAGAAGGCGATGCAGCCCGGCTATTCGACGTCCTCGAGCCTCGGCCTCGGACTACCCGGCGTCAAGCGGCTCATGGACGAGATGAGCATCGAGACGCGTGCCGGTCAGGGGACGACCGTGACTGCGACGAAATGGAGACGTTGAGCTTCGCCCGCGTGGCCTGGGCCGTCGGCACCGCGCCGCATCGCGGCGAGCGCGTGCTCGGGGACGCGTACTTCGCGGAGGGGTTCCCCGGGGGCTTCCTCCTCGCGGCGGTCGACGGCGTAGGGCACGGGGCCGAGGCGGCGGCCGTGGCCGAGACGTGCGTCGGCGTGCTCTCCGCGAACGCGTGGGCGCCCGTCGGCGAGATCATCCACCGCTGTCACGAGAAGCTGCGGGGCACGCGCGGGGCGACCCTCTCGCTGGCGTCGTTCGTCACGAGGCACGGCGAGATGTCGTGGGCGGGAGTGGGAAACGTCGCCGGCGTCGTGATCCGCGCCGACGCGGCCGCAAAGCCGCGGGAGGAGGTGCTCCTCCAGCGGGCGGGGCTTCTCGGCACGATCCTGCCGCCCCTCCAGGTTTTCACGGTCCCGGTCGCCGACGGGGATCTCATCGTGTTCGCGACCGACGGGGTCGCGCCCGGCTTCCAGGCCTCGCTGTCCCTTTCGGACACGCCGCAGGTCGCGGCCCAGCGCATCCTGGAGACGCACGGACGGCGCACGGACGACGCGCTCGTGCTCGTGGGGCGCTACGTGGAGCCGCGATGACCGGCGACAAGACGCGGCTCGCCGAGCGGTACGCGTCGTGGCTCGCCGTCCACGTGCAATCGGCGGGGGAGCGGCCGCTGAGCCACGCGTACGAGATCGGCCGGCAGGCGCTCGCGGACGGCCTGGGCGTGCTCGACGTGACGGCGCTGCATTCCGAGGCGATCAAGCGGCTCGCGATCCGCAACCCGGAGAGCGCCCAGGCGTTCCTCGTGGAGGCGCTCTCGCCGTTCGAGATCATCCACCGCGGGTACCAGGAGTCCAACGCCGCGCTGCGCCGGATCAACGAGGCCCTGGAGAACGAGGCGCGGCGCATCGCGCACGCGCTGCACGACGACGTCGGCCCGCTGCTCGTCGCCGTCCACATGGCGCTGCACGGGATCGACGAGGAGTCGCCCGAGGCGGTGCGCCTGCGCGTCGTCGATGCCCGGGAGAAGCTCGATCATCTCGAGGACCAGCTCCGCCGCCTGTCGCACGAGCTGCGCCCCACCGTGCTCGAAGAGGTCGGGCTCGCGGCGGCGCTGAACTTCCTCGCGCAAGGCGTTGCGATCCGCGCGGGAGTTCCGATCACGATCACCTGCCCGCCCGCCGACGGGCTCTCGGTGACGACGCAGACCGCGCTCTACCGCATCGTGCAGCAGGCGCTCATCAACGTCGGCAAGCACGCACGTGCGACACGCGCCTCGGTGCGGGTGACCAAGGAGAAGCGCCGCATCCGGTGCTCCATCACGGACGACGGCGTGGGGTTCGACGCACGCGCTCTCGGCACGCAGCCGCATGCGTCCGGAGGGCTCGGCTTCGTGGGGATGCGGGAGCGGGCGACCGCTCTCGGTGGCACGTTCGAGGTCTCGTCCGCCCCGGGCGGAGGAACGGTGGTCCAAGTGACGATTCCAGTGGAGGTATGACCCCTATGTCGATACGCGTCGTGATCGCGGACGATCATCAGATCGTCCGGCAAGGCTTCCGGGCCCTCCTCGAAAAGGAAGGGTTCGACGTCGTCGGAGAGGCCGAGGACGGAAACGAGGCCGTGCAGCTCGTGAAACGCTACAACCCCGACCTCGCGCTGCTCGATATCGCGATGCCGAACCTCAACGGCATCGACGCGGCGCGGGAGATCTTGCGCGTCTCCCCGGAGACGCGCACGGTCCTGCTGACGATGTTCGCGGAGGATCACCGGCTCCTCGAGGCGCTCCGGGCGGGGGTGTCCGGATACCTCCTCAAGACGCGCGCCGTGGAGGATCTCGTGCGGGCGATCCGCGACGTCGTGCGCGGAGGCGTGTACCTGAGCCGCGGGCTGTCGCGGGATGTCGTCGACGCCTACCTCGCGCGCAAGCCGCTGGGGAAGATCGAGCTATCCCCCCGCGAGCGCCAGGTGCTCCAGCTCGTCGCCGAGGGTAAGACGACGAAGGAGGTCGCCGGGCTCTTGGGGGTCTCCGTGAAGACCGCCGAGTCCCACCGGGGACGCATCATGGCGAAGCTGGACATCCACGAGACCGCGGGGCTGGTGCGCTACGCGATCCGGGAAGGGATCATCCAGGCCTGAGTTCGGGACTTTCCGGACGTCCTACCCGGCAAATACCCCATGCCGGAGGCCCGTCCGCGAGGTGACACTGGGATGGGGTTTTGGAGGTCCGCGTGACTCACCGCATCCTGATGCTCGAGGACCGGCGCGAGATGGTGCCCGAGCTGAGGGACCGGCTCGAGGACGAGGGCTTCGACGTCGTCGAGGCGTCGGACGACGTCCAGGCGCTGCGCATCGCCGGCGACATGACCCCCGACCTCATCCTGCTGGACCTCGAGCGGCCGGTCCTCGACGGCCTGGAGGTTTGCCGGCAGATCAGGCGCCGGCTCCACGCACCCGACCTGCCGGTCCTCGTGCTCAGCCGGACCTCGGAGGACGCGGAGAAAGTCGCGGCGCTCGAGCACGGCGCGGACGACTTCGTCGGCCGGCCGTTCAACCCCCGCGAGCTCATCGCGAGGATGAGGGCCGTCCTCCGCCGCAGCGGGCGGCAGCCGGAGGGCGGTGTGCTCCGCGCGGGACCGCTGGAGATGGACCTCGACCGCTACCGGGTGACGTCGAAGGGACGGCGGCTGCGGTTGACGTCGAAGGAGTTCGAGCTCCTGAGGGAGCTGCTCGACGCCAAGGGGCGCGTCGTGAGGCGCGAGGCGCTGTTCGCGCGCGTGTGGGGGCATCGTACCGGCGTCGGCGTGACCTCGCGGACGCTCGACGTCCACATCCGGCGGCTCAGGAAGCTGCTCGAGGACGACGGTCCCAACATCCTCACCGTCCGGGGCGTCGGCTACCGGATGGACCTCTCGGAGGACCGCGTCGAGTTCGAGGATGCCGCCGAGGAGTGACACGACGGCTCCCAGATCCCATCGAGCCGCCCCCGGGCGAACCGCACGAAGGCGGCCACCGTCGCCACCTGGAGCAGCACGAAGAAGAACGCGGCGGAGAACCCGGGAATCCGGCGCCCGCTCTCACGCGTCACCGCGTCGAGCGCGGCCGCCGTCGCCACGAAGAGGTGGGCGGCGAGCGCGGCGCCGAACATCGGCCGGCCGGACAGCAGCAAGCTCGCTCCTAGGGTTCCAGCGAGGAGCGCGGGACCGAGCAGGCGCAGACCCTTGTGCGACACCGTCTGCAGCCAGACCGGGTTCCGGCGGGGATCGAGCAGCCATCGCTCGCGCGCGAAGAGCTGGAAGTTCCCGGCGATCGTACGGATCTTCCGCCGCAGCTCGTGGCGCGCATCCTCGGGCGGCCGGTCGATCGCCTGCGCGCGGGGCTCGAACACGACCCGAAAGCCGCGCCGTACGATCCGCATGGGGATGAGCACGTCGTCGAGGATCGTGTCGGGCGGGATCGGCTCGTAGAGCGACCGCCGGATCGCGTACACCGCGCCGGTGGCCCCCACCGTGGAACCGAAGGCGCTCTCGGCGGCGCGGATCGCCTTCTCGTAGCGCCAGTAGGCCCCCATGCCGCGGCCGACCTCCGAAGCGTCCTCGCGATCGGCGAGAACGAGCTCGCCCCCCACGCCCCCGACCGCAGGGTCGGCGAACGGGGCGACGAGGGCGCGCAGGGCCGTCGGGGAGAAATGCTGGCGCGCGTCGGCGAAGATCAAGATCTCGCCGCTCGCGCGCGACACCAGGTCGTTCAGGACCGCGGCCTTGCCGCGCCGGGAGGGGAAGTCGAAGACGTGCACCCGGTACTCGAACGGCCGCGTCGCGCGGACCGTCGCGTCGATCGAGCCGTCCGAGCCGAGCAGGATCTCCACGCGGTCGGACGGGTAGTCGAGGCGGATGAGGTTCGACAGGCGCGCCACGACGCGCGCCTGCTCGTCGCGCGCGACGACGAGCACGCTGACCGAGGGCTCGATCGGCGCCCGCCGGATCCGTCGGGGGAAGGCGCGGCCGAGGGCCCGCATGAGGAGCGGATAGCCGACGAAGACGTACAGAAGGAGCGCTCCGCAGACCCAGAAGACCGCCTCCGCGACCGCCATCAAGCCACCGCCCGCGCCAGGGGGCCCTGGAGTAACGAGCCGATCTCCTCCACGCGGGCCTCCCAGGACTCCGTGATCATCGCGTCGTGGCGGGCGCGGACCGCGGCCGCGGACCGGCGGGTGAGAGCGCGCTCCACGGCCGCGACGAACTCCCGGTCGCCGTCTCCCGTCTCCACGAGCGCGTCGTACCGGAGCACCTCGGGAAGCGGTGTCGAGGCGACGGGGAGGCCGGCGGCGAGGTACTCGCGGAGCTTGAGCGGATTCGCGCGGACCGTGAGGTCGTTCATGCGGAAGGGGACGATGGCCGCGTCGAAGCCCCGGCAATAGGCCGGCAGCGCCGCGTAGGGCCGATGTCCGAGCAGGCGCACGTTGGGACGTCCCTCGATCACGGATACGTCGGTCGCGACGCGTCCGACCAGGACGATCGACCAGTCCGGGTGGCGGTCGGCCATCGCGCGGACGAGCGAGACGTCGACCCAGTCGGCGATGAGCCCGAAGAAGCCGATCACGGGACGCGGCAGGTGCTTGAGATCCTCGGGGAGCGGCGTGGACGGATCGAGAGCGCGCCCGAAGTGCCCCACGTCCACACCGTGCGTCACGAAGTGCGTGCGGGGGTTGATCGTGAGCCGCTCGTCCCTCAGCCTCTCGGAGGACGTCAGCACGAGATCCGAGCGGCGCACGAGGTCGGCCTCGAGGCGGCGGATCGCCTCGCGGGACACACCCGTGAACTCGGCGTAGTCGTCCACGCAGTGGTAGACCACCATGCGCTCGCCGAGACGCCCGATGAGCCCCGCGACGTTGGGCATGAAGCTCCAAAGGATCGGGCGGGACAGCCCCAGTCGGCGGCACTGCCAGCGAAGCCACGCGGAGAGGACGCCCGCATTCACGCGATCGGCCGCGGGGTTTCCCGGGAACGGGAGCGCCAACGGGGAGCCGACGAACAGGCCCGGCTCGACCGGCCGGCAGCCGCGGAAGGCACCGCGGAGCTTGGCTCCGATCCGGCGGGCATCGTAGGCGGTGACCGCGGGGCGGCGCATGCCGATCGAGTCGACCCAGAGGACGCGGTTTCTCTTCGCGAGGATCCGCATGATGTGCGTCTTGCTGGTGGGGTCGCCGTTCCAGTCGTGGGCGAAGCAGACGATGGACTGGCCTTCAAGCATGCAGCACCTCCGCCACGGCATGCGGGTCCTCCCGGTCGAGGAAGAGCCGCTGCCAGATTTCGAGATTGAGCAGGAGCCACAGGCGCTCGCCGTGGTCGGCGCCGCCCGCGCGATGCTCGTCCACCAGGGCGGCGACGACCGCGGGCTCGAACAGCCCGCGCCCCCTCGCGCGCGGCGAGAGCACCATCTCGTCGATCGCCGCGCGACCCTGCTCGCGCAGCCACCGGCCCAGCGGAACGGGAAAGCCCATCTTTCTCCGTTGCAGGATCGATCGGGGGACCACGTCCCGCACCGCGTCGCGCAGGATCGCCTTCGTGCGGAAACCGCTCAGCCGGCGGCGCGCGGGGATCGAGATCGCGTACTCGACGAGCTCGTGGTCGAGGTAGGGGACACGGCTCTCGATCGATGCCGCCATGCTCATCTGGTCCTGCTTCATGAGCAGCTCGACGAGGTAGGTCTGGAGGTCGGCGCGGCTCATGCTCTCCGCCGCCCCGCCGGGCGCGTCCTCCCACTCCCGGACCGCCGGCGCGAAGGCGTCGTCCGCTCCCGGAGCCACGAGCAGCCGGCTCCGCAGGTCCTGCGGGAAGACGGCGAAGTTCTCGAACGCCAGGGTCCGCGGGTCGTCCCCCAGCGCGATGAACGTCCGCCGCGCGCGGCGTCCGAGGCTCCCCGGAAACCGGTTCACCGCGCGGGCCGTCGCGCGGCGCGCGCCCTCGGACGCCACGGTGCGCCACGCGCGCCCGAGGCGCTCGTTCCACGCCGTGATCCGATAGCGGTTGTAGCCGAGGAAGATCTCGTCGGCCCCTTCGCCGGTGAGCACGACCTTGACGTCCTCGGCCGCGGCCTTCGCGAGGTAGTACAGGGGGACGCTCGAGGTGAAGGCGATCGGCTCGTCCTCGTGCCACACGAGCAGCGGGAGCGCGCTGAAGAAATCCGACTTCGAGACGACGACCTCCCGATGGAGGCTGCCGGCGGCGCGCGCCGCGATCCGCGCCCAGGGGAGCTCGTTCGCCTCCGGCTCGTCGAAGCCGACCGAGAACGTGCGCAACGGACCCGAGACCATGGGAGCGACGAGCCCGGCGAGCGCGGCGGAGTCCAGCCCTCCCGAGAGGAACACGCCGAGGGGCACGTCGCTCATGAGATGCAGGCGCGCCGATTCGTCCAGGCGCTCGCGCAGCTCCGCGGCCCCCGCGGGGACGGGCTTTCCGCCCGCGGGCGGGGGACGCCAGTAGCGCCGGATGCGGAGCCCCTCGCTCGCGGACCAGGTGAGCACCCGCCCGGGGAGGAGCTTCCGGATCCCCCGGAAGAAAGTTCCCTCGCCGGAGACGAAGCGGGTCGCGAGGTACTCGGGGAGCACGGAGGGGTCGAAGTCCGTCTCGACGCCCGCCGCGAGCAGCGCCTTGATCTCGGAGGCGAACAGCAGCTCGTCCCGCCTCAGCGCGTAGTAGAGGGGCTTGATCCCGAGGCGGTCCCGCGCCAGCAGCAGGCGGTGCTCGCGCGCGTCCCAAATCGCGAAGGCGAACATCCCGCGCAGGCTCTCGACGCAGGCGTCGCCGCGCTCCTCGTAGAGGTGGAGGATCGTCTCCGTGTCGCTCCGCGTCCGGTACACGTGGCCGCGCGCCTGCAGCCGGGGGAGGAGCTCGGGGTGGTTGTAGATCTCGCCGTTGAAGACGATCCACGCATCGCCCGCCTCCTTGGACATCGGCTGTGCGCCGCCCTCCACGTCCACGATCGACAGCCGACGATGCGCGAGCCCCACCGGGCCGTCGGTCCACAGCGCTGCGGCGTCGGGACCGCGGTGCGCGAGCGCGTCGCGCATCCGGCGGAGCCGCGGCTCCTCGGCGCGCGCCTCGGGGTGGAGCTTGACGATGCCCACGATGCCGCACACGGGCTCAGTCCCCCACGAGGTTGAGCTCGGATCCGAGGAGGGGGCCGAAGCTCCCCGCGACGATCTCCGAGATCGCCGGTGCCGGAGCGCCGGGTGCGGACAGCGGGTAGAGGACAGTCGCGACCCGCAGCGGAAGCGTCGACGTCCCCGAGAAGACGACGAGCGGCGCCGGCAGGCGCTTCCCGTACGCCGGGGAGACCCACCCGCCCCCGTCCGCCCGGTCGCCCTCCGCCACGCGCACGGACAAAGGGAACGACGCGAGCGCGCGCACGAGCAGCGCGCGGCCGTCCCCGCCCCGGGCTCGCACCCAGCCGTCCTGCTCGATCGACACCGCCATCGGCGCGAACTGGTAACGCAGCTCCCAGCTGTGGAGGCCCTCGCCGACCAGGTCGTCGAGGACGATCCAGTGCGTCGGCTTGGCGAAGACGATCGTCCGGCGGTGCGTCACCGGCTCGCGAAGGCGGGAATAGGCGTCGTGCTCGGCGCACGCGAAGTCCGCGACCGGCGACGAGGTCCAGCCCCTCAGGCGTGCCGCGGGTCGGGCCCGCCAGCGGAACGGGCCGTCCGGCTCCCCCTGGTCCACGCCGTCCACCCGCACCGTGCTGTGCGCCGCCGACGCGCGAAAATGCCCACGCCATTCCGGCTGGCGCGTGTACACGAACGTGCCCGGGTCGACGAGGTAGGGCGTGCCGCCCACGCAGCACTGGATCGCGAGCAGGTCGGCGTGACCGTGGCCCGCGGTCGCCGGGCAGCCGAGCGGTCCGACGTCGAACAGGAGCTGATGCGCCTTCGGGCTCCAGTCGCTGCGCATCACCGCGTACCCTCCGGCCGCGAACAGGCGCGAGGGGGACGCTTCGGGGGGCGCTTGGGCCATGCCGCGGAACGACCCGGCGGTCCGCGCGCCGAGCAGCCACACGGTCGCGGGCGCGAGCCCACCCGCGGCCCACGCGTAATCGTGCCGGTCGAAGATCACGGCGGCCGTGGAGAAGAGCGAGCGGGGATCGTCGGCGTCGCTGTCGTCCAAGGGGAGCAGCGCCGCGCCGTCGGCATCGCCGATCTGCGGGAGCTTCCCGGAAGGCGTCCGCACGTAGAGGAGGAAGTCGAGCATCTCCTGGATCCGGCGCGTCACGTCGGATCCGACCGTGATCCCGTTGAGCGAGGCGAGCACGAGGAAGTGGGAGTAGAAGTCCGCCGTGTAGCGCTGGTAACCGGTCGACTGCTCGAAGTACACCCCGTCCGCGAGGACCTGTTGATGGATCTCCCGCGACAGGATCCGCTCGCCGAGGGAGTACCATCGCCACGCCGGAGGCAGCTCCGGGAAGAGCAGCCCGGCGTAGAACAGAGCCAGCGCCTCGCCGGTCAGGTGCGTATTGGGCGAGTGGTAGCTCGAGAGGTAGCGCGCGACGTGGGCGGCGTGCGCGGCGATCCAGTCGCGGAGCAGGTTGCGAAACGCCGGTGTTGCGAACGCCGCCGCCCCGTGCATCAGCGACATCCCCCAGCACCACGAGATCATCCGCAACGCGACCTCGAGGCTGCTCGCCCAGTTGATGCCGAGCCCGGGAGGATTCGCACGCATCCAGTCGCGCAGCAGCGTCGCCGCCTTCTCCGCGTACCGTTCCTCACCGGTGAGGAGATAGGCCTGGCCGAGCACGGTGAGCCAGACGTGGCGGTTCAGCTCCCACACGAGCCGCGCGTCGCCGAGCGCCGAAGGGTCGAGCGGGTCGATCCGGCTCCAGTGAACCTGCGGCGCCCGCCGGCCCGAGATGGGATCGAGGTGCCAGTCAACGGGGTCCCCGAACGACAGCCCCTTGTACCCGAGCAGGTCGAAGCGGCCCTCGCACACCGCGTCGGCCCGGGCGGCGGTGCGCTCGCGGATCGTGGGATCGAGCTGGGCGAGGAACGGGGCGGTCTCGCCGTCCACCGCTCCGTGGAAGAACGTCCGCTCGAGCTCCGGGGGGGGCGATCCGCCGCGGACCCGCTCGCGCGCGAAGGCGCCGTCACCGTGGGGGTTGAGCGCGCGATCGACCCACTTCATCGTTTCCTGGCGGCCGCGGGTGGTCAGCTCGCCCATTCCCATGTGGAGAAAGCCGCGGTTCATCTCGACCTCCCTCCTCCGGCGACCTCGTCCCACAACGGGCGGACGCGGTGCCAGCTGTGACGCAAGACCTCCTCGCGGGCGCGGCGGGCGAGAGCCCGTCCGCCCTCGGGACGCTCGAGGAGGTCGTCAATCGCTTCCGCCATCGCCCGCGGATCGCCCGCGGGGACGAGGCGGCCGTTCTCACCGTCGCGCACCATGCGCGCGATGCCGCCGGCGCCCGTGGAAACGACGGGCGTTCCGGCCGCGAAGGCCTCCAGCAGGGAGACCGGCTGGTTGTCCACGGTCGACGAGTTGACGAACAGGTCCGCTTCGTCCATCAGGCGCGGCATCGCCTCGGGCCGGACCGCGCCGAGAAACCGCACGCCGCCCACGCCGAGCCGCTCCGCGAGCCGCCGCAGCTGCGGGAGCTCCCGGCCTCCGCCCGCCACGGTGAGGGTCGCGTCGGGGCGGCGCCGCTTGAGGAGCGCGAAAGCGCGGACCGTGTTGTCGACGCCGTACGGCGCCTCGAGGCTCCGGGCCGAGAGGAGCCTCGGCAGGAGCGGAACGCGCTCGCGATAGGCGAACGCCCGAAGGTCCACGACGTTCGGGATCACGAGCGTGGCGTGTCCGTGACGCGCGAACACGTCGCGCAGGAACTCCGACGGCACGACGATCCGGTCGGCGAGGCGCAGGCAGGGTGCGAGGAATCGCCGCCATCGGGTCAGGTGATCGTCCGCCTCCCCGCTGTGGTAGACGAGGATGGCGCGCACCCCGAAGAGCCGCGCGGCGCAAAGCGCCGGAAGGGGCGCCAGCACGAACGACCAGTACGACGCGGAGAAGATCAGGGCGGTGCGGGCGCGTGCCAGGCGCCGCAGGCTCGGAAGGTACAGCGCCAGGTTGCAAAGGGTGCGCACGAAAGGCAGCCGGCGCGCGGCCGCCCACCCGGGGGCGTTCACGGGGTCGGTCGGGAGGAAGTCGACCTGCCGGCCGTCCGACCGCAGCGCGGCGACGAGCGCCTGCGCCTGGACCGACTGCCCGCCGGCGACGAAGGGCCCCGGTGCGAGGACGGCGATCGTCTCGCGACTCATGCGACCCCCGGCTGCATCGCCGCCACGATGTCGTCGTCGCCCGTGTCCTCATGCCGGCTCGCCCGGGCCGGTCGCGGCGCTTCGGCGACCGCGCGATCGAGGAACGTGCGGCACCACAGCTCGAGCGAGACGAGCGTGAAGAGCTGCAGGGCGTAGTCGCGGCCGCGGTCGTGGAGCCCGATGATCCGCTCGACGGCGCTCGTGTCGACGATGCCCCGCGAGGCGGTGACCTCCGACAGCAGGATTTCGCGCAGCACGCCGCCGAGCGGGCCGCGGAACCAGGCGTCGAGCGGGACCGCGAACCCCTGCTTCGGCCGGTCGATGACGCTCGCGGGAACGCGGTCCGCGACCGCGCGCTTCAACAGGTCCTTCATCCGCCCGCCGCGCAGGTGCAGCTCCGGCGGCACGGTCGCCGCGAACTCCACCAGCACGTGGTCGAGCAACGGCACGCGCGCCTCGAGCGAATGCGCCATCGTCGCGCGATCGACCTTGACGAGGATGTCGAGGGGCAGGTAGCGGTTGACGTCGTGCGTCTGCAGGGCCGACAGCCAGTGGCCCCGGAACCCGCCGATCGCCGCGACGTCGCCGCGCCTCGGGCTCTCCGGCGGCAGCATCTCCTCCGCGTCACGGGTCAACACGCTGCGGCGCTCGTCGCGGCGGAAGAGCGTCTGCGCGTCGATGTAGCGCTCGGCGCCCGACAGGGCGAGGTGCCGCAGATACGCGCGGCCCGGCGTGCCCCAAGGAAGGAGCGAGCCGACCGCGCCGACGGCGGCGCGCAGCGGCCGCGGCAGCACGTCGCGGCGCCGCTCCGCGTGCTCGACGAGGTACCGGTCGTAGCCCGCGAACAGCTCGTCGCCGCCGTCGCCGGAGAGGACCACGGTGACGTGACGGGCGGCGAGCCGGGCGAGGAGATAGGTGGGGATCGAAGAGGGGTCGCCGAAGGGCTCGTCGAGGTACCAGGTGATCTCGCGGAGAAGGTCCGCGGCCTCGGGGCCGACGACCTCCTCGTGATGCCGCGTCCCGAGCCGCCGCGACGCCTGACGCGCCGGCGCGGACTCGTCGTAGGCGGGGTCGGGGAACCCGACCGAGAGCGTCTCGATCGGGCGGCCCGTCCACCTGGCCATGGTGGCGACCACGGCGCTGGAGTCGATGCCGCCGGAGAGGAACGCCCCGACCGGCACGTCGCTGATCATGTGGAGCCGGACGGTCTCGTCGAGGAGGGAGCGCAAGCGCGCCTCGAACCAGGCCGGGGAGCGGGAGCGGTCCGGGCGGATCGCGAACGACCAGTACCGGCGCGTCCTCACCCCGTGGCGCGGCGTGGCGAGCAGCACGTGGCCGGGCTCGAGCTTGAGGATCCCGTCCACGATGCTCGTCCCCGGCGGGGTCGTCCCGACGTCGAGCAGGTGGTCGACGGCCGGCCAGGAGAGGCTCCGGGGAATCTCGGGAAGCCGCAGCAGGGCCTTCACCTCGGAGGCGAACGCGAGACGCCCGCGCGCCATCGCGTAGTAGAGCGGCTTGATCCCGATCCGGTCGCGCGCGAGCATCAACCGCTGCAGGCGCTCGTCCCAGACCGCGAAGGCGAACATCCCGCGCAGCTTGTCCACGCAGGCCGGTCCCATCTCCTCGTAGAGGTGGACGATCGTCTCCGTGTCGGACTCCGACACGAACCGGTGGCCCCGGCCGATCAGCTCCCGGCGCAGCTCGCGGTAGTTGTAGATCTCGCCGTTGAACACCGCCCACACGCGGCCGTCTTCGTTCGTCACCGGCTGAGCGCCTGTTTCCAGGTCGATGACGGACAGGCGTCGCATGACGAGCCCCGCGCGACCGCCCAGGTACGCCCCGATCGCGTCGGGACCCCGGTGGACGAGCGCCCGCGCCATCGCACGCAGCTCGACTCCCCGCGGCGGGGGGCCGCCGAGGCTCACGATGCCGGCGATGCCGCACATGATCGTTTTCTCCACGCCGGACGGGCGCCGGCGACGAACAGCAGATAGGTGGCGGCGAAGACCGCCATCGCGGCGGCGAGCCCCACCACGGGTGGACCCGGAAGGAAGCTCTTGGTGACCCACGCGAGCACCGCAGCGCCCGCCGAGGCACCGCAGACCACGAGCAGCCCGCGCCACGGGAGCAGCGCACGCAGCGAGCATCCGAAGCCCCGCCGGACCCGCATCAGCGCCAGGGCCTTCGCGACGCCGGTGGAGATCAGAAGCGCCGCTGCGGCTCCCGGCAAGCCGAGCGACCCCATGAGGGGGCGGATCGTCCCGAGGACGATCGCGAGCTTGAGCACGCCGAGCCCGAGGAGGAATCGCATCTCGGCGCGGGAGCGCAGCACGCCGTCGGTCTGGAAGACCGCGAGCAGCAGGACGAGGACGAAGATCCGGAACACCGGCACGCTCGCCGCGTAGGCATCGGTGAAGAAGAGGACGATGAGCGGGCGCGAGACGACGAGGAGTCCCACGACGCACGGGACGACGATGAGCGCGATGCGCAGCGTCGTGTCGCGCCACAGCCTGAGCCCCTGGTCGGGCGCCCGGGCGGCCTCGGCCTCGCGCAGGCCCACCATCATCACGTGCGACGCGGGCGCGGCGACGAGCTCGATCAGCGGGACGTTGAGGCACCCGACGGCGTAGATCGCGAACGTCGCGGGGTCGGTCCACGCGGACACGGCGAGCTGGTGGAGGCTCGCATGGACCACCTCCACGAGCCCGTAGCCCGCGAACGGGACCACGTACAGGGTCTGCTCGCGGAGGAGGCTCGCGTCCGGATCCAGCCCCGAGCCGAACTCCTTCCGCGCGACGATGAGCGTGGCCAGCACGCGCACGACGCCGAACGCGACCGCGCCGGCCATGAGCCACCGCAGATCGCGGGTGAGGATCGCGGGTACGATCAGCAAGAGCGCCTTGAGGAGGTTGGAGGCTCCGTACGCCGCGGCGGCGCGCAGGTAGCGCTGACGCGCCGTGAGGAGGATCTCGAGCGGCGCCGAGACGAGCACGAGCCACAGCGCGGCGGCCAGCACGGGAAGGTGGTGCGCCAGCGACGGGTTGTCGAACCAGCGCGCGACTTGCGGCGCCGCCAGCACTAGGGCCGCGGCGGAGAGCAGACCCGACAGGGCGAGCGCCACGAACGCGTTCGCGGCGAACCGGCCGCCGCGGGGGCCGCCGGCCGGCAGGAAGTAGAACAGGCTCTCCGCCATCCCGATCTGCGCGATCCCGTAGAGCGTCGTCTGGATCAGGAAGATCTGCTTGTACGTGCCGAAGACCTCCGGAGCGAAGATCCGCGCGAGGACCACGGGCAGGAAGAACGAGGCGGCGAAGGCGGTGGCGCGTCCCGCCGCCAGCGGCAGCATCGATCCCGAGCGAAGTCTCTCCCAGCGAGTCAAAGCACCTCCCTCACGGTCCGGGCTCGGAGTGCACGAGCGGCGCTCTCGACGTCCCCACGGGCTCCGGCCGCCGCTGCGGGGCGGGGCGCACCGGCCGCCGATGACCGCGGCAGCTCGGGCGGAATCCGGGCACGTCGTGCACGTGACAGGACATGAGCGCCCCGGAGAAGGCGCCCTTCACCGTGCGGCAGGTGTTCTCCCAGAACACGTGGCGCGGGATCGTCAGCTCGGGGAATTCCGGATCGCGGTGGCGGCAGATCGTGAACCCGCACCGGTAGCCGGCCGCCGCGACGATCCGCACGGCGACCGGATCGAACGAGCCCGAGGGGTACGCGATGTGCCGGACCGGCATCTGGAGCCGGCGCTCGATCTCCAGACGCGAGCCCAGGACCTCGTGGACGACGGTCCGCGGGTCCTCGTTGGCGAGCAGGGCGTGCGTGCACCCGTGAGAGCCGATCGTGAACCCCGCGCGGGCGACGTCACGCAGGGTCGGCCAGTCGGCGAGCGCGTGGTCGCTGCCCTCCGAGGTGCCGCCTTTCTCCGGCGACTCGAGAAGCCCCGTGAGCCGGCACAGCGTCGCCAGGTCCAGGTCGGTCAGCAGGGACGCGGTCACGAGCTCGGGCCGACGTCCCGGCGCGAGCGCCCGGGTGATGCTCTCCCCGTCGATCTCGAGCTTGTGGAGCGCGATGGCGAGGCGGCCGCGGCCGGCGGGCCAGTCCTCGTACAGCTGCGCCACCAGCATGAACAACCGGTCGTGCATGTGCAGCTCTTGCGTGCCGACCCGGTCCGACACCACGAAGATCGCGGCGGGGATCCCCTTGCGCCGCAAGAGCGGCAGCGCGTTGACGCAGACGTCCTCGTAGCCGTCGTCGAAGGTGATCGCGGCGGCGGGCCGGCCGTTCCGGGGCGGGTGCGCGATCCGGTCGGCGACGTCGTCGAGCGAGATCAGGTCGAACTGCCGGCCGAGCCACTCGAGCTGGCGCTCGAGCGTCCGCACCGTGAGGAGCATCGCCGGATGCGACCCCTTCGGCGCCAGCCGCGCATCGGCGATCACCCGGTGATAGGTGAGGATGCAGGGGAGCTGCCGCGGCCCCGGGCGCAAGCCCACGATCCGCTCGGCGCGGGTGCCGTGGACGAGGGCGGCGATCGCCATCTTGGCGAC
>Ga0137436_1000255_pt1 | contig 17158 bp, 8 predicted proteins | sample EasRivERMGT119_2_FD_102328 | JGI IMG/M metagenome (GOLD analysis project Ga0137436, IMG submission 102328) | Soil microbial communities from meander-bound floodplain in the East River, Colorado, USA - East River MetaG ERMGT119_2 | ecosystem: Environmental > Terrestrial > Soil > Floodplain ...
GTCGGTGGCCGCGAAGGTCACCATCACGTCGGTGTTGTTCCAGCCGTGCGCATTGGCCGAGGGCGACGCGGTCGCCGCCGCAACGGGCGCGGTCTTGTCGAGATTGATGTTCGCGACGGTCGCAGACGCCGTGTTGCCGGCGAGGTCGATGCAACTACGGGTCACCGACTGCGCGGCCCCTTCGCTCGAAAGCACGACGTCCGTTTCACAGCTCTCGACACCGGACAGCGCATCCGTCGCCGAGACGCCGACGGTCACGTCGGTGTTGTTCCAGCCGGAGCTGTTGGCCAGCGGGGACCGCGAGCCCGTGACTTCCGGCGCGGTCCTGTCGATCCTCACGATCGCCGACGTGAAGCTCGCCGAATTCCCCGCGAGATCGGTCACGTCCACCGTGCCCGACACCGCCAGGCCTTCACTCGTGAGCACGAGCGGACTGGGGGTGCTCGAGGACTCGACACCCGACAGGCCGTCGGAGGCCGAGAAGGCGAAAGCGACGTCGGTGTTGTTCCAGCCGTTGGCATTGGGCGCGGGGCTCGACGCCTGGAAGATCAACGACGGCGCGGTCTTGTCGATGTTGATACCGGAGGCCGACGCCGGGCCGTTGTTGCCGGCCTGGTCGGTGCAGCTCCCGGAAGCCGATTGTCCGGCCGCCTCGCCCGAGAGGACCACCGCCTGATCGCACGACGCCACGCCCGACAAGGCGTCGGTCGCCGCGAAGGTCACCGTCACGTCGGTCCTGTTCCAGCCTGCCGTGTTCGCCTTCGGGGCGACGGAAACCTGCGCCGCAGGCGGGGTCTTGTCGATGTTGATGTCGGAGACGACGAGGCTCGCCGTGTTGCCCGCGGCGTCGGTGCAGTGGCCGCTGCGCGTCTGGGCCGCGCCCTCCGAGGTGACGACCTGAGGCGCGGGCAGGGATGCGGCGAGCCCCGAGCCGGAGTCCGTGCACGTGAAGGTGACGGTCACGTCGGTGTTGTTCCAGCCGTTGGCGTTCGGCAGAGGCGAGCGCACGAAGCTGATCACCGGCCCGGTCGTGTCCTGGACCGTGACGGTCAGCGTGTCGCTGGCCGAGACGCTCCCGTCGCTGACGCTGAGCGTGATCGTGTGCGTTCCAAGCGGAAGGAGGACGCTCGGCGTCGACCCGGAGGCGCTGCCGAACGGTCCCGTCCAGGAGTACGTCAGAGGATCGCCGTCGGGGTCGCTCGAGGCCGCGCCGTCGAGCGCCACGGTCGCCCCCGCGGGAGACGTCGCTTCGACGGTCTGGTCGGAGCCCGCAGCCGCGCTGGGTCCCCGGTTGGACCGGACGCGCCGGATCCTGTAGTTGAGGGCGTCCGCGACGTACAGATCGGTCCCGACCGACGAAAGGCCGCTCGGCCCCGAGAGCCGCGCCGCCGTGGCGGAGCCCCCGTCGCCCAGGCCCGCGACGCCGGAGCCCGCGTAGACCGACTTCGCCGCGGTTCCGGCCGCGATCTTCCACACCTGATCGTTCGAGTCCGACGCGTACAAGTTGCCGGCGGCATCGGCGTCGAGGCCCGTGACCGCACTCGTCAGGGTCGCGTACGTGACCGCGGCACCGCCTCCGGCCGCGATCCTCTGGATCGAGGACGCGTTCAGGCTCGTGAAGTAGACGTTGTCGGAGCCGTCGACGGCGATGTACTGCGGCCTGGCCAGGTTCGACGCCACCACGGTGACCGCACCGGTCGTCGCGTGGACCTTCCGGATGGTCCCGTTGTTGCTTCCGTTGCCTCGATCGGCGACGAAGACGAATCCCGACGCGCTCGAAGCGATCCCCTTCGGCCGCCCGAGCGCGGCCGCCGTGAGGTCGGAGATCACACCCGTGGCGGGATCGACCTTGTGGAGCTTGTCGTCCTTGGATTCGGAGAACACCGGCGCCCCGGAGCCGAGGAGGGCCAACCCCTCGAGCGAGCACAGCCCGCTGTTCGGATCGCTGCCGCAGTTCGCGGTGGAGGCGAGGGTGACCTCGACGCCGGCCGGCGTGACGCGCCGGAGCTGATTCGTGCCGTCGTAGACGTAGATGTTCCCGAGGGCGTCCGCGCGGACGTGCGTGGGGCTGAGCATGCTGGCGGACAGCGCCGGAACGCCGTTGCCGTAGGTGCCGATCGTTCCGTTCCCCGCGATGATCGTCACGACACCGCTCGGGCTCACCGTGCGCGCGCGGTAGTTGTCGCGATCGGCCACCAGGAGCGAGCCGCCCGGTAGGACCGACACCTGCGCGATGTAGGACGATCCGGTTCCGGCGATCGTGGAGAGCGACCCGGAGAACTTCAGATACTTCTGCGCGTTCGACCCGCAAGAGCCGGTGTTGCTGCTGAAGTAGACGGCGCCGGCGCTGTCCGCCGCGACGCCGCCCGGGCTGCACACCCCGTTGACGAGCGTCGAGAGCGTGTCGGTTGCGAGCGTCAGCTTCCGGATGCGGCCGTTGCCGCCGTCCGCGATCAGGACGTTGCCCGAGGGGTCGAGGGCGAGACCGCGCGGCTCGTTGAGCCGCTTCGTAGCGGCCGGCGAGCCGTCGGAGAACCCGGCAACACCCGTGCCTGCTACGGTCGTGACGAGACCGGTCGCGCGATCGAGCTTGCGCACGCGGTGCCCGTCCGCGACGAACACGTTTCCGCCCGTCCCGACGACGACGTCGCGGGGGGCGTCGAGCATGATCTGAAGCGCGGCGATCCCCTCGCCCGTGAGGCTTCCGCCGCCGGCGAGTGTCGAGATCTTGCCGTCCGCGAGATCGACGCGCCGGATCCGGCGCCCGCCTTCGTCGGCGATCAGAAGGCTTCCGTCGGTGTCGAAGGCGAGACCCTTGGGCGACACGAGCTCGGCCTTCACGGCCGGACCGCCGTCGCCCGAGGAGCCCGAGCCTCCGCTCCCCGCGACGAGCGCGATCTTTCCGTCGGTCGCGATCTTGTACACGCGCCGGTCGTCGGAGACCGCGATGTAGGTGTTTCCTGCGGCATCCCTCACGACGTCCTGCGGCGTGCGCAGGTTGACGGCGAGCGCGGGGGAACCGTCCCCCGGGCCTCCGCCTGCGGCCGTCTCGATGACCCCCTGCGCCCGTGCCGAGGCGGCGAGCGAGAGACCGGCGAGCGCGAGAAGCGTCCGGGAGGCTCTCATGGGAGGACCTCCGGCGACGAGACCTGGACCAGCTCGACCATCGCGCTGAGGTCCGCGCCGTCGAGGTCGAAGGCCTCGAGGCGGACGCGCGGCGGCGCGCCGCTGCGCCAGCGATCCCATTCGGCTCGCTCGAGGCTGACCGTGGCCATCAAGGGAACGTCCACCCCGGGGCTGAAACCTAGGGCCGGGAACCGCGCGTAGACCACCCCGGGGTCGGAAGCGTCGAGAAGGGTGACCGTGGCCCCCGCGATCTCTTCGCTCCGGTGGCTGACCACCGAAAGGGAAAAAGTCATCGAGACGGCTTGCTCGCCCTCGACGACCTCCGTCGCCTCGAACCGTCCGGAAAAGTCGGAGCCGCCCGCGCGCACCGGAGCCGGCGAGAGAAGCGCGACGCCTGCGGCAGCGATGAGGGCGAGAGCGAAGGGGCGGGGCGGAGTCCTGGAGAGCATCGGATACCTCGTCGTGCCCGTCCCCCGAGGGCAAGGACGGACGTACGAGGACACCCGTGAACGTTCAACGGCAGGTTTCGAAACAGCGAGCGAATCCCGGAAGGTGTTTCCGGTCGGTCCGGATCTTCGGGCCCGCCTGAGCGTCGATTACATCCGCCGATGAGCGTGAGGACCGCAGGAGCGCGCGCCCCACGCCCACCGACGGAATCGAGATCGCTAGTCGTTCACGTCGTAGCTGACCTGGACACGCAGCGCAGCCGCCGTCGCCGAGGTGATCTCGATGGTGACGATGTCGGTTGCCGCCACGGCCGTGCTCGACAGCGAAAGGTTCTGGGGCGTGGTCGTGCACGAGCCGGAGGCGATCTGCGTGCCCCCCGAGCCGGGCGTGGACTCGCTACGCACGTACACGGTGATGGCGACCGTGTTGCTCGTCGTCGAACAACGCAGACGAGTCAGGGTGGAGGCGGCCTCGAAGGCGAACAGCAGCACGTTGTCATCCGTGGCCGTGGGAGCCTTGAGCCAACCCGATTGAACACGCTTGTAGAGCTCGCTCTCGGCGGCGACGGTGAGCGTGTCCGTCGACGAGTCCCCGGTGACCGATATCGAGCGACCCTTCGCCAATACGAGGGTGTCCGTCACACCGTCCGCAACCGGGTCCGAGCCGGCCGGGGCGTCGATGGTCGCAAAAAGATTCTGTGCGCCACCGCCGCATGACGCCCAGGTGAACTGGTCTCCGGCCGCCTTGGACGCACATTGACCCGTGGCCGCGGAATTCGTGGCATTCAGGACGCTCGGCTTCACGACGCCGCTCTGAATCGTCGTCGTGGTTGCCCCATCGGCGAGCGTTGCGGCGACGTCTCCCGAGAGCGTGATCCCGCTGACGAGCGCGGTGCCGGTGCGATCGGGAAGCGTGATGGTCTGGGTGACCGACGGGTTCGACGCCCCGACGACGCGCGTGTATCCACCGCCCGCATTCCCTTCGAATTCGAGGCCGGCGGTCGCTTTCTGCAGGTGGAGCGTTCCCCCGTTCGACCACCACGCGAACACGTTGTTGCTGCCGTCGAGCAGGCGCAAGAGATCGCCGTTGAGATCCTGCTTGAACTTGATGCTCTCCCCGACGTTCTTCCAGTTGAGCGAGCCGCTCTCGAACACGAGGCCCGCATGCGAGTACTCGTGCGCGACGAACGAGCTCAGCGGCGCCCCCATCTTGAGCGGGTCGTCGTTCGACTCGAGCGAGGTGTTGCCGGAAATCACCATGACGGTGTTGCATTCGCTCGTGTAGTCCGTGCAGCCGGGGTCGCTTCCCGTCGCGTAGGCATTCCCCTTGCTGAGCACCATCGCGGTGCTGCCGCCGCCGCTGTTATGGATGTTGATCCGGCCGAAGTTCGTCTGTGTCGCCAGCTGGAACGTATTGCCGATGAGCGTCACGGGGCCGTGCTGCGCGTAGTCGATGATGTCTCCTGACTCCGGGAACCACAGCACCCGCGTGTTGAGGAACAGCGTCGCGTCGGCGCGCGAGCCGGCCTCGAACTCGTAGGATTTGCCGGACTTCGTTTCATGGTAGTTGTTCTGGAAGCTCGCCCAACCGACGTCGTTCGCGACGTAGATATCGGCCGTGCTCGGGTCCCAAGCGGGGTCGGGGATGATCGTGCACGAATCGGTGTAGACGATCCCGCCTTCGAAGTCCATGCCGTACGTTCGATAAGCGTAGACCTGCATGCGCTCCCAGTGCACGCTCGCCGTCTGCCCTCCGTCTTGATAAACGCCCGTCGTGACGTAGGCGATGACGATGTCCTCGAAGATCGTGTCGCTCGTCTGCCCGGTGATCGGATCCGGGACGACCCTGATGCCGATCCCGGGGTCGGCGTTGATGTCGCGGATGTAGATGTTTCGAAAGAGGTTGCTCTGCGCGGGGCCCGTCGAGGACGAGCTCGTGACCTCGATGCCGATCTTCGCCGTGCCGTTGTGATTCGTGCCGCCCCCGTCGATCGAGAAGTCCTCGAAACGCGAGAACGAGGTCGATCGGACCCGCAAGACGGGGCACGTCGGATCCCCTTGGGGGCACGTGCCCGACCACACGAGCGTCGTTCCAGCGAGCGACGCCGATCCGGTCGGTGGGACCTTTTCTCCCCATCCATGCCCGCGCACGACCAATCCTTCCTTGAGCAGGCCGTCGCCGACGTCGATGGTGGATGTGATCTCGACGTAACCCTTGGGCAGGATGACGACGCATCCGTCCTGGCCGGCCCCGTTGGGGCTGTGGCAGGCGGCGATCGCCGGCATGATCCCGCCGGTTCCTTCCCCACACCCCACCCAGGGGTGCGCCGAATCACCGCAGGCTCCGGGCGGCGCTTCTCCGCAGGAGTACGACGCGCACTTGGCGTAGTCCTCCGCGTAAACGATGCTGTGGTCCTGAGCCGATGCCGCGCCGTAGGCGACCGTGACGAACAGAGCCGTGAACGAAACCCGAAGATGCACGCGCCTGAACATGCCGTCCTCCTTTGACGAGTTGCTGCCACACAGCTAACCGAAATGGCGGTCCCGGAGGGGCGGTGCGAGCTACGAACACACGACAACAAACACGCCCGACCCTTTTGGTCGCGCGTCCCGCAAGTCGCATGGCGATGCCCGCGACCGGTGTTCTGGACGCGGGTCGCCAGAGCAGCTACTGAGGTAACCGCAAGATCGGCCTCGGAGGGGCAACGCGCTCTCCGCCGCCCGGATTCCGCCGTAAGATCCCGGCCATGCGCGACGACACGAAGCACGCTTCCACCGCTCCAATCGGCGAGCTGGACCGGTTCACGTCCCGCGAGTACGAGACTCTGCGCGAGCTGACGCATCGCTTGCGGCGACGACACGGCGCCGGGGACGACGGACCCGGAACCGACTCGCTCGTTCACGAGGCGTACATGCGCCTGAAGAGCGCCGGGAACGAGTCCTGGCACGATCGGACGCACTTCCTCGCCGTGGCCGCGCTGCAATTGCGCCATCTCCTCGTCGACCACGTGCGCGCCACGCTGGCACGCAAGCGGGGGGGAGACCAGCTTCGCGTGAGCCTCGACGAGGAAGCCCTCTCCACGAAACAGCCGGCCGTGGACGTCCTAGTCCTCGACGAAGCGCTGAACCGGCTCGCGCGGCACGACGCGCGGCAGCACCGGGTCGCCGAGCTCCGGCTGTTCGGAGGTCTGTCCGTCGATGAGATTGGAGCGTTCCTGAAGGTCTCTCCGAGAACCGTCAAGGAGGACTGGCGCCTGGCGCGTGCGTGGCTGGCGAAGCACCTGTGAGCTCGGGCTCGATGCTGGAACGTTCGGCCGATCTCGTCGAGGACGCCCCCGGAAGCTAAGGTCCCTACCGGATCCTCGAGCGCATCGGCCGCGCACGCGCGCTGACGACGCGAGCGCCAAAAAAAAGCGCCCCTCGTCGAGGGGCGCCTTCAGTCACATCGTGTCGTGACGAACTACCAGCGGTTGTTGCCGCCGCGGCCACCGCCGCCGCCGCCACCACCACTGGTGCGCTCCTTGGCCTCGTTGACCGTCAGGGGACGGCCGCCGAAGTCCATGCCGTTCAGGTCGCGAATCGCGCCGTCGGCGTCCTGGTTGCTGCCCATCTCGACGAAGCCGAAGCCGCGGGGGCGACCCGTGTCGCGATCCGTCACGAGCTTGACCTCGCTGACGGCGCGGCCGCCCTGCGAGAAGAGGTCGCGGATCTGAGTTTCGTCCGCGCTGAAGGGGAGATTGCCGACATAGAGCCTGGTACCCATCTGGAACTCCTGGCGCCCGATGGCGCCGATCACAGGTTCCGGCCGCCGACCCGATCCGACGGGTCGAGCACACGCGCCTCGCGTGTTTCGCTTTGGCGCGTCAATCTATCGTTTCTGTACGAGAGGTTGCCGACCAGAACCTGCCGCGTAAGGTATACGCGCCGGCCGCTTCCGTCAAACGATGGCGTTACGACTCACGGCTCGCGCCGAATACCAGCCCGCCGGCGGACCGACCTGGCGATCGCCTGGAACTCGACCTTCCGCCGGAGCGTCGCGAAAGCGAAATCCCGGTCCATCCACTCGGCCGCCGCGAAGCCGAGCTCCGAGGCCTGCGCCAAGAGCTCAAGCGCGGCTTCCTCCTGGCCTTGGATCGCCTTGGCTTCCGCCTGGACGTAGAGCAGCTCGGCATTGCTGTACACCGGATGCAGAAGGGTCTCGATCGTCGCGATCCGCGCCAGCGCCGACTCGGCTCGTCCGCGACCCAGGTCGCACTGCGAGAGAAGGGCGAGGGTCCACCACTCGCTGCCGCCGCGATTCTCCGCGTGAACCGCCGCCAAGGTCGGCGCGAGCAGGCCCTCCGCCTCGCCGAAGCGCCCCTGCGCGATCCAGCACTTCGCGAGGATCCATCGTGCATGCACCGCCGAGTCGCTGGCCGCGCGACCCTCCACCCGTTCGATCGCCGCGATGACCTCCCGGAGCCCACTCTCGGCGACCGCGAACCGGCCTTCGCGGACGTGCTCCTCCGCGTCGTACAACGCGGGTGTCCACGTGCCGGGGTCGTTCAGGCGGCCGGCGCGGTCGAGCGCCTCGAAGCGCGGGTCGCCGTGCAGCCGGAGGAGCGACGGATCCCGCGCGGGGCCGAAGGGATAGTTCCACCCCCGCTCGATGGCGTCGCTCAAGTAGCGCAAGGCAGCGTCGATGTTCCCGATGTTCGCGTGCGCGCAGGCGAGGTTGTACAGGGCGACGCGCGTCCGATGCCCGCGCTCGCCGTACACGCGCCGGATCGCATCGATCGCGCCCTCGAGGACGACTTGCACGTCCCGGTATCGGTGGAGCTCGCCGTAGGAGCCGGCGAGGCTTATCGTCGCCCACAGCACGTCGAAGTCGTCCGAACCACGCCACCGCTTCAGGCCAGCGACCGCGTCCTCGAACAACGGCGCGGCTTGCTGGTACTTCCCCGCCCCGTTGTACAGGTCCGCCAGCTTCGCCATGGTGAGCCACGTCTTCGGATGGTCCGCCCCGTCGAGCCGCCGTCGCCGATCGAGCACACGCATCAGGAGGGGCTCTCCTTTCGCGAAACGTCCGGAATCGGCGTACCAGACACCGACGATCTCGTCGGTGTCGATCGTGACGGGGTGATCGGGTCCGAGCAGCGACTCGATGCGCTCCCGCGATTCCCGAATCGTGTCGAAGTCCCGATCCGAGCCGATGAACGTCGGCAGGTTGATCGCGGCGGTGAGGAACCTCGACAAGAGCACCGGTTGATCGGCGAATCGCGTGCGGATCTGACTCAGGAGCATCTCACGGTCGGGTTTCTCGACGAGCCCGACGCGCCGCACCGAAGGGATCAAGGACCCGGCGGGATCCATCACGGCGAGTAGGAGATCTTCGACCTCGTTCGCGACCTTGGCGTCCGCTTCGGCCCGGTCCCGCCCGCGTTGAACCTTCAGCGCCTGGTCGGCCCCGAGGATCGCGATGCCGGCCAGCGTCGCCGAGAGCGCCCACGCGGCGCGATGGCGGCGGACGCTCTTGCGGAATCGATGGAGCACCCCGGGCCGTCGTGCACCGATCGGCCGGTGCTGCAAGTGGCTCGCGACGTCGGCGGCGAGGGCCGACGGGGTCGCATATCGAAGGTCCGGCTCCTTGGCGAGCGCCTTCAGCACGATGGCGTCGAGATCGCCCCGCAGTCGTCGCGCCAGCGCGCGCGGCAGGAGGCCGCGCGCTTGCGCGGCGTTCGCGTCTCGCGCCCGCGCCGCCCGTGCGCTCGGCCGCTCCGGCTCGTCCTCCCGGATCCGCCGGCAAAGCTCGACAAGGCTCGTGTCCCGCTCCCGGTCCCGCTCGAACGGCCGGCTTCCGACGAGAAGCTCATAGAGCACGACCCCCAGAGAGTAGACGTCGGTCCGCGTGTCCACCGGGCGTCCGTCGAGGGCGGCCTGCTCGGGGCTCATGTACTCCGGCGTCCCCACGATCTGGCCGAACTGGGTCAGGCCTTTTTCCGGGGCGGCCCCGTCCCCGAGCGCTTTGGCCACGCCGAAGTCGATGATCTTCGGCGTCGCCGGACCGTTCTCCGCCGTGACGAGGATGTTCGACGGCTTGAGGTCGCGGTGGATGACGGCATTGACGTGGGCGTGCTGCACGCCGTCGCAGATGCTGAGGAACAATTCGAGTCGCGGCTCGATGCCGAGTCGTCTCGTGTCGCAGAATTCGGTGAATGGCTCGCCGGCGACGTGCTCCATGACGAAGTACGGCCGCGCGTCGGGCGCGCTTCCCGCGTCGAATACCCGCGCGATGTTGGGATGGTTCATGACCGCGAGGGTCTGCCGCTCGGAGTCGAATCGCGCGAGGGCGCGTCCGTCCGGGACGGCGTTCCGGGCCAGCTTGATCGCCACCCGTCGCACCAGAGGCGGTGCCTGTTCGGCGAGGTACACGATCCCCATCCCGCCTTCGCCGATGCGCTCGAGGATCCGGTAGGGCCCTAGCTGCCGGGGCAGCTCCTCGACGAGATCGGTCGAACGTTCCAGCATCGAGCCCGTCCGAAGGATCTCCGGGAAGCCCTCGTTCGTGTCTTTCGAGCTCATAGCCGCGGAATCATACGGTGAGTCGATGTGACGACTCCCCGGACGCGCGGACGCTCGGGCCGCAACGGCATGTCGCGCACGGTGTTAACCGGGCCGGTACGAAGCTGCGCGGCGCGTAAGTCTAGCCGCCTCGTTTCATCCCGGTCATGACGAAAAGCGCGCGACGTCGTGCCTGGCACCGTGATTGCCGTCGCTCCTCTTCAACAGAGGAGCGTCAACATGGACAAACGACTCGCCTCCACGTGGTGGGCCCTCAAGATCGCCCTCGGGGCATGGGCATTCATCGCGGGGCTGGACAAGCTCTTCAACGTGCTCGCGAACTGGACCGAGTACCTGAACCCGGCGGCGCTCGAGCTTGCGCCCGTGAGCGCCGAGGTCCTCATGCGATGCGTCGGCGTCGTCGAGATGATCGTGGGGCTCGTGATTCTCACGCGCTGGACCAAGCTGGGCGCGTACCTGGCCGCGGGCTGGCTCGTGGCGATCTCCGTGAACCTGCTCTCGATGGGGAGGTTCTACGACGTCGCCGTGCGCGATCTGCTCCTGGCCGTGGCGGCCTTCGCCCTCGCGCGACTCTCCGCGGTGCGATACGCAGAGCGGGCGGACTCCGTCGCCCCCGCATGGGAGCCGGCTCGCGGGGGGATCCTGAGTCTCAACCTCTGACCGCGACGAGCCGAGAGGCCGCCGGCGGGGAGACGGGCGACAGGTCCGGCGTGCGCTCCGCCGGGGACAGCAGCGAAGCGTACGCTCCGAGCCGCTTCTCGTAGACGTGCCGGTAGTCCTCCGGCAAGGCGGCAGATGCTCCCTCGTGGAACGACCGGAACGCTCGGTCGGTCTTGAGCTGGTGCCCGACGCGGCGGAACGCCCACAGGAACTTCTTCATCGCCAGGCTCCGGAGCACGTGGAGCGCCTTCAGCGCCGGCGACGCGTCCGTGGCGACCCTGCTCCACATCATCCGGGCCGAGGTCATGACGGAATAGAGGCTCGTCAGCTTGTCGTAGTAGTCGATCGGGTGATAGTTCGCGAGCGTCGTGACCAGGTACGGCGTGTAATAGAAGCTGAACGGCATCTGGCGCAGAACGCGCCCCTCCGCGAGGTACCTGTCGTACAGCGGCGTCCCGCCGAACGGCGTCGGGATATTGACGGTGGGCCACACGAACGGGAGCCGGCGCATGAACTCGTTCGTCAGGGCGACCGGCTCGTCCCCGCCGTCCACGTCGCTTCCGAAGATGAAGTTCGCCTGGAGCCCCTGAACGTGCTCCTCGATCTCCCCGAAGTGAGCGACGAGCAGCTCGAGCTTCTCCCGCCCCGTCCTCACGCCGACGCCGGACTTCTGGGAGTAGCTCCCCCAGGACTCCACACCCGGCGCGACGTACACGCACCCCGTCTCCTTGAGCCGCTGCAAGCGCGCGCCCTTCAGAAGCGAGAGGGAGCTCTCCATGATGTAGGGATTGCGTGCCGTGGCGGGGATTTTCTCGATGACCGAGAGCACCTGATCGAACTTCACCCCGAAGTTGGGGTCATGGAAGGCGATCAGCGTCTTCGGCCATCTCTTCGAGAGGTAGGTCAGGTCCGCCTCGAGGCGATCGAGGGGTAGCAGCGCGTAGGGATTGTTCCAGTCCACGCAGAAATCGCAGTCGTATGGGCAGCCGACGCTGCTCAGGAGCGGCACGATCGTCGAGCGCACGGGCCGTCCGAATGCGAACGCGGACGCCTCGATCTCCGGGAGCCGCTCCTCGATGCTCGGTACGTCGAGGAGAGGACGGCCGCTCGTCACGATCGAGCCGCGCTCGAAGGCCCCCTTCAAGAGGTCGTCGATGAGCGGCTTGTCGCACTCGTGGACGACGAAATCGAAGAAGCGCAGGCAGTCCACCGGGAATGACTTGGCGTGCGGCCCGCCGATGACGGTCAGGGTGCCTTCTTTTCGATACAGCTTGGCGAGCGCGTAGGAGAGGGCGCTCGACTGCGTGTAGGTGCCGATGAAGACCACGTCGAGGTCGTCCGGAAGCATCCGCCTCGGATCCTTCTGGCCGTAATACGCCACATACGAGACGCGGTGCCCCAGCTGGCGGCACCACACCGCGACCGCCTGGGGCCCGATGCTCGCGTACTGCTTCTTGAGGACGGCGCGGTAGGGGTAGTTCACCCACGTGCAGGGTGAATCCACGAGGATATCGAGTATGCCGACCTTCATGAGGGGAGCATGCGCGCCGAACCCTACCACGATCTGATCGCGCGGCGTGCTACCTTGCGTATGAGATGACTCGCATCAGGAAGCTCCCCGCGGTCGACCCGAACAACTGGGGTCCGTGGAGCGCCGCGCGATTCCAGTCCGAAGCCGCCCGAGATGGGTTCCTTCGCTCCGTCGCGGAGACGCAAGACGAAGGGTGGGCCGCGCAGGCCATGCCGAACGAAGGCCTGGCCGCGCAGGTCCGCTGGCGTCCGCAGCGGTTCCTCGGCCTGAACGACATCGCCTACGCCCACGGCGGACGCATCGTCGTCACGATGGTCCGGCGAGGATCGCTGTAGCCTCCCTACGCCGGGCCGCCCACCTCGACGTCGACCTCGTGTTCGCGTCCGTCGTCCGCGAGCCGGAGAATCGCCTCGGGTTGATCGACGCCGTCGACGACGACGCGCACGACTCCCGAGGGTGCGCCCCGAACCCGCTTGAACGTGATGTGGTGGACGCTCTCGCGGAAGCGGTAGTGAACCCGGTACGCGTCCCAGTCCTCGGGCATGAGCGGGGTGAAGCGCAGCGTCCCGTCTTCCAGGTCGATGCCCAGAAGGGTCTCCACGATCAGCCGGTACATCCACCCCGCCGCGCCCGTGTACCAGCTCCACCCTCCCCTCCCGAGGTGGAGCGGTCCGGTGTGGATGTCCCCCGCCATCACGTAGGGCTCCACCATGTAGGTTGTGGTCGCCGCGGCATCGCCGGCATGGTGGATGGGGTTGAGCATCGAGAACAGCTCCCAAGCGCGGCGCACGTCCCCCATGACGCCGCGCGCCATCGCGGCCCAGATCGCGCCGTGGGTGTACTGGCCTCCGTTTTCGCGCACCCCGGGCCCGTATCCTTTGATGTAGCCCGGCTCGAGGGGTGAGGTATCGAACGGAGGCGTCAGGATCTTGATCAGGCGGGACTCGGGGAGCACGAGCAGCTCGTCCACCGACGCCATCGCCCGCCGCACCCGCGCGGGATCGCCGCCGCCGGAGAGAGCGGCCCAGCTCTGGCTGATGGAATCGATCCGGCACTCCTCGCTCGCGGCGGAGCCGAGCGGCGTGCCGTCGTCGAAGTAAGCGCGCCGGTACCACGCACCGTCCCAAGCGTTCGCCTCGACGCTCCGGCGCAGCCGCTCCGCCTGCTCGTCGCATTCGAGGGCGAACGGGACGTCCGAGCGCCGGCGCGCGAGATCCGCGAACAGCTGCAGGTTGCGGTAGAGGAACCACGCGAGCCACACGCTCTCGCCCTTGCCGCCGGCCCCCACGAGGTTCATCCCGTCGTTCCAGTCGCCGCAGCCCATCAAGGGGAGGCCGTGCTCTCCGAATCGCAGGCCGTGGCGGATCGCGCGGGCACAGTGCTCGTAGACGGTCGCCTCCTCCGATGAGGGGAGCGGCTGGCCGTAATAGCCTTCCTCCGTGGGATCGACCTCGCGTCCTTCGAGAAACGGCACGCGCTCGTCGAGCACGCCGACGTCCCCCGTGGCCGATACGTAGCGGCAGACCGCGTAGGGAAGCCACAGGTAATCGTCCGAGAAGCGCGTCCGCACGCCGTGGCCCCCGGGGGGGTGCCACCAGTGCTGAACGTCACCCGGCGCGAACTGACGGCCGGCGCACCGCACGAGATGCTCGCGCGCGAGCGCCGGGGCGGCATGGACCAGCGCCATCGTGTCCTGCAGCTGATCCCGGAAACCGTAGGCGCCACCCGATTGGTAGTAGCCGCTCCGCCCCCAGACACGGCAGGACAGGGTCTGATAGACGAGCCATCCGTTGGCCAGGACGTTGAGAGCCCGGTCGGGCGTTTCGACGTGCACGGCGCCCAGCGCGTGATTCCAGTGAGACCAGACCTCCTCCAGAGCCTGCCGGGCACCGGACGGCGTCCCGTAGCGCGCGACCTGTGCACGCGCCTCCTCGACGCCGCCCGCGACCGCCAGGGTGAAGACCACCTCCCGCTCGTCCCCCGCGCGCAGTTCCACGTACGCCTGAAGCGCGGCGCAGGGGTCGAGCCCCGCACCGGTTCGTCCGGACAGCTTCACCCGTCGCATCGCCTCGGGATCGGCGAGCGTGCCGTTGCGGCCGATGAACTCCGCACGGTTGCCGGTGACGGTCCGCGTCGGCTCGCTGACGTGGACCGCGACCACGCGATCCGGGGCCGCACGGCCGTAGGCGTTGCGCGCGAGGAGCGTCCCCACCTCCGGGTCCGTCTCGGTCACCACGTGCATCAGGTTCGCGTGCCGCCACTCGCCGAGCACCAGCTCCCAGTACCCGGTCACCGAGAGCCGCCTCGGCCGGGCCGATGCGTTCCTCAGCTTGAACACCGCCAGCTTCAGCGGGGCGTCCATCGCGACGAAGATCGTCAGCTCCGAGACGATGCCGGCTTCCTCGTGCTCGAACACGCTGTAGCCGAACCCGTGGCGGCAGTCGTACCCCGACCGTCCCCGCGCGGGGAGGGGTGTCGGCGACCAGAACGCCCCGGATTCCTCGTCCCGGATGTAGAAGGCCTCCCCGGAGGCATCCGTGACGGGGTCGTTGTGCCACGGCGTCAATCGGAACTCGTGCGCGTTCCCGACCCAGGTGTAGCTCCCGCCGCTCTCGCTGACGACGGTGCCGATGTGCGGGCTCGCGATGACGTTCGCCCACGGCGCGGGGGTCGTCTGCCCCGGCTCGAGGCTGATCGCGTACTCGCGCCCGTCGGCGGTGAACCCGCCCAGCCCGTTGAAGAAGACCCGCTCGCGCCTCGGAAGCGGAGCGGCCGGCGCTTCGGCTGCGACGCGAGCTTGCGGGAAGCGGGCTGGGACCCACTCCGCCCCGACGCGCCGCTCGGCTTGCTCGGCGAGGCTTCCGGCGGTGTCCACGAGGACGACGCGCGCGACGGTCTGGAACAGCAGCCGGTCCTCTTCGGAGATCTGCTCGGCCCGCCGGACGAAGACCCCGCCGGGCTTGTCGACGAGGTCGGCGGCCGGCCCGGTCCCGATCAGGCCGACGATCCGGTCGTGCAGCACCGCGCGGTATCCGGAGAAGTCCTCGTTCAAGATGACGAGGTCGACCGTCAGTCCGTTCATCCGCCAGTACGCGTGACAGCGGAGGACCTGCTCGACGAGATCGATGTGGTCGAGATGCGAGATGCGCAGGAGCATGATCGGCAGATCGCCTGAGACCGCGAACCGCCAGAGGCGGCTCTGGCCGAGCCGGTTGCGCGTGATGATGCCGGGCTCGGCGCGCCTCCGCGCGGTCGCGTGGACGACCGAGGTGGCGAGACGCGCGTAGGCCAGGGCATCGGCCTGTGTGGCCCCGAGCTGCCGCAAGACGACGGGCCCGCGCGCGGACGCCATGTCGAACGCCCGCTCGATGAAGTGGCGATCCCCGTACTTCCCGATCAGAGTCAGGGCCTCCTCGCGCGTGGCGCAGACCCCGGAGACGATCTGCACCGCGACGGACGCGTCGGGCTCGAGGGCCACGGTGCGGCGGATCGCCACGATCGGGTCGAGCACCGGACCGGCCGTGCCCGAGAGGTCCGTGCAGTTCGCGTCCAAGGCGGCGGGGCGATCCGGCCCTCGCCCCCGGCCCAGAAACCGCGCGCGGTCGGTCTCGAACGACGCCTCGTCCGCGGGACCGCCCGGCTCGATCAGCAGGTGGAACATCCAGGGCGTGGGGTCCTCGGCCGTGCGCCGGCGCCGCGTGCACAGGATGGCCCCCCGGTCGGCGAGCACCTCGGTGCTCACGAACAGGTTGCTGAATGCGCGATGCGCCAGGTCGGCGTTCAAGGGCGCCAGGACGACCTCGGCGTAGCTCGTGATCTCGATCCGACGCGGGCGCTTCGAGAGGTTCGTGAGCGTGACGCGCCGGATCTCGACGTCGTCCTCGGGCGACACGCACAGCTCCGTGTGCGACTCGATCTCCTGGTCTCGCCTCCGGTACTCCGCGCGATCCGGGACGAAGATCGCCTCGTAGTGATCGGCCTTCGCCCGCGTCGGCTGGTGGGCGGCCGACCAGACACCTCCGGAGTCCCGATCGCGGAGATAGACGAACGTGCCCCACGCGTCGCACGTCGCGTCCTCCCGCCAGCGGGTGACCGCGAGATCGCGCCATCGGCTGTAGCTGCCGCCCGCATGGGACGCCATGACGTGGTAGGTGCCGTTCGAGAGCAGCTGCACCTCGGGCATCGCCGTGCCGGGATCGTCGAAGATCCTCAGCGTGGACTCCCCCTCCGGCGCCTCGCCGCGGGAAGCCTGGACGTCCTCCGGGACGTGAGGGGTCAACCGCGTTCCGGATCTCGGGACCCGCTCCTGCAGGAGCGGCTCCGTGGTGCGCATCTGCCGGTCGGCCATGAAACGACGGGGCATCGGGCGGTCGTTCAACAGGTTGTCGAGCGCCACCAGGCTCATGCCCTGGTGGTGGGCCATGAACGCACGCACGACCGCGGGCCGTTTGGCCCGGCCGAGGCGGGACGGCGTGTAGTCGATCGCCTCGTAGAACCCGTAGCGGCCGAGGTAGCCGTGCCCGGCGAGCGCCTCGAGGTTCCGGCACGCCGCGCGGGGCGCCACCGAAAGCGCCAGCATGGTCGCGTACGGCGCGACGACGAGATCGTCGACCAGGCCCCGCTTGAAGCCCAGCCCCGGGACGCCGAAGGCCCGGTACTGATACACCTTCCCGGCGTCCACGGCGTTGTAGCAAGACTCCGAGATCCCCCACGGAACGCCGCGCCGCGCGCCGTACTCGATCTGGCGTGCGACGGCCGCCTTCGCCGTGCGGTCGAGCAGCGTATCCGCGAAGGTCGGCAGCAGCAGCTCGGGCATCAAGTACTCGAACATCGA
>Ga0137436_1000256_pt1 | contig 17152 bp, 15 predicted proteins | sample EasRivERMGT119_2_FD_102328 | JGI IMG/M metagenome (GOLD analysis project Ga0137436, IMG submission 102328) | Soil microbial communities from meander-bound floodplain in the East River, Colorado, USA - East River MetaG ERMGT119_2 | ecosystem: Environmental > Terrestrial > Soil > Floodplain ...
CGCCGCGCCGGACCAGCGCGCGCACCACCTCCATCGCCACCGGCGAATAATCCGGCGGCAGGCCGAGGCACGCGCCGTCCCGGATCTCGCGCGCCAGCGCCCCGGCATCGCCGAGGAAGCGTGTCTCGTTGGCCGGCAGGTCACTCAAGCCGTGCCACCCACGGTGAGGCCATCGATGCGCAGCGTCGGCTGCCCCACGCCCACCGGCACCGACTGGCCCTCCTTGCCGCAGGTGCCCACGCCCGAATCGAGTTTCAGGTCGTTGCCGACCATGCTCACGCGCGTGAGCGCATCCGGCCCGTTGCCGATCAGCGTGGCGCCCTTTACCGGCCGCGTCACGCGGCCGTCCTCGATCAGGTAAGACTCGGAGGCCGAGAACACGAATTTCCCGTTGGTGATGTCCACCTGGCCGCCGCCGAAGTTCGCGGCATACAGGCCCTGCTTCACGCCGCGGATGATCTCCTGCGGGTCGTGCGGGCCGGCCAGCATGATGGTGTTGGTCATGCGCGGCAGCGTGAGATGCGCGAAGGATTCGCGCCGCCCATTGCCGGTCACCGGCATCTTCATCAGTCGCGCGTTCAGGCTGTCCTGCATCAAGCCGCGCAGCACGCCGTCTTCGATCAGCACGGTGCGCCGCGTAGGGTTGCCTTCGTCGTCCACGGTGAGCGAGCCGCGACGGTGGGGCAGCGTGCCGTCGTCGATGACGGTGACCCCCGGCGCGGCGACGCGCTCGCCCATGCGCCCGGCGAAGGCCGAGCTGCCCTTGCGATTGAAATCCCCTTCCAGGCCGTGGCCCACCGCCTCGTGCAGGAGGATCCCGGGCCAGCCCGGGCCGAGTACCACGGTCATGGTGCCCGCCGGTGCCGGGGCGGCATCGAGGTTGACCAGCGCCTGGTGCACCGCCTGTTGCGCATATTCCTCGAGCACGGCATCGCTGAAATGCGAGTAATCCGTGCGCCCGCCGCCGCCGGCGCTGCCGCTCTCGCGTCGCCCGTCCTGCTCGGCGATCACCTGCACCGACAGGCGCACCAGCGGCCGCACGTCGGCGGCCAGCAGCCCGTCGGAGCGCGCGATCAGCACCACCTCGTATTCGCCGCCGAGGTGCGCCATCACCTGCGCCACGCGCGGATCCTTCGCCCGGCACAGGCGCTCGAGCTTCTCCAGCATGGCGACCTTCGCTTCGGAGCGGAGCGAGGCCAGCGGGTCGAGCGGCTGGTAGCGCTGCGGCGCGCCGGGGCGGCGCGCGACCCGCGTCTTTTTGCCGCCGCCCGCGGCGGCGATCGCCCGCGTCGCGCGCGCCGCATCCTCCAGCGCGCGCAGGCTGATCTCGTCCGAGTAGGCGAATGCCGTCTTGTCGCCGGAAATCGCGCGCACGCCCACGCCCTGCTCGATGGCGAAGCTGCCCGACTTGACGATGCCTTCCTCCAGGCTCCAGCCCTCGGCGCGCGTGTACTGGAAATAGAGGTCGGCATGCTGCACGCGCCGTTGCGCGAGCGCGGCGAACACCGCGTCCAGCCGGCGCGCCTCGAGGTCGTAGGGCGCGAGCAGGCAGGAGTCGGCGGTGGCAAGCAGCGTATCGGTGTCCATGTCCCTCGTTCCTCCAGTTTGCCCGCGGTTTCCCTCAGTTGCCAGACATTGGCGCGGGTGCTTCGGTGGCAACGGGCGGCTTGATCTTCCGCACCTGAGGGTCCTTCCAGGTGCCGGTGATGCCGTACTCGTACGCGAAGATCTGACCCAGCGGGTCCTTCAGCACGCGCTGGCCGAGGAAGGTCACGATGCCGGCGACCGGGTTGATCACGCCGACCACCGTGGCGGCGGAGTCGCCCAGATTCGGCCTGATGCGCACGCGCAGGTCCTGCGTCTCGCGCGCGAGGTCGGCCTGGCCCTTCATCGCCACGTCGGCCGCCGAACCCCGCATCCTCAAGTCCTGGGTGTCGAGCACGCCACCGGCGATCTGCGCGGTGGCGTCGATGCGCTCCCACTTGAAGCCCTTGGAGAACACGTCGCGGAAATCCAGCGTGATGCGTTGCGGCAGCATCTGCAGGCTCATCAGCGACAGCAGCTTGCCCACGCCGGGGTCGATCTCCAGGAACTGTCCGTCCGCGGCGTGCACTTCAACGCGGCCAGCGAGGCTGGCGTAATCGATCGCCGTCGGATTGCCATTCCAGGTGGCCGAGGCCAGCGCCTTGGCGCTGCCGCCCTTCACCAGCCCGGCGTGGCCGAAGCGCTCGAGCATGCGGCCGACGTCGCTCGCCTCGACGTCCACGCTGATCGAGGTGGTGGCGCCCGCCCCGGTGCGCCAGACGCCCTTGGCGACGAGCGAGCTGTCGAGATTGCGCATCGCGACGCGCTCCAGCACCCAGTCGGCGGCTTGGCGGTGCGCGAGGATCTCCATGCTGCCGAGCTCCTTGCCGCCCAGGCTGAAGCTGTCGGCGATCAGGTCGAGCGCCGGCAGTTCGTCCAGGGCGCGTGCGGCCGTCGTGCCCGGGGTGTCCGGCGGCGTGGCGAAGCGCGACAGCCGCGCGACGAGCTTGCCGCGATCCGCCAGACGGAAGTTGAGGTCGCCCAGGATCTGGGAAGACTCGAGGTTTGCCGACCAGCCCTCGGGCTGCGTGATGACCCTGACCTGGATGTCGCCCAGTCGCTTGCCGAATGCGTCGAGCGTCCCGATGCGCAGGTCCGTGCGCAACTTCAGGCCGTCGCCGGTGCCGTCGGCGGAGGCAAGCGCCAGCCACGGCTCAAGCTCGAGGCTCTCCAGCGCTCCATACAGCAGCAAGACGCTGGACTCCACCGGCATGCGCAGCGGCCCGGCCGGCGGCGAGAAAGCCACGGCCGCGCGCCAAAGCGACTTTTCGCCTTCGCCCTGGCGCGACAGTTCCGCGCGCAACAAACGGCCGAGCGTGATGAAGGTGCGCTGGCCCGCCTCGCCCGCTGTCGCCGAGATGCGCAGCGGCAGCGCCGCATTGGCCGGCTTGGCGAGGGGCGCCGGCAACTCGCTCGAGACGCCGACCAGGTTCGATTCAAACACCACCCGCGGCGCCCGATTGGCGCGCGTGATCAGGGTGGCGGTGTAGGGTGCGGAGCCCTTGAGTGCGCCTTGCCACGGCTGGCCGAGCAGCGGCTCCACGGCAGCGACGGAAAACGAGCCGCGCGCCACCAAGCTCAGGTCGCCGTCCCTGTTCGTACCGCCGTTCAGCGCGATCGGGCCGCCGAAGATCCGGCCGCTCGCCTCACCGAGGGTGAACGATCGCTCGGTGAACGAGAGGGTGCCGGTCGCGCGCTCCAGCGGCGGGAGCCTCGGGTCGAAGTGCAGGGTGTTGCTGACAAAGCGGTACTCGCCCTCTACGTGGCCCGCGTCCATCTTCGCCAGCGGCAGGCCCAGCTTGAGCCTCAGCCGACCGCTGCCGCTCGCGCTCGTGCCGTCGCTGAAGCCCCCGATCATGCGGCGCACCGGGCTCTGGTGGACAAAGTCGAGGAACTCCGCGGTGCGCCCTTCCGCGTCGCCCTGGATCTGCAGTTCGGAGCCGGGCGCCCCGAGCCGGTCGATCGCCACGCGCACATTGGACACGTTGGCGCCAAGGATGCGCGCCCTGCGGGCCGTGATCTCCATGCGGTTGCGATCGAACAGCAGCGTGCCGTCGATGTCTTCCGCGGGCGGCCAGCCTTGAGCGTACAGGAGCGTTGCCTCGCGCACCTGCGCCAGGACCTGGAACTGCCCCTTCGCCGGATCGACGAACGGAAAATCGCGCAGGTCGCCCGACAGGCGCAGCCGCGCATCGTTTGATCTTCCGCCTTGGATCGCGCCGACCAGCCAGGCGCGCGTCACCTCGCCCATGATCGAGGCGAGCGGCAGGTAGCGGTGCAGGTTGCGGGCGTTGACGCGGGACAATTGCACGTTGAGGTCGATCACCCCGGGCCCCTCGCCGGTATACAGGTGATTGCCGGATGCGCTGCCGGCGAAGTCCTCGTTGGCGTAGCTCAGGCCGGCGAGGCGCACACTGACGCCCCTGGCCGGCGTGCGCTCCCAGCGCACCTCCCCGTCCAGCGCATCCAGTCGGATACGCGCCTCGGGGAAAATCCTCGGCAGGCCGATTTCGGCGTTGCGCGCGGCAAGCTGCAGCTCGCCGCGGGTCTCGCTCGCCTGCACGCGGCCCGACAGGTTGGCGAAACCCGGGATCGCGCGCCACGGCGCCATGGTAAGGGCGTCGAAGCGGGAGCGGGCTTCGAAGCGGGCCTGGTCGGGCAGCTCGCCGCTCCAGCGGAAATCCACGTCGCGCAGCCGACCCTGCGGCGCGAGTTCCGCAAGCAGGGCGCGCAGGTCACGCGGAAATGGCAGGTATTCCGCCAGCTGCGCGAGAGGCCCCAGCTCAATCAGGTCGGCGCTCACCGCGCCGCGCTCCGGCTGCGCGCTGTGCGCGGCCTCCCAGCTCGCGCGGAACGAGGTGCCGGAGAGCGGCGCGCCCTGCGCCGGCACGAGCGCGAGGCGCCGCGCGCCGAATTCGTAGCCGTGGGCGGTCTGGCGGCCGTCCACGCGCCCGCTCACGCTGGCGATACGCAGCACCGGCAGGTCGCTGCCCAGGCGCGCTATCACCCCGGTGAGCGCCACATCCGCCGCCGCGTCCACCAGCCTGCCTGCGCCAACGCTCGCCCACAGGCGCAGCGCGCCCTGGCCGGCACTCACCTCCAGCGGGTAGTCGACCCAGGCTCGCCAGCCGGCGAGGTCCGTGTAGCCCAGTTCGGCGTAGACCCGTCCGGTCCACGCCTCGGGGCGCATGGCGACGTCGCTGGTGACCGAAGCGCGCAATTCCACGCTCGCCCCGAGCTCACGCGGCGGCCGCGCCGACAAGCCGATCTGGTGCACGTCGCCGCGATTGCGCATGCGAAACTGCAGGCTGCGCAATGCCAGCAGCGGCGCCCCGCGAAGCTCGTCCACCCAGTCGATCTCCGCGTTGCGGATCACGATCTCGCGCTGCCCGAGGATCAGCCCGGCGAGCCCGGCCCCGCCCGCCGCCGCCACCTGCGCCGCGCCGAGCTTCAGGCCGGCGACGTGGATCGCGCCCGAGGCGTCGCGTCGCACCGTGAGCCGCGGCCCATCGATCGCCAAACTGTACAGGCGCAGCTCGCGCGCGGTCAGCGTGCTCCAGGCCAGCACCGGCTCGACGGATGGCAGGCGCAGCGCCTCGCGCCCTTCGCGGTCATAGATGCGCAGGTCGGAGACCACCAGGCGCGGGCGCAAGCCATCCCAGTCAGCCTGAAGCGCGCCGACCCGGACCTGCAGCCCGACTGCGCGCGTGAGCGCCGCCTCCAGGTCCGCACTGTAGTTGCCCACCTGCGGCAGCAGCCAGAAGCGAAGCGTGAGGAACACGGCGGCGAACGCGAAAAATGCGATCCAGGCCAGCACTTCAAGCGTGCGCAGCAGCACGCCAGCGACGGAGGATCGCTGCAGGGTTTGCATTGCGCTTTGCGTTGCCCCTATATTCGGTTCGGGTTCAGGTGGATGTAACGCTCGACCAGCAGGTTTGGGGCACGGCGGCGCAGAAAGTTCTTGCGGCGCGACACGCTGGCGACTCATTCTAACCGTAAATGCCCGATCCGATTGGCAAAATCACCCTTTCGCGCGCTGCGCAGCACGCGCTGCAGGCGCATGCAGAGATGGCCGACGAGCTCGCGTCGCCGGCGCCTTTCGCGCGCGCGCAGATCGCCGCCGCGCTCGAAGGCGCGGCGCGCGATGACGAGGCAGCGCTCAAGCGGCGGCTGCGGCGGCTGCGCACGCGTGTCCTGCTGCGCGTCATGGCGCGCGACCTCTCGGGGAGCGCGGACCTCGACGAAGTGTGCGGCACGATGAGCGACCTCGCCGAGCTGCAGATCGCCGCGGCGCTGGATTGGACCGGGGCGCGCGAGCTGGTGGTGGTGGCGATGGGCAAGCTCGGCGGCCGCGAGCTGAACGTCTCCTCCGACATCGACCTGATCTTCCTGCACCGGGACGGCGCGGATGCGCAGGCGCTGGAACGCGCCGGGCGCAAGTTGATCGCCCTGCTCTCGGAGATCACCGGGGACGGGTTCGCGTTCCGCGTCGACATGCGCCTGCGCCCCTATGGCGATTCCGGTCCTCTGGTGACGAGCTTCGAGGCGCTGGAGACCTATTTCGTGACCCAGGGGCGCGAGTGGGAGCGCTATGCCTGGATCAAGGCTCGGCCGCTCACGGGCAGCGGCCACGAGGAACTCGCCGCCATCGTGCGCCCCTTCGTGTACCGCAAGTACCTGGACTACGCGACGCTGGCGGCGATGCGCAACCTGCACGCCGAGGTGCGGCGCGAGGTCGCGCGCCGCGACCTCGCCGAGCACGTCAAGCTCGGCCCCGGCGGCATCCGCGAGATCGAGTTCGTGGCGCAGGCGCTGCAACTGGTGCGCGCTGGCCGCGACCCGTCGCTCGCGGTGCGTCCGACGCTGCAGGTCCTCGCGCGCCTGGGCGAGCGCGGACTGCTGCCGCCCGCGGCGGTGCTCGAGCTGCGCGCGGCTTACGTGTACCTGCGCAACACCGAGCACCGCCTGCAGTACCTCGACGATCTGCAGACGCACACGCTGCCGCAGGACGCGGAGGACCGCAACCGCATCGCACGCATGAGCGCCTGCGCTTCCTGGGACCAGTTCAGCGATCGGCTGCAGGCGCACCGCGACGCGGTACAGCGGCACTTCCAGGCGGTGTTCGCCGAATCGCAGGCCGCCGGGGGGCCGGAAGTGTGGCAGGACGACCGCGAGGCTGTGGCGCAGGCGCTCGCCGCGTCCGGTTTCCGCGACGCTGCGGCAAGCGCCGACCGGCTCGCCGCCGTGCGGCGCAGCCAACGCTACGCGCAGCTGCCCGCGGATTCGCGGCGCCGCGTGGACGCGCTGGTGCCGGCGCTGGCCGCCGCCGCAGCGCAATGCGATGATCCCGACGCCACCCTGGCGCGCGGCCTCGACCTGATCGAGGCCGTCGCACGCCGCGCCGCCTACCTGGCGCTGCTGGCGGAGCATCCGGAGGCGCTGCAGCGCGTCACGAAAATCATCGCCGCCTCCAGCTGGGCGGCGGAATTCGTCACGCGCCACCCGCTGCTGCTCGACGAGCTTCTCGACGACCGCGTGCTCTACGCCGTGCCGGACTGGCCGGCGTTCGAGCACGCGTTGCGCGCGGCGCTGGACGCCACCGCGGGCGACGCCGAGCGGCAGATGAACGTGCTGCGCGAGCAGCACCAGGCGCAGGTATTCCGCCTGCTGGCGCAGGACATCGCCGGCCTGCTGACGGTGGAAAAGCTCGCCGACCACCTTTCCGAGCTCGCCGACCGCACGCTTGGTGTGACGCTTGAGTTGTGCTGGTCGCAGCTGCGCACGCGCCACCGCGAGCAGCCGCGCTTCGCGGTGCTCGCCTACGGCAAGCTCGGCGGCAAGGAACTGGGCTACGCCTCCGACCTCGACCTGATCTTCGTCTACGACGACGCCGACGAACGCGCCCCGGAGAATTACGCGCGGCTGGCGCAGCGCCTGAACCACTGGCTGACCACGCGCACCTCGAGCGGCGCGCTGTTCGAGACCGACCTGCGCCTGCGGCCATCGGGCGAGGCCGGGTTGCTGGTGTCCTCCATCGAGGCTTTCGCCAAGTACCAGGAAGAGTCGGCGTGGGTGTGGGAGCACCAGGCTCTCTCACGCGCACGCGCCTGCGCGGGCGACGCCCAAGTCGGCGCTGCCTTCGAGCAGATCCGGCGGCGCATCCTGGTCAGGCCGCGCGAGGCCGCCGCGCTGGCGCAGGAAGTCGTTGCCATGCGCGAACGCATGCACCTCTCGCATCCGAATCCCACGGGCCAGTTCGACGTCAAGCACGACCGCGGCGGCATGATCGACCTGGAGTTCATCGTCCAGACCCTGGTGCTCACGCACGCCGCGCGCCATGGCGAGCTCACCGGCAACCTGGGCAACATCGCGCTGCTCGGCATCGCGGCCGGGCTGGGGCTGATCCCGGCGGGACTGGCGCAGCAGTGCCGCGACGCATACCGGGAGTTCCGCCGCATCCAGCATGCGCTGCGCCTGAGCGGAGCGCGGTTCGCGCGCGTACCCATGGAGCGGGTCGCCGCACATGCCGGGGCGGCGCGCGCGCTGTGGGCCGAGGTCCTGGGCTAGCGCACGCGCAGGGTGATGTCGCCGTAGTAGCTGCGCGCGACCTGCTGCGTGTTGTCCGAATCGGTGAGTACGCCCACCGCGACGATATCCGCAGGCTCTTCGCCGAAAGCGCGGCGATAGTCGTCGAAGACGTTGCGCCGGTAGGCCAGCCATTGCCCGACGCGCCCCTCGCCGCTCTCCACCACCACCACGCGGATGCGGTCGATCTGCGGGCTGGGCAGCGTGGTCTCCAGCGGGAGGTCGTTGGACCAGACGTAGATCAGCATGGCGTAGGGCAGCGGCTCGCCGGCGATGGCCTTGGCCAGACGCAGCTTGGCGCGGTCCTCGAAGTCGAGTTTTTCCGGGTCTCCATGAAAGGAGACCACCAGGCGCGCCGCGGAATCCTCGCGCGACCCGACGCGCAAGTCGGCGCCCCGGATCACGTTCTCGATGCGCCAGGTCCACTCCAGCCAGGGTTGCCGGCGCGGATCGACGCGCACGCGACGGTATAGGCCGGTGCCCGCCCGCTCCGCGTAGGCCTCGAGCACCGTGCCCGCCGTGCTGCCCACCAGCCGGTACTCGGTCGGCCGCTTGCCCGACAGCAGGCCCCACGGATGCCAGTGGGCGGGCAGCGCCTCGCCCTCCTTGAGCCCCGAGAAGCGCGCCACCTCGACCACATCGCCCCATTCCCGCCACAGCTCGCGCACGATCGGCGTGGACGCGAGCAGGCCATCGTCGGGCACGCTGGCGCAGGCGCCCAGCGCGAGCAGCCCCGAGAGCATCAGGACGGAGCGCAGGCGGCCCTCGGTCATGTGTCCTGCGCGGGGACGCCTGGCATCAGATCGCCTCGCGCGGTGCGCGCGTGAACTGCGTCCCGCGCCGTAGCGGCCCGTCGACTGCCGAGGCCAGACCCGCGAGCGCGTCCAGCAGTACGTCGCGCTTGAGCCGGTAGAGCACGCGCTGGCCTTGCCGCTCGGCCGACACCAGCCCGGCGCGCTGCAGCACCGACAGGTGGCGCGACACTGCCGGCGCGCTCATGCCGAAGCGCATCGCCAGATCGGAGGTGGAGAGCGCCGTCTGCGCGAGGAAGGCGATCACCTGCCGCCGCGGCATCGAGGCGAGCGCGGCGAACACGCGCTCCCGAGGATTAACAGTCATGTTAATAGTATGGCGGATTTTTCGCCCCTGTGGTTAGAATTGCGCCTCACGCAAGGAGAACCCGATTCATGGCGAAAGCAAAGGCGGCGCCCAAGGCGCCGCTCTCGATGGCCGACCGCGACGGCTGGATCTGGCACGACGGCAAGCTCGTGCCCTGGCGGTCCGCCACCACCCATGTCCTCACCCACTCGCTGCATTACGGGCTGGCGGTGTTCGAAGGCGTGCGCGCGTATAAGACAATCCACGGCACCGCGATCTACCGCCTGCAGGAGCACACGCAGCGGCTCATCAACTCGGCGCACATCTACCTGATGAAGATCCCCTACTCGCGCGCGCAGCTGATGCAGGCGCAGATCGACGTGGTGCGCGCCAACGGCCACGAGGCCTGCTACGTGCGGCCGATCGCGTTCTACGGCTCGGAGAAGATGGGCGTGTCGCCGGTCGGCGCCAAGGTGCACGTGGCAATCGCCGCCTGGCCCTGGGGCGCCTACCTCGGGCCGGACGCGCTGGAGAAGGGCATCCGCGTGAAGACCTCGTCCTACGCGCGCCACCACGTCAACGTGACCATGGCGCGCTCGAAGATGTCGGGCACCTACCCCAATTCGGTGCTGGCGACGCTGGAGGCGACCATGCACGGCTACGACGAGGGGCTGCTGCTCGACGTGGACGGCTTCGTTGCCGAGGGCGCGGGCGAGAACATCTTCATCGTCAAGGACGGGGTGATCGTCGAGCCCGAGCTCACCTCCGCGCTCACCGGTATCACGCGCGCCTCCGTCATCGAGCTGGCGGCGGGCCTGGGCCACAAGGTCGAGGCACGGCGCCTGACGCGCGACGACATCTATATCGCCGACGAGTGCTTCTTCACCGGCACCGCGGCCGAAGTGACGCCGATCCGCGAGCTGGACGGCCGCGTCATCGGCGCGGGCAAGGCCGGGCCGGTGACCAAGAAGCTGCAGAAGGCGTTCTTCGACGTGGTCACCGGCAAGGACCGCAAGCACAAGCACTGGCTGACGCCCGTGCCGATGAAAAAGGGCAAGGCGTGAGCACGGATCCCGCGCGCCAGGTGGATGTGACGGAGAAGGACCTGCCGCTGCACTGCCCGGTGCCCGGCGCGCCGCTGTGGTCGCGCCACCCGCGCGTGTTCCTTGACGTGGTGAAGGAGGGTGCGGCGCTGTGCCCCTATTGCGGCACCAGGTTCGTCTACAAGGGCACGTCGGGCAAGGGTCACTGATTGCCCCGGCTCCTCGTCGTCGCCCCGAACTGGATCGGCGACGCGCTGATGGCGCAGCCCTTGCTCGCGCAGCTGCGCGAAGCGCTGCCGCAGCCGCGCATCGACGTCCTCGCGCCTGCCTGGGTGGCGCCCGTGGTACGCCGCATGCCCGAGGTGGCGGGTGTCATCGAAACCGCGTTCGAGCACGGCAAGCTCCGGCTGCGCGAGCGCTGGAAGCTCGGCCGCACGCTGAAGGCGCTGGGCTACGCCCGGGCGATCGTGCTGCCCAACACGTGGAAATCGGCGCTGGTGCCTTTTTTTGCCGGCATTCCGATCCGCAGCGGCTACCTCGGCGAGTCCAGATACGGGCTCCTTAACCTGATCTACAGGAAACAGCGCGAGCGCGAGCCCATGGCGGTGCACTACGCCCGGCTTGCGCACAAGCCGGGCACTGAGCCCGGGGAGCCGCTGCCGACGCCGCGGCTCACGACCGATCCGGCTGCGATCGACGCGACGCGTCGCCGTTTCGGCATTGCGGGGCGCTACGCGGTGTTCTGCCCGGGGGCCGAATACGGACCCGCCAAGCGCTGGCCCTATTTCAAGGAGCTCGCCGAGCGCGTGGGGATGCCGGTGTTGCTGCTCGGTTCCGCGAAGGATCGCCAGCAGTGCGCTGAGATCAAGGGCAAGAACCTCGCCGGCGAGACTACCCTGGACGAGGCCATCGAGTTGATCGCCGGCGCGCAGCTGGTGGTGGCAAACGACTCCGGCCTGATGCACGTCACGGCGGCGCTCGACCGCCCTCAGGTCGCGCTGTTCGGTTCCTCCAGCCCGAAGCACACGCCGCCGCTCTCGCCCAGGGCGCGCGTGCTGTGGCTCGGCATCGAGTGCAGCCCCTGCTACGCGCGGGAATGCCCGCTCAAGCATTTTCGCTGCATGCGGGAGTTGAGCGTGGAGATGGTGGAGGAAAAACTGGGGTCTGACCCTATTTTCCGGGAAGCGGGAAAATAGGGTCAGACCCCATGCGTATCTTCCCCACACCGCAGGATGCCGAAGCCGCCTTCTACGAGGCGCTGGAGCGCGCCGACCTCGAGCTGATGATGGCGGTGTGGTCGGAGGACGAAGACATCCTCTGCGTGCATCCCGGCGGCGCGCGCCTCACCGGGCAGGACCAGGTACGCGAGAGCTGGCGCCAGATTCTCGCCGGCGGCGCGCGCGCGCGCGTGCACCTCAGCCAGCAGGTGGCGATCACCGGGCCGATGGTCGCCGTGCATGGCGTGCACGAGAACTTCTCGGTGCCGGGGGAGAAGCGGCCGCTTCAGGCGGTGATCGCGACCAACGTCTACCTGCGCACCGCCGCCGGCTGGCGCATGATCGTGCACCATGGCTCTCCCGCGCCGGGTCCGGCGGAACCGCCGCGCGAAACGCCGATGATCCTGCATTGATCCCGTACCAGGCACCCTGGTGGCTGCCCGGCGGCCACCTGCAGACCATCTACGGCGCACTCGCGCCGGTGCCGCGCGTCGCCTGGCGGCGCGAGCGCTGGGACACGCCCGACGGCGATTTCATCGAACTCGATTGGGCCGGCGCCGGCGGCCCGCTGCTGGCGCTGTTCCATGGGCTGGAAGGCGGCTCCGCCAGCCACTATGCGCGCGCGATCGCCACCGAAGCGCTGCGCCTCGGCTGGCACTGCGTGGTGCCGCATTTCCGCGGTTGCTCCGGGGCGATCAACCGCCTGCCGCGCGCCTACCACTCGGGCGACAGCGACGAGCTCGACTGGATCCTGCGCCGGCTGCGGCCGGATTGTGCCGCCGGCGTTTCGCTGGGCGGCAATGTGCTGCTCAAGTGGCTGGGCGAACGCGGCGCGCAGGCCACGGGCCTGGTGCGCCGCGCCGCGGCGGTATCAGCGCCGCTCGACCTCGCGGCCTCCGGCGGCGCGCTCGACCACGGCGTCAACCGCACGCTGTACACGCGCCTGTTCCTGCTGACGATGAAGGCCAAGGCCCATGCGCGCATCACGCTGCACCGCTCGCCGATCGACGAGCGGCGCCTGGGGCGCGCGCGCACGCTGCGCGAGTTCGACGACCTCGTCACGGCGCCATTGCACGGTTTTCGCGACGCCGACGACTATTGGGCGCGCGCTTCGAGCGCGCCCTGGCTCGAGCACATCCGCGTGCCGACCCTGGTGCTCAATGCGCGCAACGATCCGTTCCTGCCGCGCGCCGCGCTGCAGGCCGCCACGCGCAAGGCGTCCGCCGACGTGGTGCTAGAATTTCCCGAGACCGGCGGTCATGCCGGCTTTCCCGGGCGCGGCCGCTGGCTGGCGCGCCGGCTGCTCGAATATTTTTCCGCGCCATGAACCTGCCCGCCGAAATCTTCCGCGCCTACGACATCCGCGGCATTGCCGGGCGCACGCTCACGCCGGAAGTGGTGCGTGCCATCGGCCGCGCGCTGGGTTCGATGGCGCCGGAGTTCGCGCTCGGCCGTGATGGCCGGCACTCGGGCCCCGCGCTGGCCGAAGCGCTGGCGCAAGGCATGAACGCTTCCGGCGCCGCCGTGATCGACATCGGCATGGCGCCGACGCCGGTCACCTACTTCGCCGCGCACCATCTGGGCTGCGGCAGCTGCGTCTCGGTGACCGGCAGCCACAATCCCCCGGATTACAACGGCCTCAAGATGGTGGTCGACGGGCACACGCTCTCGGGGGACGAGATCCAGGACGTGCGCCGGCGCATCGAGCGCGGCGAATTCCGCTCCGGCAGCGGCGCGCGCCGGCGCGCCGACATCCTCGACGCCTACCTCGAGCGCATCGCCGGCGACGTGAAGCTCGCCCGCCCCATGCGCATCGCCGTGGATTGCGGCAATGGCGTTGCCGGGATGATTGCGCCGCGCCTGTTCCGGCGCCTGGGCTGCGAGGTGGAGGAGCTTTTCTGCGAGGTCGACGGTTCCTTCCCCAACCACCACCCGGATCCGTCGCGACCGGAGAACCTCGCGGACCTGATACGCACGCTCCGCGAAGGCACTGCCGAGATCGGCCTCGCCTTCGACGGCGACGGCGACCGCCTCGGCGTGGTGACCAAGGACGGCGAGATCATCTTCCCGGACCGGCAGCTGATGCTGTTCGCCGCTGACGTGCTGTCGCGCAACCCCGGCGCGCAGATCATCTACGACGTGAAGTCCACGCGCCTGCTGGCGCCCTGGATCGAGCACCACGGCGGGCGGCCGCTGATCTGGAAGACGGGGCATTCCCTCATCAAGGCCAAGCTCAGGGAAACCGGCGCGCCGCTCGCGGGGGAGATGTCCGGCCACACATTTTTCCAGGAGCGCTGGTACGGTTTCGACGACGCGATGTACGCCGGGGCGCGGCTGCTGGAAATCCTTTCGCGCTCCGCCGACGCAGGCGCGGCGCTGAAGCAGCTGCCGAATGCCCCGTCCACGCCGGAGCTGAACTGGAAGCTCGCCGAGGGCGAGCCGCACGCGCTGGTGGCGCGTTTGCAGGCCTCCCGGCCTTTCCCCCGCGCGAAAAGCATCCTCGCCATCGACGGCGTGCGCGCCGAGTACGCAGACGGCTTCGGCCTGGCGCGCGCCTCCAACACCACGCCGGTGATCGTGCTACGCTTCGAAGGAGATACTGTCGCCGCGCTGGCGCGCATCCAGCAGGAGTTCCGCGCCGCGCTGCAGCCCCTGAAACCCGATGCGCCGCTGCCTTTTTAGCTTCGTTCTGCTCGCGACCTGCGCCATGCCCGCTGCCGCCGCCTGCCCCGCCCTGCTCGATCGCAGCATGACCGACATCCTAGAAAGACCGCGCTCGCTGTGCGAGTTCGCGGGCAAAGTCGTGCTGGTGGTGAACACCGCGAGCCAGTGCGGCTACACGCCGCAGTACGAGGGGCTGGAGGGGCTTTATCGCAAGTACCGCGGCCGCGGGCTGGTAGTGCTTGGCTTTCCGTCCAACGATTTCGGCGGCCAGGAGCCCGGCAGCAACAAGGAGATCGCCGCGTTCTGCGTCAACCAGTACGCGGTCGAATTCCCGATGTTCGGCAAGTCGAGCGTGCGCGGCGCGCAGGCCAACCCGCTCTTTGCCGAGCTGGCACGCGCCAGCGGTGCCGAGCCGCGCTGGAACTTCCACAAGTACCTGGTGGACCGCGGCGGCAGGCAGGTGATGAGCTTCGACACGAAGGTCGCGCCCGGCGACCCGAAACTCGTCGCCGCGATTGAGCGTCTGCTCGAGGCGCGTTAGCCGAATTCCGGCCCGATGCGGGCCAGCGCGTCGGTCACCAGGCAGTCCACGCCCCAACCCAGGAGCTTGCGCGCCGCGCGCCTGTCGTTCACCGTCCACGCCAGCACCGCGGCCCCTGCGCGATGCGCTTCCTCGACGACGCGCGCGCTGAGCGCCCGGTAATTCGCGTGCAGCGCGATGCATTCGAGGTCTTGCAGCATCTCGCGCCAGCGCGGCGGGACGCGCCCGACCAGCAAGCCGCGCGGCAACTGCGGCTCGGCCTGTCGCGCCGCCAGCAGCGCGGCCGGGGAGAATGAGGACAGCACCGGCTGCAACGGCACGCCGCGCCAGTGCTCCGCCGCCATGCGCGCCACGGCATCGCCGGTGCGCCGCTCGTGGCCCTGCGCCGGCTTGATCTCGACGTTGGCCCACAGACCCAGTTCGCGGCACAGGCGCGCCGCATCCTCGAAACGCGGGATGCGCTCGCCTTTGCCCGCGTCGAATCTCCCCAACTGCGCGTGGCTCAGCTCCGCCACGCGGCCTCGGCCGCTGGTGGTGCGCTGCAGCGTTTCGTCATGCATCAGCACGGGCGTGCCGTCTCCGGCCAGCATCACGTCGAACTCGACGCCCTTGAAGCCCATGTGCGCGCCGAGCCGGATCGCGCCGAGCGTGTTCTCCGGCGCGAGCTTGCCGCCGCCGCGGTGGGCGACGATCCCGGGGTAGGGCCACAGACTCATGCGGGACGGTGCCTAGGCTTGAGGCGGACGTAGAGCGTCTTGTGCACCTTCGCGACGACCTCGCCCGCTTCGCTGGTCACGTCGACCTCGAATTCGGGCAGCAGCCTGTCGCCGCTTGACGCCTGCGCGCGGATCGCCGCGATGCGCGCTTCGCTCAGCGTGAAATGGGCGCTGACCGTGCCGCGGCCTGGCGCGACGTACTCGATGCGCCCTTCCTTGTCCCACACCAGGTAGTCGCCGCCGAGGTTGTGCATCAGCATGATCATGTAGAAAGCGTCGCACATGGCGTACAGGCTGCCGCCAAAGTGTGTGCCGACAACGTTGCGGTTGAGACGCCCGAGCTTCAATTCCACCACCACGTCGCGGAAGTCGTCGGTGAAGCGCTTCACGCGAATGCCCGCGCCGAGGAACGGCGGCCACCAGCCCATGCCCCGGCGCAGCCACCGGGCGTTCATGCTTCGATTCGCTTGCCGCTTTCCCGGTCGAACAGGTGCATGTGCGGCGCGGCGAAACGCAGCGGCAGGTGCCCTGCCTTCGCCACCACCGAAGTGTGCAGGCGCGCGGCAACACGCGCGCCGGTCTTGTCGGCGCCGATGTGCCCGTAGACCAGGGAATCCGAGCCGAGCAGCTCGATGAAATCGATGTCGGGGCTGAGCAGCGCGGCACCGGCCTCGCAGGTCTCCAGGTGCTCCGGCCGCACCCCGAGCAGCACGCTGCGGCCCTCGAGCGCCGGCCGCGCCTCGGGCAGGCGCACGCTGCCCGACCCGTCGCCGGCCAGCATCTTGCCGGCTTCGGCGATGCGGCCCGGGATCAGGTTCATCGGCGGCGAGCCGATGAAGGCGGCGACGAAAGTGGTGGCGGGCTTGCCGTAGACCTCCAGCGGCGCGCCGATCTGCTCGCTCTTGCCGGCGTTCATCACCATCATGCGATGCGCAAGCGTCATCGCCTCGACCTGGTCGTGCGTGACGTAGAGCGTGGTGGTCCCCAGGCGCTGGTGCAGCGCCTGCAGTTCGCTGCGCATCTGCACCCTGAGCTTGGCGTCGAGGTTCGACAGCGGCTCGTCGAACAGGAACACCTTGGGCTCGCGCACGATGGCGCGCCCCATCGCCACGCGCTGGCGCTGCCCGCCGGAGAGCTCGCGCGGCCGGCGCGCCAGGAATTTCGTCAGCTCGAGGATTTCCGCCGCGCGCTGCACGCGCTTGTCGATGTCCGCTTTCGAGCGGCCCTGGATGCGCAGACCGTAGGCCATGTTGCCGTATACGCTCATATGCGGATACAGCGCGTAATTCTGGAACACCATGGCGATGTCGCGGTCCTTCGGCTCGAGGTCGTTCACCACGCGGTCGCCGATGGCGATCTCGCCGGAGGTGATCGTCTCCAGCCCCGCCACCATGCGCAGCAGCGTGGACTTGCCGCAGCCCGAGGGCCCGACCATGACCACGAACTCGCCGTCCTGGACGTCCATGGAGATGCCCTGGATCACCTTGACCGCGTTGAAGGACTTGAAAACGTTCCGAATGGATACGCCGGCCATTATTTTTCGGTCTCCACCAGCCCCTTGACGAACCACTTCTGCATCAGCAGCACCACCAGCGCCGGCGGCAGCATGGCGAGGATGGCCGTGGCCATCACCAATTGCCACTCGTTGGCCGCGTCGCCTCCGACGATCATGCGCTTGATGCCGATCACCACCGTGTACATGGA
>Ga0137436_1000257_pt1 | contig 17150 bp, 16 predicted proteins | sample EasRivERMGT119_2_FD_102328 | JGI IMG/M metagenome (GOLD analysis project Ga0137436, IMG submission 102328) | Soil microbial communities from meander-bound floodplain in the East River, Colorado, USA - East River MetaG ERMGT119_2 | ecosystem: Environmental > Terrestrial > Soil > Floodplain ...
AAGCGAGGACCCAAGGGATCGCCGTGATCCGAAGAAGCCATCGCCCGGGATCGTGCGATGTTCCCGGTCGACCAGCTTCATCAGATCCTCAGACACACGTGCTCGGACCACAAGCGCGAGACGATCGCCTTCGGAAGGCGGCTCGAGTCGATCCTGGGCCGCGCCCACCTCATGGCCGTGTGGAAGAACTTCATCAAGTCGCGTTCGGAGCGGGCTCCGGATCGCTCCACCCCCGCGATGCGGCTCGGGTTGGCGCGGGATCCTTGGACGTGGGATCGGATCCTCTCCCGACGACTCTTCTCCACACGCGAGCCGGTGACAGAGGTCGCGCTCAAGCTCTACGGCAAGCGCTGGACCGCCGGACTCCCCGAGCTCGCCGCCCGGCACGCCGGCTGATCCTCATGACAGCTTCACTTGATTCGTGAGCGACAGATGCGCGACTCAAGGCCCCACAAGCTTTCGGCCACCGTGGAATTGCTCGTCGTGGAGCTTGGCGTAGAGCCCGCCGCGCGCGAGCAGCTCGGCATGGGTTCCGCGCTCGACGATCCGGCCCCGGTCGAGCACCAGGATGAGATCGGCGCGGAGGATCGTGCTCAGGCGGTGCGCGATGACGAGGCTCGTCCGCCCCGACAGCAGCGGCTCCAGCGCCGCCTGGATGAGCGCCTCGGAGCGCGAGTCGAGCGACGAGGTCGCCTCGTCGAGGATGAGGAGTCGCGGATCGCGCAGGAGCACGCGCGCGATCGCGAGGCGCTGGCGCTCTCCCCCCGAGAGCTTGTAGCCGCGCTCGCCGACCACGGTCTCGTACCCCTCTGGCAGGGAGACGATCGTCTCGTGGATCTGCGCGAGCCGGCAGGCGCGCTCGAGATCGTCCGCCGACGCGTCGGGAGAGCCGTAGCGGAGATTGTCGGCGATCGACGCGTTGAACAGCGTCGTCTCCTGCGTGACCTTCGCGGCCCACCGGGACAGGTCCGCCAGCGCCAGCTCCCGCAGATCGACCCCGTCGAAGGTGACCCGCCCCGCCGTGGGGTCGTAGATCCGCGTCGCGAGGTAGGTCACGGTGGTCTTGCCCGCCCCGCTCGGACCGACGAGCGCGACCATCCGCCCGGGGAGCGCCTCGAACGACAGGCCCTCCACCGCGAAACCCTCGCCGCCGTAGCGCATCGAGACGTCCTCGTAACGGAGCGCGCCTTGCGGCCGCTCGACCGACACCGGGTGCGCGGGGTCGGCGATCTCGACGGGGAGGTCGAGGTACTCGAACACCCGGTGGAAGAGGGCGACCGCGCTCATGACGTCGACGTGCGCGCTCATCAGCGCCGCGGCCGGCGCGTACATGCGGCCGAGGTACGCGACGAAGGCGACGATCGTCCCGAGCGTGAGCGTGCCCGCGATCGCCTCGAGCCCCCCGACGTAGTAGATGACGGCCGGCCCGATGCTCGCGAACATGAGGATCCACATCAGGAACCAGCGCCCGCTCATGCTCTGCCGGATCTGAAGGTCACGCACCGCCGCCGACTTCGCGGAGAACCGCGCCTGCTCGTGCTGCTGCGCGCCGAACAGGCGCACGAGCAGGAACCCGTTGATCGAGAGGGACTCCTGGATCATCGCGGTCAGCTCGGCGAGCCGCTCTTGCGTCTCCTTCGAGATGCGCTTCCGGATCTGTCCCACCTTCCGGGTCGGCAGGATGAACAGCGGCAACACGCCGACCGCGATGAGCGATAGCCGCCAGTCGATCCGGACGATCACGGCCAAGGTGGTGACGAACACGAGCGCGTTGGTGGCGAGGGAGACCAGCGTCCCGGTGACGACACCTTGCACTCCGCCGACGTCGTTCTGGAGGCGCGACTGGATCTCCCCCGACTTCGTCGCGGTGAAAAAGCGGAGCGACTGCCGGAGCAAGCGTCCGTACATGTCGTTCCGCAGATCGAACATCACGGCCTGGCCCATCTTCGTGACGAGATAGCTCTGCCAGACGCCGATGAGCCCGCCGAGCAGCGGCGCCGCGATCATCCCGGCGACGAGCCAGGCGAGCAGTGCCTTGTCCTTCGCCGGGATCGCGCGGTCGATGACCTCGCGCACGAGCAGCGGGGGGACCAGTCCCAGCGCGGACGTGGTGAAAATGCAGAGGAGGATGAGGGTCGTCGGGCGCCAGGCGGGGAGCAGGTAGCGCGCGATACGGCGCAGGTCGCCCGGCTCGATCTTCGTCCCCTTGGGCGCTTCCTTGAAGTCGAAATGAAACACGACTCCCGCAATCTAGCACTCGTGCCGGGCGCGCTAGGTCTCGAGCGTCACGATCTCGGCCTCGGCGCGTCCCCCTTCGACGCGCAGCCGCGCGATCGTGATCGGAAGACGGAACCGGCGCGGGCCGCAGCTCCCGGGGTTGAGATAGAGGACGCCCCTCTTCCGCTCGAGCCGCGCCTGGTGCGTGTGGCCGGAGATCACGACGGCAAAGCCCGCCGCGACGGGATCGAGGTCGAGCTCCGCGAGGTCGTGGAGCATGTAGATCGAGAGCCCCTCGACCTCGACGACCTCCGATTCCGAAAGCGCCCGAGCGAGGCCGTCACGATCGACGTTCCCTCTTACTGCGGTGACGGGGGCCACGGCGGACAGAACGCTCAGGATCGCCGGGCCGCCGACGTCCCCGGCGTGCAGGATCCTTTCCGCGCCGGAAAGCGCGGCGAGCGTGCCCCGGTGCATGCGCCCGTGCGTGTCCGAGACCACCCCGACGATCACGCGGGCGCCCCTCCGGGCGGCGCCCCATATTGCGTCGTCGAAGGGAGGCCCTCATGCCGCGTCACGCGTTTCGCCTCGTCCCCGCCGCGATCCTGCTCGGCGCCCTCGCCGCATCCCCCGCCCGCGCCGGAGTCTACGCCGACGAGCTGTCGAAGTGCCTCGTCGGCGGCGCCGGTGCTAAGGACAAGACCAATCTCGTTCGCTGGGTCTTCGCGAACTCGGCGCTCCATCCCGAGCTCGCCAGCGTGGCGTCGTTCACGTCCGCGCAGCGGACCGAGATCAACCGAACCGTTGGGCGTCTCTTCGAGCGCCTGCTCACCGAGAGCTGCAGGGCGGAGTTCCGTGACGCGATGAGCTACGAGGGCCCTCAAACGATCGAGATGAGCTTCTCGGTCCTCGGGCAGGTCGCGATGCGCGAGCTGATGTCGCACCCCGAGGTCGCCAAGGGGTTCGGCGAGCTCGAGAGCTTCATCAGCGAGGAGAAGATCTCCGCCGCCGCGAAGGCCTCTCCCGAGGAGTGACCTCAGTCGCCGTCGTGATGGCGATCCGTGTCGCAGTCGAACTCGGGGTTGAACTCGAGCTCGCCGTTCAGCCACCGGAAGGCGCGAGCCGCGCGGAAGCGCAGGTTCACGGTCGTCAGCTGCCCCTCGAGGACGTCGAACGGCTCGGTCGGCACGATCGCGGTCCATCCCCCGCCGGGCGGGGTGACGGCGATCTGGGTCCCATCCGACAGCTCGACGTGGAGCGACCGGATGACGACGACGAGCTGATCGTAGGCTCCCACGGGAAGCGAGCCGACCGGGAGCTCGACGGTACGGCCCTGGACCAACCCGACGAGGTCCACCATCACCGGCAGGTCGACCGATACGTCGACCAGCTCCCCGTCCAGGTTGCGCGCCAGCACGCTCGACAGCTCGATCTCGGCGGCGACGATCTGACGGCCCCCGTCATCGCTCCACGTCGCCGGGGCGACCGACGTGGTGCTCGTGAGCTGGGCGGTGGGGCCACCCATGACGAGCCGGACGCGGCCGCTGCCGGAAGAGCTCATCGAGCCGGAATCCGAGCAGCCGGCGGCGAGGACCGCGCACGCGACCAGGAGGCCTACCCTTGTCTGTAACATCGTTTTGCCCTCCCCTTGAGGTACCTCGGGAGCCTACCCCCGTCCTTCCTGGCCCGCCACGCAGCGCTGCCTATATTCGCTAGGGTCTTGCCGCAACGGGGGTTGCTCGTGAAGTCAAGCTCGGGACGGACCTGCGTCCTCGCGCTCGCGGCGCTCGCGGCGGTCGTGCCGGCCGCGGCAGTCGAGGACGGGTGGATCGAGGGGAGCGTGCGCCTGGGAGACGATCTCGTCGACCGGCATGCCCGGTTCATGCTCTACCCGGACCCGACTCGGCCCGCGCGCCCGCGCGCGGCCGTCCAGACTGCGGACGAGCTCGAGAACGTCGTCCTCTATCTGGAGGACGTCGGCGCCCCTGCCGGAGACTGGCCCTCACGCCCGGCGTCGTCCGTGATGCGGCAGGAAGGGATGGAGTTCGTCCCCCACGTCCTGCCGATCGTGAAAGGCGAGTCGGTGGAGTTCCTGAACGGTGACCCGCTCTTCCACAACGTGTTCTCGTTGTCCCGAGCGTCCACCTTCGACCTCGGCCGTTACCCGTCGGGCCGCGCGCGGTCCGTGCGCTTCACCGAGCCGGGGGTCGTCAAGGTGTTCTGTCACATCCACTCGGACATGAGCGCGATCGTCCTCGTCCTGCCGAACCCGTTCTTCACGACGCCCACGCGCGACGGCCGGTTCGCCCTGCGCGGGATCGCGCCGGGAACCTATCGCATCACCGCATGGCACTCTCGCGCCCGGCCGACCCACAAGACGGTGCGCGTCGAGGCGGGCCGGGCCGCGGTGGTCGACTTCGAGATCCCGCTCACCGAAGACGACGACTGATGCGCCTGAGCCTTGCGACGAAGCTCGTCGCGTTCACGACGCTCCTGGCGGTGGCCGGCGTCGTCGCGGGGTTCTTCGTCGTCACGCTCCTCGTGCGATCGCACACCAAGCGCCTGCTCGCCGCCACGCTCGCCCATCACCAGACGACCCTCTCGCATCTTCAGCGCGAGAGCCTGCAAGGGATGGTGAGGACCTCGTCCCTGCTCGCCGACAGCCCGACGCTGCGCGCGGCGCTCGAGACGTACGAAGGCGAGGAGAAGCCGGACGCGCGGATCGCAGGCGAGCTGCTCGCCACGATCCAGGCCGAAGCCGACAAGGTCGCCTTCGCCCTCGACCACGACCTGCTGGTCGTCTCCGGCCGGGACGGCCGCGTGCTCGCCGCCAGCGGTCGCGCCGCCGAGAAGCCTCGGACGGGCGAGGACTTCGCCGTTCACCCGATCGTGCGCGCCGTGCTCGAACCGGAAGCCCCGGCGGGGGGCGGCGTCGCCCTGCTGACCTTGGGCGGCGAGAAGTACCGCGCCGGCACCGTGCCGATTCTGCTGCGCGGCTTTCTCATCGGGACGCTCACCGTGGGCGACCGTCTCGACGCGTCGTTCGTGGATGGCCTGGCGCGCACGTTCGACTGCGACGTCGCCGTCGTGTCGGCCGGACGGGTCCTGGGCTCGACGGTTCCCGCCCTCGAAGGACCGCTGTCCCTCGCAGCGCCTTCCGAGGATCAGCCCACCCTGCTCCGGTCGGGAGGCGAGGAGTACGTCCTGGCGCGAGTCCCCTTCGGCTCCGACGGTGAGGGGGCCGGGGTCGAGCTCCTGCTCCTCAACTCGCTCACCCGCGCGGTGGGAACCGCGAACCGCTCGCTGGCGGGAGCGCTGCTCGCATGCGGGGCCGTGGCGACGCTCCTCGGCGCGGCCGCCGCCTGGAAGACGTCGCGCTCGGTCGTGCGTCCGCTCGACCGGTTCGTGGGCTACGTCCACAAGGTGGCGGCGACCGGCGACCGTGCCGAGCGCTTCCCCCGCCCCACCGGGTGCGTCGAGGTCGACGCGCTCAGTGCGACGTTCGACCGGCTGCTCGATTCGCTGCTCGCGCACGAGAATCGCCTGCGCGACGCCGCGCGCGAGGAGCTCGATCGGCTGGAGCGCCTCAAGGAATCGGAGAAGCTCGCCGCACTCGGGCGCATGCTCTCCGGCGCGGCCCACGAGATCAACAACCCCTTGACCGGGGTCATCGGGAACGTCGAGCTGGCGCTCCGGCTCCCCGCCCTCCCGGACGAGGTGCGCCAGCGGCTCTTGCGCATCGAGAAGGACGGGCGGCGGGTGTCGGCGCTGGTCAAGAGCCTGCTCAAGATCTCCCACAGGGACACGGGCGCGCGCGGTGCTCTGGACGTGAACGCCGTGCTGAAGGATGCGGTGGAGGTGAGGCGGCACGACTTCGCGAGCGCGGGGATGACGCTCCGCCTCGAGCTCGGCGCGGGCCGGGCGGTCGTTCACGGGAGCGAGCTGGAGCTCGAGCAGGTCTTCCTCAACATCGTCAACAACGCCTACGACGCGCTCCACGGAAGGCCGTCCGCGTGTCTCACCGCGCGCACCGAGGTGTCTTCGGGACAGGTCCGTGTCGTCTTCGAGGACGACGGGCCGGGCCTGCCGCACCCCGAGCAGGTCTTCGATCCGTTCTTCACGACGAAGCCGGTGGGCAAGGGAACCGGCCTCGGGCTCTCGATCTGCCATTCGATCGTCCATGCCCACGGCGGCGAGATCACGGCCGAGAACGTCCCGTCAGGCGGCGCGCGCTTCGCGCTCCGCTTCCCCGAGTCCACCGGCGAGCTCGCGGTCTCCCCCGCTCCGCCCGCGCCCGCTCCCGAGGCGCAAGGACCATTCGCCGCGTCGGTCCTCGTCGTCGACGACGAGCCGTCGATCGTGGACTTGCAGACCGACCTGCTCGCGTCGCTCGGCGCCGCCGTCGATGCGGTCGGGACCGGCGCCGAAGCGATCGAGCGCCTTCGCGTGCGCGCCTACGATCTCGTCGTTTCCGACCTCAAGATGCCGGGGGGCGTCTCCGGCGAGGACCTCTTCCGGTGGGTCGCCGCGCACCGTCCCGAGGCGGCCGGCCGGTTCCTGTTCGTCACGGGCGACGTGGCCGGAGGCTCGTGGAGGGACGCGGAAGAGGCGGGAGCGCGGATCCTCGCGAAGCCGTTCTCGACCGACGACTACCTGCGCGCCGTTCGCGACGCGGTCGGAGGATCGCGCCATGCGCGTTAGCGCGGGTCGCGCGGTTCTCGCGGTCGCGCTGCTGCTGGCGCCGGCGGCCGCAAGGAGCGCCGCCCCCGCCGATCGCCTGCTCGTTCGCGGGCTGTTCGACGCGACCTTCGTCGACACGGACGACGGCTCGCGTCTGCTCAGCGAGAACGGCGGCGACCCCGCGATGGATCTCGGCTTGCGCCTCTGGCTCGGGGGGGATCTGGGCGCGGGCTTCCAGGCGATCGTCGTCGGCCTCGGGCAGGGCGGGCGGGCCTCCGACGCCGGCGAGGCGGACGCGGACCTCGAGCAAGCGTACGTGCGGTGGACGTCCACGGGCGCCGTCCGCCTGACCGTCGATGCCGGGCGCATCGTCGTCCCCTTCGGGGACTTCAGCCGCCGCTATCTCTCGAGCTCGAACCCGCTCATCGGGGCGCCGGACGGGTACGGCGTGTCGTACCCGATCGGCATCGTCGCGATGGGATCCGTGGCGCGCTTCGACTACCGCGCGGGAGTCATCGACGCGCCCCTCGTCAACGACAAGTACGTGCCCGAGCCCGGCCGCGCGTACCGCCCCGGCCTCGAGATCGGCGTGACGCCGACGGTCGGCCTTCGGATCGGAGCCTACGGGACCATCGGGCCCTACCTCGGCCCGGAGGTCGCGTCCTCGCTCCCCACCGGGGAGAGCTGGCGCGATTTCGAGCAGCGGGTCGCCGCGATGAACCTCGAGCTCAGCCGGGGGCACTTCGCGCTCCACGCCGAGTACGCCATGTCCGACTACGAGGTCCCGACGCTGGCGTCGCGGGCCAAGGGACGCCAGTGGTTCGTCGAGCCCGCGTACGCGTGGACGCCGAGGCTGTTCACCGCGCTGCGGCTCGAGGCGAACGACTACCCCTACATCGCTCCGCTCGGCCCCGCCTTCTGGATCGCGCCGAACGCGCAGTTCCGCGACCTCGAGGCCGCCGTCGGCTGGCGATTTTCCCGCGGCCTCGTCGTGAAGACGTCGTACCGGCTCGACAAGTGGCGCGTGGAACCGAGCCTCCGCGCGATGCTCCCGGACGGCCACGCCGTAGCACTCCAGGTCTCCTACGCGTTCGACGTGCTGTCCTGGTTCGACGCGACTCGTTAGTCGCAGACACCGTACATCGTGGTGCGAAGAGTGGGGATCGGGCGCGTCCGCCGGCGGCCGCACCCTGCCCGCGGGCGGTCGCCGGCGAGCCTCCGGCCGCGTCGATCAACACTTTTCCGCAGGCACGGCGGTTGCCTTCTCGCCTGCCGTGGACTGGCCGATTCAACCCGTCGAAATCCAACGACGTTTCGTGCCCCGTTTCTGTCCGCGGAAGGATTGCAGCCAGCACGTCCTCGAGCCGGGTCAACCGTTCCGTATTCAGTACGACGGTCACTTCCGCCGTTCCGACGGACGCTGGGTGCCGCGATACCACTGCCTTGTCGGAAATCACGGATTCTCAAAGCAAACGTTCTCGGTCACGTACTACTTGAAGCGCCCCGAGCTGGTCGCCCCGATCTTTGCGGGATTGCAGGCCGGGTCGGGGCACCGACAGCTTGCTCGATCACTTGATTGCGCACCCTCGACCGTCACACGCCAGAGTGCCCGCCTCGGACGGCACGCGTTGCTGCTCACGGCATCGGCACTCGCGGAGCTGAGCGCGATCAACGAGCGGCTCGTCATCGACCACTTCGAGTCGTTCGTCAGGACCCAGGACTACCCTGTCGGCGTCGCCACGGTCGTGGGCGACCAATCGTGGTTCATCTACGGGCTCGATCCGGCTCCTCACAAGCGCACCGGCACGCGATCGAGCTTCCAGGAGGCCAAGCGCAAAGCACGGGCGCCGCAGGCGACCCGCGGCGGCTACACCGGATCGATGGTTCGCGTTCTCGACTCACTGCTTCATTTCTCCGGAAAACCGCTCGATTGGGCTCACCACCGACGGGATGGCGGCCTACACCGATGCACTCAGCCAGCACCGGTTCGCCGGCCGATTCGAGCATCTCGCGTACCCGAATCCGAGGCGAGGACCGAAGGGCTCACCGCGCAGCCCGCAGGCGATCCGCCGGGACCGCGCGATGTTCCCGGTCGACACGCTCCACAACCTGCTGCGGCATTCGGAGTGTCATCACCGGCGCGAGACGATCGCGTTCGGAAGGCGCACCAACGCGATCCTCGAGCGGCTCTACCTCGCCGCGGTCTGGCGCAACTTCGTAAAGAAGGTTTCCGAACGTCGCCCGACGAAGGTAACGCCGGCGATGAAGGTGGGACTGACCACCGAGCCGTGGAGCTGGAAGCGCGTGCTCGCCAGACGCCTCTTTCCTGGCCGGGTCTGCCTCCCGAAAAGCTGGATCGACCTCTACAAGCGGGCCTGGATTACGCCCGGCGGACCGAATCTGCCCCACGAAAAAGCGCTCGCCTTTTAGGCGTCGGTCCGAAACCCCTCGACGTTCCGCAATTCGAGAGCCAAGCGCGATCGGCGGGGCTCACCACGGACACAACCACCGTCACGAATTCCGCAATCTTCGCACCACCATGCGTATCCTTCCGGCCATGCTCGGCGGAAAGCGTGCACGCCTCGAGGGACTCCTCGTCGTCGCCGTCGCGGCGCTGACCTTCGGCCTGTTGGAGGCCGGGCGCCACGAGCTGTGGTGCGCCGACGGCTACTACCACATCCGTAGCGCGCAAATCCTCCGCACGCACGGGATCTCGCGCACCTTCCCCTGGTGGCAGGAAACCTTTCTGCGCGACCACTGGGCCGACAAGGACTTCCTGTATCACCTCCTGCTCGTTCCGTTCACGTTCGGTCACCTCGTCATCGGGGCCAAGGCCGCCGCGGTCGTCTTCGCCACCGGCACGATCGCGACGTTCCATCACGTGTTGCGGGTGCTGCGGGCTCCCGGTGCCGCGTGGTTCACGCTCGCCCTCATGGCGTTCTCGCCGATGCTCCTCGCGCGGCTCGCGTTCCCCCGCGGCTTCGTGCTCGCGATCGCGCTCTCGCTCGCCGGCACCGCCGCGATCTTCTGCAGGCGCGAGCGGCTCGCCGCGGGGCTCGCGGCCGCCTACGCGTGGACGCACATCTCGTACCACCTGCTCCCATGCATCGCGCTCGTGTACGACCTCCTCCGGCCCCGAGAGGACGGACGACGCTCCTTCCGGATGACCGCGTGGACCGTCTCCGGGATGACGGCGGGCGTCGTCGTGAACCCGTACTTCCCGAACAACTTGCGGCTGTGGTGGGTCCAAAACGTCGACGTCTTGTGGACGGGCTGGGAAGTCCGCGAGGATCTCCGCTTGGGACAGGAGCTCCTCCCCCCGGCGCCCGGCGCGCTTCTCGCCACGAACGCGGGCATCTTCGTCTGCTTCGCGGGAGCGCTGGGACTCCTGGCGCGACGAAAGCGCCTCTCGCCCGAAGGTGCGACGGTGCTCCTCGTCGCTTCGGGGTTCCTCGCGTTGACCCTGCGCTCGACGGTCTTCCTCGAGTTCGCGTTCCCGTTCGCGATCTTGTTCGCGGCGATCGTGTGGCGCGATGCCGGCTTGAGGCTTCCCAGAGTGGCGGCGGCTGCCCTCGGGGTTGCGGCGCTCGCGCTCGCCGCGAAAACGACCGCGACGATGGTCGACATGGCCCCCCGGACGAGGCTCCCGGACCTGTGGGGCGCCGCGGCGTACGTGCGCGACCACGTCCCCGACGGGGAGACGGTCTTCCACGCGGACTGGGACGAGTTCCCCCAGCTCTACTTCGCGGCCCCGGGCAAGCTCTATCTCGTGGGGCTCGATCCGACCTTCATGCTCGTCACCGACGCCGCACGCTGGCGGCTCTACCACGACGTCGCCTACGGCCTCGTCGCGGATGCGTACGCGCCGATCCGCCGGGGCTTCCGCTCTCGGTACCTCTTCGCGACCGCTGACGACCTCGACCTTCTCCGTGTGGCGCGGCGCGACCCGCGCTTCCTCGAGCGCTACCGCGACCACGCGGCCACGGTGTTCGAGCTGGCGGACGACGATCGACCGCCGCTCGCGTGGGACATCCGGCACGCCCGCGTGGCGACGGACGGCTTCGTGGACCTGGCGGCCGCGTTAGGCCTGCCGGACGACGGAGGCGATCGCTGCGCGGTCGCGACGGCGGAGATCGGCGGCCCCGGGCAGCGGACGCTGGGCATCGCCTCCGACGACGAGATTCGCGTCGAGCTCGGCGGCATCGAGATCTACGCGCGCTCCCCCCGCCGCTCGCCGCGGGCCGGCGTTCCCGGCGGCCCGCCGCTTGCGTTCGAGGATCTCGATCGCACCCTGCCCGACACCGCGGAGCGGGAGGTCGAGGTGACGCTCGCGCCCGGACCCAACCGCATCGTCGTCGAGGACTGCCGTCTCGGCGAGGACTTCGGATTCTTCCTCCGGCTGCGGTAACGTTTCTCCACTGGCGGATCATCGCCTGGGCGTGGCCGAAGCCCTGGCGCGACGCACCTCGTCGAGGTTGCGGCGGGCCTCGGCATCGCGCGGGTCGGCGCGGAGCACCGCCTCGTAGTGCTCGATCGCCTCGGAAAAGCGCCCCTCGCCGGCGCGGATGACGCCGAGGTTGAACCGGGCGGTCGCTTGCCCGGGGTCGAGGCGGATCGCGTTCTCGTAGTGGATGGCCGCCTCCTCCAGCCGCCCCGCGGCGAAATGGAGGTTCGCGAGACCGACCTGTCCCGCGACCGAGCGGGGATTGCGCGCGAGCAGCTCGCGGTAGCGCTCGATCGCCTCGTCCGTCCGGCCGAGCCTGACGAGGGCCGCACCCCACGAGGCAACCGCGACGTCGAAGGTGGGATCCTCCCGCACGATCGCGGCGTAGCGCGCCTCGGCCTCCTCGAGGCGCCCGTCGGCGGCGAGGAAGCCGGCGAGGTTGACGCGCGCCTCGAGATGCCGGGGATCGATGGCGACCGCATGCTCGTACTCGGCCTTGGCCTCGGCCGTGCGCCCGGACGCCGCGAGCACCGTTCCGAGGTTGTAGTGCATCGCCGCGTTGGGAGGCGTCACCGCGATCGCGTGACGGAAGAGCGTCTCGCTATCCTTCCAGAACCCCACCTGGTGCCAGGTGAGACCGCCGAGGACGAGAGGCACGAGCACCGCGGCACTTGCGACGAGCGGCCGCGTCTGGGGCCATCGCCGCGCGACCTCCGCGGCGCCCCACGCAAGGAGGACGAAGATCCCCACGAGCGGCAGGTACGTGTACCGGTCCGCGAGCGCCTGGTTTCCCACCTGGACGATCCCGATCACCGGCACGAGCATGATCAGGTACCAGCCCCAGCCAACCGGAAGGTAGGGGTGGCGGCGCGCGGCGGTCACGGCGGCGGTGATCGCGCCGAGCACCGCGAGCGCCACGACGACCTGCAGCGCGGCGTAGCCGCCGGGCGGATACGGGTAGTAGACCGCGAGATCGACGGGCCAGACCGTCCGTCTCAAGTAACCCACAGTGCTGATCGCGGCGTTGGCGAGGCGCGTGTCGAGCGGGATGTCGCGGAGCGGCTTGACCGCTCCGCCTGCTGCTTGCACGTAGAGCGTGACCGCGCACGACGCCCCCGTCAGCGCGAAGGCCCACGCCTTCTCCCGCAGCCGCGGCACGAGGCTCCCCCACCTCTCGAGCGGCCAGCGATCGAAGAGCAGGAACACGAGCGGTAGCGTGACGAGCATCGGCTTCGCGAGCAGGCCCGCCGCAAGCAGGGCGGTCGCCGCGCGCGGCCATCCCGCGCCCCCCGACCGCGCCCAGGAGACGTAGGCGAGCAGCGATCCCATCGCGAGCAGGCCGCTCAGGACGTCCTTGCGCTCCGCGACCCAGGCGACCGACTCGACGTGGAGCGGGTGCAAGGCGAACAGCGCCGCGACGGCCGCGCTGGGCCATCGATCCCCCGTCCCGCGCCGCAGCGCCATGAAAAGCAACACGGCGCTCGCGGCGTGGAGGAGCACGTTCACGGCATGGGGGCCCCGCGGGCCGGGACCGAACAACGTCACGTCCGTCATGTGCGAGAGCCAGGTCAGCGGGTGCCAGTTGCTCTCGTACCCGGTCGTGAACGCCCAGGCGACCCCCGAGGGCGTCAGCCCGGCGCGCACCTGCGGGTTGCGGACGACGTAGCGGTCGTCGTCGAAGGCGACGAACCCGGCGCTTGCGACCCCGGCGTACGCGACGATCGTCGCGGCCACGAGGGCGAGGACGATCGCGAGGTCGGACGGCCGCTTCGACACGGCCGGGATCTTAGCGGACGGGCCGAGCGCTCACTCGAGAGGGATCCCGATGGCCGCGAGCGCGAGGTCCCGCCGCAGCGCATCCATGCGGGCGTTGAACGCTCCGAGGAACTCCGGCTCGGTCGCGAGCCCGTTGTAGTCGAGGGCGCCGATCTCCTTCCTGAACCGGGCCACGGCGTCCACGCCCTCGCGCCCGATCCACACTTCCTCGGAGACGGCCTTCTCGGAGATCCGCTTCGCCTGCCGGTCGGTCTCGTCGTGGTCGTGGAACAGCCGGATCTCCTGCGGCTGGCCCGTCAGGTTGTCGACGAGGACCGTGTGGATCCGGCGCCAGTCGATCGTCGCCTGCTCCCGGATGGCGCAGGCGCGCTGGAAGACCCGGTGCACCGCGTTCATCCGCTCGACGTGCACGGCCTGCCGGTTGGACTCGGCCCAGTTGAGGATATCGATCGCGGTCTTCGCCGTCACGGCGAGCAAGCCCCCGGCGAGGACGAGCAGGAACGTGCCTTCCGGGGATCCGGTGCCCTTCCACATCGCGGCGCGGATCAGCCCCCACGTCAGCAGGACCGCGCACCCCAGCACGAGATAGCGCAGTCCGTTGAAGCGCAGGTTCGCGCGGAACCGCCGCTGCCTTCGCACCGGGATCGGTTTGTCCGCAGGTCGGGCCTGCGGGGCCGGCGTGATCAACGTCGGCGATTCGGCGCGATCTTCGAGCATGGCAGACTCGCTCACGGCTCTCCCTCCGTGTTGATGTTCGATCGAGGACATTGTCGCCCGGCTACGGCCAGGACGATGCAAGATCCGTCCGCCTTGCGAAAAAGCGCGTCGTTGCAGGGACGCGAGCCCCGGCTGCGGCGAACTGGCGCATCGCGCCACCGCGCATCCCGTAGGAGGGATTACGAGGATGTCTTCGAACGAGGGAGAGCGGACGAGGCCGCCGCATAGGTGCGCGGCGGCCCCTGTCCGAAGACGTTACCGGCCGAAGTTCCACCGGACGAACGCGCGGAGCTGGTCCGCGTTGTTCACGATCTGGTACTCGGCACCCGCGCCGAGCTTGTCTCCCAGGAACGTGAACAGCGCGCCGACCTTGCCTCCGACGTCATCGCCCGACTCGTCGAAGTCGGCCCAGTTGACCTCGCCGTTGACCTCGAGCCACTTGAGCAGCTTCCAGCGAATGCCGGCGCCGATCTCGTAGCCGTCATCGTCGAAGTCGCCACCGGGCAGGTCGACACTGACGTCGTTCCACTTCACTTGGGCGTAGATGTCGGCGGGATCGCCGAGCAGGCCGTGCCAGCCGGCGCCCACGTTCCAGAACGTGAAGTCACCGATGTCGTCGTACTCGGCGAAGACGTGGATCATCTTGAGGAAGCCCACGGAGCCACCGGCGAACCAACCGTCGTCGGATACGCCCTCGTCGGGGTTGAAATCCATGTAACCGGCCTGAACGTAGGACCACTTCGGGGGCTCTTTCGCTTCCTGGGCCAGTGCCATGGTGCTCACGCACAGGACGGCCATTGCTACGGCAAGCTTCTTCGTCATCCTCTTCCTCCAATGAATGAGCTCGGCGGTCGATGCTCGAACCGCGGATGCTACACCCTCAAGGGCCCGGTCGATGTTCCATTTCCGCAGCCCACCAGGTGCGTCGCGGCGGTTGCAGGAGACCTTATAAGCTTTGAGCGCTCAACGCCGTGCCGCCACGGTGGCCGCAACATGACCGTGGATCAGGTCCGCGACGCGCTGCACGTGGAAGGCTCGCCGAGCCAGGTCGTGCTTTCCGACGGGACGCGCGCGAGCGCCGAGGAGTTCACCGTCGCCGAGGGCGTCGTCCACGTCGAGTACGACGGGCTTGCGAGCCGCCAGGAAACGCGCGCCGCGCTCATCTGGCAGCCGCTCCCCGTGACCTACGACACGGTGGCGGCTCTCGTGAAGCGCTTCGGCGAGCCGACCTCGGGCCGGGACGCGCTCGTCCAGGGTCTGCAGAAGGGACCGGCGACCTGGGTGGTGCCCAAGTGCGACGCGGTCATCACCTACTATCGCCGCCCCGAGTTCTGGCTGGGCGACGTGACCACGCTCCTGCGCGTCGAGAGGCTGTCGCGACTACCCGGCGAGTCGCCGGCGATCGCGGCGGTTCAGGAGTGGCGCGCGAGCGGTGCGACGCCTGCGGTCCAGAAGAACGGGAAGGTCTCGCTCGCAAGGGTCTCGAGGGTCGAGCCGCCCGGGTACGGCTTCGAGACGGCGGCCGTCGAGGCTGCGGACAAATGGAGATTCATCCCCGCCAGCAGCAACGGGCGTCCCACCGAGGGCGTGATCGACGTCGAAGTCCGGATTCCGTAGAGCGGGATCGAACTACGGGCAGGCGCGCTGCGTGCAGATGACGCCGCCGGCTCCACGGCAACAGGTATTGCAGTCGACCTGCCAGCACTTGGTGCCGGCCGCGGCGGCGTTCTGCCAGCTCGCCAGTCCCACCGACACCGCGCTCAGGAACAGCACGACAGCGACGTACGTGATCTTCTTCTTGTCGATCATCGTTCACCTCGTGGTGCGAAACGTACCACGGCCGGGCGTCTTACGCGGAAGCGAATCTCGAAAGGCCGCGAGCGCATGAAGCGCTTCGACCGTCAGCTGATGATCCGGAACGAAGGGCGTCGAGAACGGCAGTCCGACGGACCCGGGAAGGAGCGCGATGTGGGCCGCAGGCGAGACGATTCCGTTCGGGGCGTGCAGGCTGGGCGCCGAGCGTTCCCACATCCGGTTCAGCACCGCGGGAGATCCATCGGACATCTTCTGCACGATGGCGCGGTCGAAGTGAGGCCACCGCATGAGGTTGGTGAGAACCGCCGAGACGATGTTGTTGCCGACTTCCTTGGTGTGCTCCGCAACCACGATCGCGTTGATGATCCACAGCAACGCTACGGCGTAGGCGTTCCGGAGCAGCTTGCCGTCGCTCGCCGAGAGCGAGGCGCAGGGGCGCTCCAGCACGGGAGAGTTCAGCTCGACCAGCGCCAGCGTGCTGATGGTCCGCACGAGCTCGGACCCCGCCGTCGATCGCCAGTACTTCGTGAACTCAGCCTGATGGCGGCGCCGGACGCGCCATGCTCGAAAGGCCTTCAGCATGTGCTGAACCTACCACCACTTGCCCCGGCTTCCATGGCACCGGGGCGAGGGAGGAAATCCCCCGAGGCATGTGAACGCGCCGGAGGTCAATCCGTCGTGTCACCGCTCCTCTACGGAGGACACCGCACCCGAAATCGCGCGGAATACCGCTCTGGCACCTCACTTGCCCTTCCTTCGACCGGGAAGGAGGTGCAGCGATGAAAAGCGCCAGAGTCGTTCTCGCAGTGCTCATGCTCGCGCTTGTCGCCAGCATCGCCACGACGCCGGCCCGAGCGGAAGCCTCGTTCGGGTTCTTCTACTCGAACCTCGAGCCGCACGGATCCTGGCACGTCTCGGCGCGGTACGGCCAGGTGTGGCAACCCGCCGTGCACGCGCGCGGCTGGAATCCGTACTACGACGGCCACTGGCTCTACACCGATGTCGGATGGACCTGGGCGTCGGACTACCCGTGGGGTGCCATCCCCTATCACTACGGGACCTGGGTGGTGGATCCCGCGTACGGATGGGTCTGGGTTCCGGGTTACACCTGGGCGCCGGCGTGGGTGACGTTCCGCACCGGTCCCGACTACATCGGATGGGCTCCGGTGGCGCCGGCGTTCTCGGCGAGCTTCACGCTCGGCTCGCGGTGGCCGGCGAGCAGCGCGTACGTCTTCGTGCCGGCGCGGAGCTTCCTCGCCCCGCACGTCCGGACGTACGTGGTCCCCGCCTCACGAACTCGCGTCGCCTACCGGCACGCGAACGTGGTCACGGCGCCGGTCGTGCGCAACCACACCGTGTTCACGCGAGGTCCCGACGTGCGGAGCGTCGAGCGCGCGACGGGACACCCGGTTCGCCCGAGCCGGATCGAGCACGTGTCCCGCGTGACGGCGGTCGACCGGACGGTTGCGCGGAGCGGCGCGCGAGCGACCGAACCGCGGCG
>Ga0137436_1000258_pt1 | contig 17114 bp, 27 predicted proteins | sample EasRivERMGT119_2_FD_102328 | JGI IMG/M metagenome (GOLD analysis project Ga0137436, IMG submission 102328) | Soil microbial communities from meander-bound floodplain in the East River, Colorado, USA - East River MetaG ERMGT119_2 | ecosystem: Environmental > Terrestrial > Soil > Floodplain ...
CGCTTTCTCTTTTGGGCAGAAAAAGAAATAAAAAATTTTTTATTTGTCAAATCCAAATAAAAAGCGGGAGAAGGCTCGCACCCTCTCCCGCTCTCATATCACAGATTTTATGCGTTTGCCGCATAAAAAAATTTTATTTTTAGATCAGTTCTTCTTCCTCCACTTCCCCGAACCTTCTGAGCTTCTCACTCCCCTCCAAAGTAACAGAAAACAGGAGTACATCTTTGTCTATGTCTCTCCCGATCACATTCTCACTCTGCATCTCAGTCAGGTACCCATTCCCGACAAAAGAGGCTTGGCGGGTGGCGAATTCGAACTCCAGATTGCTCATATCAGCAAAGAAAGCACCTATCTCCTGGTCCGGCGTCCAAATCTGGACTTGCCAGTCAGTATCGACCAATTGGCGACGGTAGACCATATCGGAGTTTGTTGGCTTTTCTCCTGATAGCAGCGTCGGATTAGGCAAGCGAATAAGCGGCTCATAGCGTCTGAACATCGTGAACGTAGCATCTTCCAGAGGGAACCATCTCCTATCGATCCGGACTCTGCCAAGTCGCCCCATAGTCGAGAAATCAAGAACAGGGGCCATCTCAAGTAGCTTAGATTCCTGAGCTACAATTACTCCTGTTGGGGGGAGAAACGGGCCAACCGCAGCCGCCGCCGAAATCGCCAGCATCCCCTTCAGAAAACTGCGTCTATCCATTCTCATCTGTGATTCTCCTTGCTCTTTTCCAGATATTCAATCTGGCCGATAATTTCCCCATATTTCTGATCCTTCAGTTCATTCCGTCTCTCATCGAACTGCTCTCGACGTCGCAGTTCTTCCACCCTAATATCCCGTCCCATTTGCCTTGCCAGAGTCGCTTCATCATCCCTTCCGGCCATGTAAAGACTTCCGGACAATTGCACACAGAAGTCGGCGGCCTGTTGCCAACCAATAAGCAATCCCTCATCGCGGCTCAGTCCGGCAAAGTCCCGTATTAAATCCAGCAACTCTCGATGTTGCGGTGGATCAGGTTTCTTTTGGTTCACTTTCTGTTCCTTCCATTTCTGAAAAAAGTTTTTCACAGAGCTTGACTACCTCCTGGGCTTCAATCCACTTAACCTCCCAGACAATCTCACCATTAAAAAATTTATATTTTTTCATGCCCAATTCCTGATAAATGCGTTCCTTTGTCCAACGTTTGTACAAGGTTTGTTCATCCTTCCAGCCAAGCCAGGGCAGCATCGATAGCGACATATTGTTTGTCCTGATCGTAGGGTTCGGAAGCATAGACCTCATTTCGGAGAGTTTTTAATCCCTGCTTCAGCGTGAAAGTAACTTCTTCCGGTATTTTCTTTGCCCTTCTTTCCAACTCAGCCAAAGTCAGCATCATGACTGAATTACCATACAGATTAAAGTCAGCACTTCGATAGGCCATAGCGACTTCAATTGTCTTCATGGCCTTTAGATGCTCAACAATTTGAGGGACATCAGCCCACTCTACTGTGTTAGAATTCATACTCACTCCTGTCCTGAAATTGGGTAATTTGGAAAAATATCATCACCATCGGGCAAATCCCTCAGACTCGGCCAAAGCCGGTCAAACTCAGCTACCAAAAAGGGCAATGGTTCGATCTCAATTTTCCGAAAAACCAAAATCGATTCGTGGGAAATACGGGCTTCGTGGTTCTCTCCCTCTCTCAGTCCAGGTGTTGCGACCTGATACTCCTTGATCAAATCGAAGCCCATAATGATCAAAAGCAATCGATGAAAGTGAGTGACCGAAATTATTTTGCCCTTTCGGATGTGGTCTTTGATATTCACCACGAATTTTCCACCTGGCCTCAGAACCCGCCTCACTTCGTCCCAGGCGACATAATGAAACATCCTGTACGATTTACCCCATTGAAGGCTACCACTGTTCTGTGGGCTTAATTCACGCCCTAGCGTGTGCCTGTAGGTGTTGCGTTTGCTTCCGTCTTTGGCATTGTGGTGGTCGGCCATCCTATTGCCGTAGGTATTGTGGTGAAGATAGCCTTCGCCAATATAAGTTCCAGTCGATGTAGTAATTCCCTGTATATCTCTTTCTCCTATCAATTCTACTGAAATAACTCTTACTTTTTCTGGGTGAATAGCCCTGCCCTTCATGCCTAAGCTCTCTATTTTTCCTAGCAATCTTGTCGGACGTATCTCACCTAGAATCTTGAACAGGTTAGAAAATCCGCCATTAGCGTATACAGTAAAAACTGGTAGATTGACAGGCTTATCTCCCTTGCTATAACAGGTAACGCTGTAACCTTCGGCAATCATCCATGCCTGAAACTGATCAAGAACTTTTCCAGCCGCCTGAGCCATCATCAGTTTTGGAGAACCATGTATCCCATAAGAAAGTGATCCTTCTCCATCAAGAATACCTGCCAGCCATCCGGCTCTATAAGTTTCTTTTGGTTTCCAAGTATCGAATTGTTTCAACACATGAGGATCGTACAATTTCATTAAATTTTCTGCCGATACCCATTCGGCTCCTTTGCTGTTATCAGCATAACGAGTTGCCAGCCAGGGATGGTCGTGGGTACAAGTAACGCTTTCTCCATTAGCAAGATTAACTCTTACACAGAATTTCTTAGCCGGATATGATTCTGTAACAGTCGCTATCTCTAATTGGCGACGTGCTGACTGTCCACCTGGCTTGATTCGCGAGCCGAATTCTTCAAACGCAATTAATCTATCTCCTACTTGAATGTCTCCAGCAGGAAGCCAGCGTAAATCAGACGTAAGAATTCTTTGGTCTGGAGTAAGGCATGGACTGGTCACAACAGCATCGAAGAAACCAGCGGGCCAGGGGAGAGTGAGAGCATTTCCCACAATCATCTCAGCCCCATCGGTTCCTGGTGGGGCTTGTACCAGCCACTCCCATTCGAGTTCATTCAGGTAAGCATCGGGCCGGATAGTCCTGATCTTACCGACTCCGGCCATCGGGTCAAGGATTCGGATATAGCCATCTAATTCCTTGAGAAAGATTGGTAAAAGAGCATTTGAATACTTAGCCGGATGTGTTTGCAGCACGGTTTTAGTCTCTTTCTCTGTGTGATGTATCATTTTCTGTTTCTCCATCTTTCTGAGGCGAATATATCTCGCTAAAATAATTTTTCTGGACGGTGCGGTAATCTCTAAGACGGGGTTAAGTGGTCTTCGTTGGCTCATCTTTCTCAAGGAATCGAGCAAGCCCAAATTCCTTGATGAAGTCTTCGTCGCCATAGCTGGCTAAGTCCTTTAGAAAATCACGGCGATCACGGTAGCAAATCAGTTGAGCCAGGGCTTTGCCTTGCTCTCTATCTTCGTCTCCTTCCATGACAGATTCGGTATCGAGAAAGGCAAAGATCACAGTTGGTACTGAGTAGAGAGCCGTGATCTCTACCGGATTGCCTTCACCCATATCGACAGCCTTTGTCTCCTTCAGTGAGTCGATTATCTGCTGCAACAGCCGGACATAGACAGCGCGAATGTCCAGGTCCGGACCAGGCGTGATTTCTTCTTCAACAATCCAACCTTCAATCTGCATCGGTAGCTTCTTTCTTGGTATGGGCAAAGACAGCTAGACTAGCTATCTGGGCATTGGCCGCTCTTACGTTCTGCTCGGCCCTCTCCAGGTCTTTCTGAGTCAATTTAATAGCCTCATCGATAGCTGGAAGCAAGGTATCGAAATAGTTTTCTCGATGGCGTTGCAAGCGGCTGGATATATAGGGAAGGTAATTCCCAATACCGGCATTCCAAACAACTTTCACACTCTTTGGCTCAACCCGCAGTTGCTCCGGTGTTATTTTGATCAGTTCTATTTCTAGAATCTTCAAACCGTTCAGATTTCCCCGTAGCAGATAGATTTTGGTCATTGTTTTTCTCCCGATAGACAAGCATTGGATATTCGTTGTGTGAAATTTGTTTGTACTTACATTTGGGACACTGGTAGGAAAACATCGGCGGGTTCATCATGATAGGCTTGCCGACCACTTCCATTTGTGTGCCATCTGCACTACAGTAAAGCCTGACAACAATCACATCGACCTCATTGGCTACTTCCTTGACTTTCGGTTCCGGTACGGCTGTCTGTGGTTGTTTGGGTTTCTTCGACATTTTTCTTGAGTGCCTCAAATTGCTCATACCAATAGCTTGCTAATAGTGAATTGACTTCCAGACCGACATAAATCCGCCACAGATCACTACCCTTAAAACTTCCCTGGCCGACAGCAATTACAACCATCTCAGCATGGTATTTTAGTTCTTTCAGCCGACTGTAGGGTATGTGCGGGAGATAACCAGCATCCGGCTCAGACATGCTGCTTCATTTCCCTTATCGACCGTTTTCCATATTTTGAGTTTGGTTCGTGCAGATTAAATCGCAATTTATCATTCCCCGACTCTAAATGGATGACGATGCTGTGCCAAAGAAGTGGCACGAAATCGAACCCTATCCCCTTCTCAGCGGCTTGACTGGCTAGGATTTCCGGCCATTCGTCTTTTTCCAGATGGATAGTCCCGTAAGTTGTAGTGATGAGACTATTCAAAGCCAAATATTTATGCCATACCTGTCGAGATTCAATCTGGATGTCTCTGTACTCCTTTGCAGGGATAGGTTTTACAGTAATAAATTTTCCATTTTTATTTATTTTTTTATTTTCCGAGAAGTACGGAAAAGTTTTCTCGGCAGCTTTCGTAAGCGTGTAGTGTTGTGCCACCGCGCCTTTCCGAACGGAAGGTAAGAATTCAGCGAAACCTTTTCTGAACTCCCTTAGTAATAGATTCTCAGTATGAGTAATAAAATACTCATTGAGTGTCTTCAAGGTATAGACATGCACTTTATGACATGCGATGACAGCCTTTTCCAGTTTTTTAGCTGCCGTTTCATCATAGGTGATTGGAATCCAGAAATCGCTCATCGGAGTATCCCTGCTAAGACTGTAATGGATAGAAAGCCTAGAAAAGCCAAAATGACAGCCAGACAGCCGCAACAAGTGATCGTACCGACAATCTGGTTGAGACAGCCGCCACCCCCGCCAAAGTTATTGAATTGCATGTTTAGGCTCGCGAATATTCCAATAATCCGTTCTCGCTGGAAAATCCCGATCAAACATAACCACAGCGGAAGGGAAGGGCGCTGAGTTTGTGGCTCCCACGAATCGAAGTCTTCCTGGTAGGAATCGTACTTCTCCAAATCGAACGTAGTTCCACCACGCGGCGGTGTCTGTTCTGGCAGGGACAAGCATGACGACGCTTTGTACTTTTGGATTGCTGTGTGCTTGTTCAAATCCTTTTTCTACCCATTTCTTGAGTTGGGAGAATGGTGGATTTACCCATACATTCCCAAACCACTCGCTTTCCAGCCCGTTTGTTTCTTTATCAAAGAACCACTCGCAAAGGGCGTTTTCTTCGGTTGCTGCTGCATCGAGAACAAAACGGAATTCTTTATGCAGCAATTCGAAAAGCCAGGTGGGTGTCTGCCATTCGTCTTTGCTGCTGTCTCCCGTGCGTGCGGAAGACATAAGCGGTGCTAGGCTGTGTTCAGTGTAAGGATTCTTTCTGACTTCTTCAGGGTCGAGACTGGTATTAGGGACATAAATATGACTCATACTTAATTCCGATCCCTCATGCGTCTCAAATCCCGATCCTTTGCCCAATCCTCTGCTTCCTCAATCGAGACTTGATCTCTCAGATTGATTCCAGTGTGAAGTTCGACTTTGTTCACTGTATCGGCGCTGACGACACCCTCAATCAGTTCGTGGGCAGCGTGTGAAACTACATCATCTTCTTCGGGCGAACCCTTTCTCCACCATCTGTCTCCCATACTTCCCCCTAAAACGAAACGTAAATTAGCGAATCTTAAAAGGTGTTCAAACGCATCAAACGGTTTCCGAAACAATTTCTTTTCCTTTCTCGTCTGTCCAACCAAGAGCGAGAGCGATTAGCCCCATCTCCAAAATAAAAATTTTTCTTGCCTGGAGTGCAATTGCTCGATGTTCCAACTGGACATTGGGTTTGGTTCGCAATTGGATGTAATGAATCCAAGATCGAATATTGCCTGTCATATAAAGCCGTGTTGTCGTACAACCAGGTAGGACAAAACGGGCGCATTCTTTGGCAACTCCACAATCAAGTACCATATAGTTGTAGAGTTTCTGAATTTCTTCTAGGATGCTGAACCAAGTTTCATCGACACCATTAGCGAGTTTTTCATCTATCAACTCAGATGAACTTTGACGGTTTTTCTCCGCTTGGCGTCTTAGTTCAATCGGCTCGAAGCCCAATTCAGTTGGATCGGAATATCTCTGGCTAAATTCCTGAAAAGTGAAGGAGCGATGCCGGAGTATCTGAGCCGCAATCACTCTCGATGTCTCGATTTCCAGAGTCATGTGAGCGTGTTCAAACACGCTCCAATGTTCGTGTTTGACACAGAATCGAATTAGGCCAGCAATGTCAGGATTGTCCTGATTGCCTGGATTGGAGACTCTGGCAATGCGAATAATGCGCCGCTCGGCTGCTTCAGTGATTTCTTCCAAACGTACTTTCATTTTGTTTCCTGCTCAAATTTTTCTTTTTCGAGTTGTTCAATACGATCTTGGATATACCAGATAGCCTTGCGTAAGTCCTCTATTTCGGTGTCTGGGTCTTTCTCGCCAGCCCGCCAAGCGTACTTAACAGCATTTCCCAGATTAAAACCCATGTGGCGAACTACATCAATGCACTCGATCAGTGTGCCACATTCCGAACAGACAGCCGGAAGCGAGTTATAGTGAGACGGGTGATTAACTGCATCAGACTGCTCATTCATAAGAGTTTCCATATCCTTCTGGAATTCAGCGATGATTGCTTGAATCTGTGGGTTGATAGGTATAGGCAAGGGTGTGGGTATGAAATGGAATTCGATGGTCATTTCTTGGATTCTTTCTCGTTTGGTGTCATGCCTGAACTGGTAAGAGCTAAGATCAGAAAAAAGCACAAACCAATTATAGTTTGACCGTTTTGAAGTCTTTCACTGAGTAGAAGTCCCCAAGCTAGGCCGAAGACACTCAACCAAGCCAAGACTGCAACGAACTTTGACATATTTTTACCCTTTCTTGTTTTTAGTATAAATCGAAAAAGACCAAAAATCTATTGTTTGATCGCATAACTTTACTCTGGCAGTTGCTTTACATTTTCTTATGATCGATGTAAGATGTTTTCAATTCCTACACAATATTTATTGCCGAAAAGGTGCGACTGTGAAACTAAAAAGTTGGACACCTTTAGAGATAATAGAAACAATTTTGGCACTTAATTTACTTGTCTGGGGAGTCATCTTCTTGTTTCCTGGAAATGTTTTCGATACTCCCCGTATCAAAAATGAAGCTCTTTATGCCCAAGACTGGTTCTGGGGAGTTTTTCTGGTAGTTGTTGGCTTTTCACTGATCTTCAAACCAAAAGATAGCTATTTTGTATTAGGTCGTTGGCTACATACTCTCGCCTGGTTGTTTTGGTTTTCGATTGCAGTCTTGATTGCAATTCGCACTTTCCCTAACGGCATTAACCCACCGGATTTTCTTTTTATATCGATTTTTTCAGCCATTGCTTTTTGCCATCTAACTCTCTATAGCCGTCTGATAGGTGTCAAATGAGTGATTATAGGGACTGGATCACGCTTGTTGCTGTTGTAGTTCTTGCTACTTTAGTGATGCAAGTTTTGTCTCCATTCATTCAGCGACTTCTCAAGCTGGACAAAACAGAAAGAGAAAGAATTCTGCAAAGCCAAATCGACCAGATGAGTGACAAGCAGGACGAATATGAATCCGACTCTGTTACACTCAAGGGGCATATCAAGCTATTACTTAAACAATATGAAGAACTGGTGGTTGAAAATAACAAGCTCAAAGATGATAATATCAAAGCTCAGGCAGAGATTGTAGAACTTCAGAAACAGGTTGCTTTACTTAACCAGCAGTCACAGACTCCTATCGTAGAAGCAGTAGCAGTTTCATCGCAACGTACATTGGTTGTTTGTACGGCAACGGACGATCCTAATTTCGCTTTGGATGTCGCCAGTCTTAGGGCTGTTCGTACAGATACCGGCATAGAAATCAGTCAGGTCAAAGAACCGTCTCCAGACAATCTGAAAAGGATGTTGGATCGTTTACGGGCGCGGGGTGGGCCTTTTTATCTTCATCTAGCAATTCGGACTGATAAAGACGGTTATCAAATTGGCGGTAAAGTTGTCGATGCCAACTGGCTTTCATCAATTCTGGATGGTGTGATTGTCTTACTGGTTGCTGGAAGCGACTCGGACAGCATCGGTGACTTTTTAGGGGTAGTCCCTTATGTTATCACTTTGGCCGGTGATGTTCAGCATCGCGATGTTGCTCTTTTTTCCCGTTTATTTTGGCTTGAAATTGGGCGCGGGGTTGGAGCAGGTTTAGCTCTAAAACGGGCGTTGGAACGTTCACCTTCATCGATTCGGGAGGCAGTACAGAGTCATGGAGAATTTATCTGATGAAACCAGGAAATCCAGTTTTTACACAGGCAATTTCGATAGGAACTTTTATTGCTCTGGTCAAGGCAATCTTGGCGTTTCTTTTGGCTTTTCATGTGTTTAATTTTGATGCCGATCAGAACAGTACGGTCAATGTTCTGGTTGACATAGCCGTTCCTGTCTTGTCTGTTTTTGCAGGTGCATGGTGGGCTTCAAGAAAAGTAACTTCTCTTGCTGCACCCAGAGACTCAGATGGCGCACCATTATCCCGACCGGACAGCACTCCGGCTATTGCTGAGTTGGAGAGCAAGCATGAAGAAGCTCTCAAGATCAATCAATCTGTCGATAAAGGGGCAGATGATAGGAGAATAAAACGAGATGCCGGAACTAGGTAGCTTACTTACTGCTCTTGTTGTTATTGTTGTCGTTGGCGCAATTGCTTACCTGATTATTGTTAAGTTTATTGTCGATGCAACAATAAGAGGGGTTGTCTTGCTCGTTGTCGGCTTGCTTCTTTTGCTGTATTTCTTGAACGCAGTCGGCTTTATTCACTCTTAGGAGACTATGATGAATGACTATTTACAGATTTTTGTAACGGTTGTAACATTGGCTGTGGCGGGGTATGCTATTTATGCTGCTACCCAGGGAGGTCAGACAGTAACATTGACCGGAGCCGTCGAGTCGATTAAGGAAGCCGTGCCGATTGCGCTTCAGGCCAAAGAGATAGTGCAAATTGCCGTGGATACAGTTGAGGAACTCAAGCGCAACGGCAAGATTACAGACAATGATGTAGCCTTCAATCATGCTCTCGATCTCGCTAAACAATGGCTTCCTCCAGAATGGCAAGTCAGCAATAAGGATATTACCAATTTTATCAACGCTGCAGTATTGACATCAAGCGCGCTTGCGCGCCAAGCAGGGGTATCTTCACAACATGGCAACCAGGGGTCGGAAACCAGGAACTCGCAATAAAAGTAGAATCACAGCGGAGTATATGGAGCGCCAACGGCTTGAACAGGCGGACATGCAAACCATTACTCCGCTGGTCGAAGAAAAATTTAATAATTTTCCACCATTGCAAGACACAGAAAAAGAAAAAAAGATTTTAGCTACGCTGGAGGGCATAGAGGACGAAGAAGATGATGATGAGGAAGAAAGCTATCTGGATAAAAAAGATACCTTGCCTTACTATCTCCGCAGCTTACCTGCTGGCTCGGACAAGAGTAAACATATCATTGCCGCAGCCCAGGCTGCTATTATTTTAGGTACACCATCAGCCCAAGTTTCCGAACAGTTTGGCATCTCGTTGCCTAGAATCAAGCAGTGGAGAGACAGCCTGATTGCTACGAGTGCAATTGGCAAGCGGGATCGACTCTCTGAGATGCTTTTCAGCTATATCGAACAGGAAATGAAATCACTTCTGGCGATTAGCATGATCACATCGGACGAAGAATGGGTCATGCGACAGACTGCTTCTGAACTGGCTCACTTTATAGCGGTAAAATCAGACCGGCTCTTAATGCTTCTGCAAGCCTTTGCTCGCAGCAATATCAGCCAGCGTGATTATGAACAACAGTTGAGAAAAATTACTGACAATGCCCAAAGCTAAAGACTTTGCCATGCCAGTAGGGTTGGCAGACCTATTGGAAATCAATATCCCTATCGAGCATTTTGACTTTACACCGGAAACGGAAGAAGACGACAAAGCCAAAACACTCAGGGAAGTGCCTTATGAGAAAATTCCAAACCTTCTCGAATGGACGCGTAAGAGGCGTCCACTTTTAATTCCTGGGAGACAGTTCGATATTGAAGGTCACAAATACCTAATAGACCTATATAACTGCCAGGACAAGGAAATTATAGTCAAGAAGTCCGGCCAAGCCGGAGTATCGGAATGGCTAATCAGCTATGCGATTCATACTTGTGACCAGCGTATGGGCAACGTGCTTTATATTTTTCCAACTGAAGGAACGCTTTCTGACTTTTCTACAGCACGTCTTGGTCCCGCAGTCGAAGCCTCAGAATACATTGGGCAGATTATCGTCAACGGTTCGGGTTCAGGAGGCTCTAAAGGCTCAGACCGTATCACCCTCAAGCGTTTTCGTGACCGTTTCATGTATCTCAGAGGCAGCCTGGTCGAACCAGATGGCTCTGCTCCAAAGCTCAAGTCGGTCGATGCCGATATATTGATTTTGGATGAAGTCGATGAGCTTGACCAACGTTGTCCGGCGATTGCCAAAAAGCGTCTTGGTCATGCCCCTGCCCATCTTGGAAATGTTCTGTGGGTAAGCACACCAACTTTCCCTGGTTATGGTATTGACGCTGAATTTACCGACTCTGATCAAAGGAGTTGGATGATCCCTTGCCCTCATTGCGGGCATCGTCAACCATTGACAATTGATCAAGTTGTTCTAGAATGGGATGATATAGGTCGTCCGTTGGTTTGGAATGGTCAGTCTGAGAATCGAGTTTGGATAGGCTGCGAAGACTGTTACAAAGAACTAGATCGTTTAGCGGATGGGGAATGGGTGGCAAAATATCCTGGTCATGAACGTGCTGGCTTTCATATCAGCAAGCTCTTTAGTCCTCATAATCGCCTTATTGATACAGTCAAAAATCTTGACACAGCGGATGAGACAAAACGGCGTGAAGCGTTTAATCAGGACTTGGGAGAAACTTACACGCCACGCGGCGGCAATCTTACTACTGAGATCATTGATGCTTGTCGTCGCGATTATGGTCATGGTCCGGATCGCTTCCACACTTGCTGTATGGGTATTGACGTGGGTTCAGTGTTGCATGTTGTTGTACGTACTCTGCCCAATTTTCTAAATAAAGAAACCAAACAAATTTATGCGGGCGAAGCAACCTGGGAGTCGATTCACAATCTAGTAACGATTTACAACCCGCGAACGATTGTGATTGATGCTAACCCAGAGACATCGAAGGCTAGGGAGTTTCAGGAACATTATCAGTACAACCGTGTCTGGGTGGCTTATTTCCCCAATCAACCGCATGGAACCAAGCATGTTGAAATGATGGATTGGGATGTAGTACAGAGAAAAGTCGTTCTGGACAGAACTCGTATTATGGATACAATGTTTGCCGGATTCTACGGTAATAAATCAACACTTCCGGCCCACGCTCGCAATATCCGAGACTATTACAAGCACATGCGGGCCAATATTCGGGTGATGAAAGAGATCGGTAGTTCGGGTGTAAAAGCTGCTGTTTTTATAAATCATGGAGATGATCATTACAGTCTAGCAGAAGTTTATTGTTTAGCTGCCCAACTCTGTCGTATTGGATTAGGATGGGTCGAGCCTCCTGGCGAATAATTTTATTATTTTATTTTATGGCGAAACGCTACCGGCAGAAAAGCAAGACAGGGTATACCTACAAACTGGATTACCCACCAGAGTTCAATGATGCCTTCAAGAAATACATTCGTACTCGCGACAGATATATCTGTGCCATTTGTCAGCTAAAGCTACGGCTCGATGTCCATCATATCGACTATAATCGCTACAACACAATCAAATCGAACTGTATCTCAATCTGTCGAGACTGCCATATCATGATTCATCAGTCGAGTCCAAAGCGAAAACTGTTCTTTAGGCAGAAATTGAGTTTGTTGGCAATGCAAAGGGAAGTGCAAAATGCAAGCAGCCGTTAGAGAATCAGTTGAACGCCTAGAGCGGGCCAGAGAACAGGCGGCTCTCTCGCGCCAGCCACGTTTTGCCAAAACTCCAAAAAGTACAGATTTCTTTGCTTCTGTGCTGCATTGGGTCGAGCAATCTAAAGACATCGAACCGGACTACCAGAGTGACAGTCGCAAACGCGACAAATGGCTGGCTACTTTCTGGCAGGAAGAACCGCATTGGGCGGGGGTTATTTCTCAAGCCAATATGATCGACTCTAATCGTGGTTGGGCTTTGACTGGAGGCAGAAATCAGGTTCTTCGCTTTATTCCGGTTCTCAGAGACGCTGATGATGGTTCGGGATGGCGGCAATATTGCAGCCAGCAATCTCAGGGCTATTATGTGACGGATATGGGGCCAATTACCGAAATTGGTAGGGATGGTGATGGCGGGCCGATGCGGAAGATTTACCATCTCGATCCCACGCTTTGCTATCTGACCGGCGACCGCGAGCGACCGCTGCACTATGACAATAACACAAAAGACTGGAAACAGGACGAGTTTTTCCGGCTTGTCTCTATGAAGAATATCCAGGAAAAATTTCGCGGTTTGGGTTTCTGTGCGACCAGCCGTGTACTTGATATGTGTAAGATCATGTTGGCAGTTTATAACCATGAGCTTGAAATGCTTGGCTCCCGCGCTCCTAAAGGTTTGATGTTGCTTCAGAACATCAGCCAGGGACAATGGGAAGAAGCAATGAAGGTACGCGATGCAAAGCTGGATTCAGATATGCGGAAATACTACAACGCCGTTGCCGTTATCGCCCAAGAGGGTATCGACTCCATCGATGCCAAGCTCGTTGCCTTATCACAGCTACCGGAAGGCTTTGATCTCCAGGTATTTACAAATTTGCTCATGTACGCTTACTCACTCTGTATCGGTTACGATCCAACCGAGTTCTGGCCTGTCCAAGCGGGCCAGCTTGGGCGCGGCCGTGAGACTGACATCCAGCATCGTAAGGGAACTGGTAAAGGCGGGCTGAACTTTATGCTTGCTATGCAAGAAGCGTTGCAGAATGAGCTTCCTGAAACCCTTCAGTTTGAGTTCGAGCAGCGCGATGCTGAAGGTGAAAAACAAGATGCTGAAGTTGCCCAAGCCTGGGCTGATGTAGTGATGACACTCAGAGGCAAGCAAAAAAGCACAACGCCAGGTCCCAACAAACCGGATGGTGACGGTACGAGTACCCTTGACGGTTCTGAGAGTGTAATTTCGGTTGAAGAAGCTCGAATGCTTTTGGTTATGCACAAAGTCGTTCCAGACTCTTGGACAACTACACTGGAAGAAGCAACTGCCAGTGATGTCAAGAATATTGAGCGAACAAAGATAGAGATGGAGCGAGAGCGACTTTTGGAGAATGATGCAATTCTCCGTGCAATTTACCAGTTTCCAACCGAGCCGATTATTCGCTATAGTTGGATTCCAGGGGGCAAAGGTAAAACTCAAATTCTCTATAACGAAGCTCAGGATATTCTCAGGGCTACCCGTTTTTCGATTGTCAAGCCAACTGCTTTGATCCCTGATTTCTTATCCGAACCCCAAGAGAAAATAATTGAGCCGGAAGAATCCGACACCGTTTGACGATATTTTAGGTTACTACAGCTTTCCTTCTGGTATTCGCCACCATAAAATCGAGAAAAAGAGCTATCTTTTTGTTGGTGACAGGTGGCAGGAGATGGGTGATATTCAGTTTTTCTTTGTTCAAGTTACAGAAGATACTGGTTATTTTCAGGTACAACCGCCTGATCCGGATGAATATGCTGAGAAACATAAAGAAGAAGGGGCTTTAGACTGGCTGAAATGGGGGCCGAGAGTCAATTGAGAGAAAAAATTTATTTGCCTGATATACAAAATCAAAAGCCATTTCCAGTCGAAGGAGAGGGTGACGGTTCGGTAGATGGTCTTTACCGGATTATTCGTGACTCACCTGATCAGCAGCGCAACAAAGAGGCTATGGAGCGAAACCTTTTTCTTGACCAGGCTGCCCAAGCCAAAGCAAACGATATGGCTCGCCTGGGCTACTTTGCCCATACATCGCCCTCCGGTGTTTCAGCCAACCAAAATGTCCGCAATACAGGTTATCTTTTACCGGACTGGTATCCGGTCAGTGGGAACAATGTCGAGAGTCTTTATATCGGAACAGATCGCCCTGAAGATGCTGCTGCTGCTTGGCTCGCCAGCGACTATCACAGAATGCACGTTTTCGGAACTGAAAAATTCTTTAGGGAACAGAATTGCATAGGTGTAGGTTATGCACCATTTCCTAACGAGCAACATCGTGGATACTGGTCTTTTTTGAGTGCGCCTTGTGTCTCATAGGAATGGTTAGTATCTCTGTGTCTGACCAGCCGCGTTTGTGTCTTTTGTGAAGTGCCGAAGCATTCAGATTTAATTCTTCTGCCCATGCAGTAATACATTGGGTTTTACCCAGATAGGTAAGCTCTATATTTCTTCTGGTATTTCTGTGTTGTTCTTTTAGAGTTGAATACTTGAGATTTCCAGGTTCGTAGTTTCCGTCATTGTCTATACGGTCTAAAGAGTATCCTTTCTTTCCGCAGTTTGGCAGTTTTATCACATAATCATAGAAGGCTTGAAAGTCATGCCTCCATTCGGGATATATAGTTATCCCACGACCGCCATAGTTGTTATAGCTTGTATTTTTTGGATTTCCACAGCGGAGATTTATGGCGTGCCATACAATAAAAAGAGGATGTTTTGTTAGACCATGTGCTGTTCTTTGAGTTGTATTTCTTTCCGAGAGTAGTTCTTTGTTCAGACAACCACAGGAGTGTGTACAGTTGGATCGTAAGCTGTCCGTCAAAATAACAGTTAAGTTTCCACAATCGCAGAGACATTCCCACGCTATCTTGTTTTGATAGCGAGTAGGAACGAGAGCAACGAGTCTTCCTAGCCTTTGTCCAGTTAGATTTAATGCTCGTTTGGGTAGGGTGATATACTGGTTTTGCATGAGAATCTCCATTTCTCTGCCGACCAGGAGCATTTGCGAGATGCTGCCTGGTGTTTTATTAGAAGGACTTGATTATAACACATGAATCAACAACAGTCTCTTGCTACTAAGCCTGTCAGACCGGAAGCTCTGATTGAGTGTTCTAATTGCCATGCCAAAAATACTTTTCGGAAATCAATAGTTGAACGGCCAGCCGATTTTATGGAGGCGGGCGTAATTCAAATACTCTCAATTTGTCCCGATTGTGGTCACGAACAACATAGTTATTTCATGTCTCCGAAATTAAAGCTGGCTAGAGATGTCTCAGCAAGTACAATTAAAGCTCTTTCTCAGCGCCGAACACAGAAAAATTTTGATATGGTCAGGGACATAAGAGAAAAATATAAAATTTTATTTGATGAAGAACAGTCTAAGTACCAGGCTATTTTAGGTGTGAAGAATATTCTGGAGAAAGACGATGGACGATCAGCCTAAGTCTTCGCCGGTTGTAGTTGGGAAAAATGGGTTTTGCTATGCCGATGGGGTAAAAGTATTTCGCCTCATACCTGAGCGCGGGGTGGTTCAGGTCATCGATCCTGATCGTCGCCGTTGCGAACAGAAGGGTCGAGAAGTAGTCGAAATTAAGCTCTCCGATCTGGCAAATCTCTCTGAGAAAAAATAATCCTTTACAATATAAAAAAATTATATTATATTGATGTCAATTGTATGTATGGCAATTGGCCCGTTGAGGCTGGTGTGTGAAGGAGTAGTTGCCCTTCGCTTGCGCCAGCTATTTTTTATTTTTAAGGTGGTAAGCCATGCCTCAAGGCAGTAATCGAACAATCCTACGTGGAATTTTCGATGGATTTCTCAGTTCGCTTGGTTATGATGACGAAGCGGATCGCTTTGATTTGTTGGACATTGCTACTCTGTCTCCCAAGCAGCGCGCTCTGGCAATCGACCGCATTTACCAGCAACTCTATAAACAGTTGCGTGAACTTGATGACTGGTCTTATCCGATGTCGCTCTATATCGAAGGTGGTAGCATCTTCTGTACAGTGGCTCAGGCGGGCATGATCTTCAAAGTTCCTCTCACCATCGGCAACGATTCTGTCAAGATGGGCGATTGGGTACGTGTCGAAGAAACCTTTACTCCTGTTGTTGAGCAGAGTTTTCGTGTACGAAAAATGCCTGACGGCAAGTATCGGTGGACAGCCATCGCTGGAACAACGGTTCTTAACCGTGTTGGTGAGATTGACAGTTCAGAGTTGTTTGATTCTTTTATCGAACATGCTGAACGAACGGGCGAGTACCCGCGACTGGATTTCTATCACTTGGGAATTGAGAATCCTGATATATGGGAATTCGGCACAGCCGATTATTTGGTGCGGGAAGGTTGCTGCTATATCGCTTCCGGTCTTTTCGATGAAGATCATCCGCTGGCGAAAGCGACAGTTCAATCGTGTAACAAGGGTGATTTGGAGTGGGGCAACAGTGTTGAGTTTTATGCTTCCGTTAAAGAAGAACTGATTGTTCTCAGTCCTGAAGTTAAAGTTCCGGTATACAAGCGTGGTCGTAACAGTCGTATCAGCTTGGTTTTAGAAGAAGATGCTGCCGGTCTGTTTACGCAATATGTACTTTCTCAGGAGGTAACACGAACAATGGATCAAAAAACCAGAGAAAAGTTGACCGCGCTGTATGGCGGCGACGAAGCAGGACTGCAAGCCTTTTTGGATCAGTTCGAGACTCAGGTCGATGGCGTCAATCGTACTGTCAAGGACAAGAATCTTGTTCATCGGGCGAAGGATGCTAAGGCAGCGGACGCTAAGGCGGGTGATGAATCCGAAGACGCTGAAGACAGCGTGGACGATGAGAGTGAGGACGACAACGAAATCGTCATTGATGACGAAACCATCGATGAGATTGCCAGCCAGGTTGTCCAAAGCAAAGACTTCCAAACTCTTGTCAAGGGAGTTGCTGCCCTACAGAAAA
>Ga0137436_1000260_pt1 | contig 17059 bp, 14 predicted proteins | sample EasRivERMGT119_2_FD_102328 | JGI IMG/M metagenome (GOLD analysis project Ga0137436, IMG submission 102328) | Soil microbial communities from meander-bound floodplain in the East River, Colorado, USA - East River MetaG ERMGT119_2 | ecosystem: Environmental > Terrestrial > Soil > Floodplain ...
CCGGCCTCGAGCAGCACCAGCACGCCGTAGCGCGACGCGTCGACCTTGCCGACGATCTCCTCGAGCGTGAGGCCGGTGCGGGAGGTGCGGAGCGTTTCGAGGATGCCCAGGTCGCGCAGCAGCCTGGCGGCCTGGAAGATGAGCGGCCCGAACGCGATCTTCTGCGCTTCGAATCTCGCCTCGATGAGCGAGATCGGCTCGGTAGGCTCGCTCTTCACCGCATGGATTGTAGTCCGCCGGGGTAGAACTGGCGCTCGCCGGCGCGGCGGATCGCCTCGATGCTGTAGAGCCGGCTGTGGAACGAGTCGAGCGCCTTCAGGATCTGCAGGCGCAGGAACTCGGCGCCCGGCAGCGACTCCGATTCCCACTTGCGGTGCTCGCAGCGCGTGAAGATCTCGGCGGCGTAGTCGCCGACGATGCCCATCTCCTCGCGGCAATGCGGGTCGTTGACCGCCGCGGCGGCCTCGCGGCAAAGCTGCTCGACGCGGCGCAGCTCTTCCACGCCCTGCGCCCAGTCGCCGCGATGGTAGGCAAAGATTTCCTTCAGCGCGGCGTGGCGCAGGCGCGCCTCGTCGATGTCGGCATAGCTCATGGGATCGCCGATTGTCGCCAAGCGGCGCGGCGCTTTCAATCGCGCCGGCGAGATTCGAGGATTCCGCTACGCCTTGTCGCCGGCAGTGCGACCGGAAAGCGCCGCCTTGCGCTCGAGCAGGCGGGCAAAGTTCTCGAGCGACAGCAGGTGCAGGTAGATGCGCGCGAGGAAGCCCTTGCGCATCAGGTTCTTCAGCTGCGCCGCGTTGAGGTTCTCGAGCTTAGCCTCGCTCACGCGCTGCATGCCGGTCAGCTGCATGGCGCCGCCGCCCTTATCCTTATTGAGCGTGGCCTGCATCGCGAACGGCTCGAGCACGCCGTAGTCGGACAGCACGGCGCACATCTCGCGGCTGCGCTCGAGGTCGGCCTCGTACTCGGTGAGCAGGCGCTGGATGTCGACCCATTTCTGCACCGGCTTGCCCTCGGCGTCGAACATCGCCTCGCCGCCGTCGTCGAGGGCGGACTTCTCGACGCAGATCAGGCGGTCCTTCTGCTCGACCTGGTTGAGCGTGACGCGCGCCATGCAGAACGGGTGGCGGCGCGCGTAGGCCGGCACGTACACGCCGAGCGCCCAGGCGCCGTCGGCGACGAACAGGTTCTCGCCCGCCGCGATGCCGAGGACCGCGACCGTGGCGTAGGTCTTGCCGCCGTCGCCGGTGGTGAAGACGATCGGATACTCGCGCCCGGCCACCTGGAACTCGGTATGGCTGATCGGCACCGCGTTGTTCCGCTGCAGGAACTCGGGCACCTGGCCCGCGGCGGGCAGGCGCAGCTTGTGGGTTTTCAGCAGCGGGACGATCTCCTGATAGCCGAACGGCGGGACAATCTGCTGCGTCATGGGTGGCCGATAATACGGTAAAATCCGCAGCCTTCGACGGGGTGGTAGCTCAGTTGGGAGAGCGTCGCGTTCGCAATGCGAAGGTCGAGGGTTCGATCCCCTTCCACTCCACCACCGACTCCCTGCAGTCCTGTCTTGTCCTGACCCTCAGGCGGCGCGCGGCGGCCTGAGCGGCGCCCGCATTCCTTCTGCGGATTCCTCTGCGCATCCCTCCGGGCATACTATCGAGGGATGGAGGCGCTTCGCACGCTGGCGGCCTGGCTGCAGCGGCTCGTCGACAAGCTCGACCCGCACGCCGGCGGCCGCTATCGCATGCTGTTCGAGTCGAGCCCGCTGCCGATGTGGGTGTTCGACGCATCCACGCTGGGCTATCTCGCGGTGAACGACGCCGCGGTGCGGCTCTACGGCTACAGCCGCGACGAATTTCTCGGCATGACGGTCGAGGACCTGCGGCCGCAGGGCGAAGGCGAGGCGTTCGGCGAGTTCCTGCGGCGCGAGTCGGGCGAGGTGCAGCGCGGCCTGTTCCATCACCTGAGGAAAAGCGGCGAGCCGATCGACGTCGAGAGCGTCGGCCACCTGGTGCGCTGGCGCGGCCGCGAGGCGCGCCTGGTGCTGATCAACGACGTCACCGAGCGGCACCGCATCCAGACGCGCCTGCGCGCGCTGTCGCAGCGGCTGCTCGAGGTGCAGGAGGACGAGCGCCGCAGCCTGGCGCGCGACCTGCACGACGACATCGGGCAGGCGCTCACGGCGCTGAAGATCCAGCTGGAGTCGCTGGCGAAGTCGGGCGAGGGCTTGCCGCTCAAGCGCGTCGACGAGTGCGTCGAGACGACCCGCCACACCCTCGAGCGCGTGCGCCAGCTGTCGCTCAGCCTGCGGCCGCTGCAGCTCGACGACCTTGGCCTGGTCGCCGCCTTGCGCTCGCACCTCGACCGGCAGGCGGTCCTGGGGGGCCTCGCGCCGCACTTCGACGCCGGCGAGGCGCCGCCGCAGCTCGCCCCCGACATCGAGACCGCCTGCTTCCGCGTCGCCCAGGAAGCGATCACCAACGTGCTGCGCCACGCGCGGGCGCGCAACCTGTGGCTGCGCCTGTTCACCGCCGGAGACCGCCTCGCGCTCTCGGTGCGGGACGACGGCGGCGGCTTCGACCCCGAGAGCGCGCGCCGGCGCGCCGCCGCCGGCGGCAGCATGGGCCTGGCCGGGATGGAGGAACGCATCTCCATCGCCGGGGGCTCGATCGAGCTGCGCTCGGCGCCCGGACAGGGAACCGTTTTGCTGGCAACATTTCCCCTCGAGCGTAGCGCCGGAGACCGGGACCGATGATCCGCGTCGTATTGGCAGATGACCATGCCCTGGTGCGCGCCGGCATCCGCTCGCTCCTCGGCAACATGGCCGAGGTGCAGGTGGTGGGCGAGGCCTCCAGCGGCGAGGAGGCGATGCTGCTCGCGCAGAGCGAGCGCCCCGACGTGATCCTGATGGACATCGCGATGAAGGGCATCAGCGGGCTGGAAGCCGCCGCGCACCTGCGCGAGAGCCATCCGGGCGTGCGCGTGGTGATCCTGTCGATGCATTCGGGCGAGGAGTACGTGCTGCAGGCGCTGCGCGCGGGGGCGGTCGGCTACCTGCTGAAAGACGCCGCCACCGGCGAGCTCGAGCTAGCCCTGCGCAGCGTGATGCGCGGCGAGAGCTGGCTCAGCCCGGCGGTGTCGCGCCAGGTGGTCGAGGGCTACGTGCAGCGCGTCGGCGGCGATGCCGCGCCCGACGTCCTCACCGCGCGGCAGCGCGAGGTGCTGAAGCTGGTCGCCGGCGGCAAGAGCACGAAGGAGATCGCCTTCGTGCTCAATCTGTCGGTGAAAACCGTCGAGACGCACCGCGCGCAGATCATGGAGCGCCTGGGCATCCGCGACGTGGCGGGGTTAGTACGTTATGCCCTGCGCACCGGGCTGGTGCCGCCCGAGGGATGACAACTTTGCCCGGCCCGCTGACAAGTTCTCACAGGGAATCGGGGATTTCCTAACCCCCGCCTCGGGGACCCCCCGATTACCCCCCCGGAGGGGGGGCCGTACTCTGGGGCAAATGGCACTCGCCCTTACCCGCACCCGCCGCATTGCAATCGCCGACGACAGCCCCGCGTTCGTTTCAGCGGTTTCGACCTACGTCGAGAGCCTGCCGGGCTACGAGCTGGCGGGCACCGCGCGCACCTCGGTGCAGGCGCTGGCGCTGGTCGAAAGCGAGCTGCCCGACGTGCTGCTGCTCGACCTTGGCCTGCCGCCGATGCGCGGGCTGGAGTTCTTGCGCCGCCTGAAGGCGCTGCCCGGCGGCCCGGCCGTGGTGGCGATGACGCTGTTTCATACCCCCGAGGCCGCGGCTGAAGCCCGGCGCGCGGGCGCCGACGCCCTCGTCGGCAAGGAAGCTTTCGTCGCCGGCCTGCACCAGGCGCTCGCGCAGCTGTTCCCCGCCGCCGGCTAGGCATGAGCGCCGGGCTGCCGAAGCAGGCCCTCATCGAGGAGCGTTTTCGCGCCACCTTCGATCGCGCGGCGGTCGGCATAGCCCATATCGGCGAGGACGGCCGCTTCGAGCTGGTCAACCGCAAGCTGTGCCAGATCCTCGGCTATTCGCGCGAGGAGCTCGCCACGCTCACGGTGCTCGACGTCTCGCACCCGCAGGACCGCGAGCTCACGCCGCCGCTGCGCCGCAGGAGCCGCGCGCGCGAGGCGGAGTCCTTCTCGGCCATCAAGCGCTACCTGCGCAAAGACGGCTCGCTGGTGTGGATGGAGGTCGCGGTATCGCAGGTGCGCGGCGTCGACGGCGCTCCCAGCTACGAGATCGCGGTATTCGAGGACATCACGGCGCGCCGGCAGGCCGAAGAAGCCCTGCAGCGCAGCGAGCGGCGCTTCCGCGCGCTGATCGAGAACAGCGCCGACGGCATCGTGCTCGGCGACGCCGAGGGCCGCCTGATCTACGGCAGCCCGGGCTCGCGCCGCACGCTCGGCTACGGCCTGGGCGAGACCGTGGGCCTGCACGCAGCCGACATGGTTCATCCCATGGACCGCGCCGGCTTCGAAGCGCTGCTCGCGGCGGTGAAAGCGCGGCCCGGCGTGACGCACGACATGCGCGTGCGCGTGCGGCACAAGAACGGCGGCTACCGGCTGGTCGAGGGCACGCTCACCGACCTGTGCGGCGACGAGAGCGTCGGCGCGATCGTGCTCAACTACCGCGACATCACCGAGCGGGTCGAAAGCGAGCGACGGCGGCGCGACGCCGAGCTGCACATGGCGCGGCTGAAGACGATGTACGCGGCGCTCAGCGCCGCCAACGAGGCGATCCTGCGCGCCAAGTCGCCCGCGGAGCTGTTCCGCAACGCCTGCGAGATCGCGGTCGAGACCGGCGGCTTCCTGCTCGGCACGGTGTTCACCCTGGACCAGGCGAGCGGCCTGCTGGCGCGCGTCGCGGCGAGCGGGCCGGTGGCGGCGATTCCCGACGACGTGCCGCCGTCGATCGACCCGCAGCATCCCGGCGGCCAGAGCCTGATCGGGCGCGCCTGCCGCCTCGACGAGCTGCAGATCTGCAACGACTACCAGAACGACCCGCGCACCATGGGCCGCCGCCTGCTGAAGCGCGGCTATGCCGTCGGCGCGGCCGCGGTGTATCCGTTGCGCGTCGGCGACAAGGCGGTCGGCGTGTTCGGCCTGCAGCACGCCGAGAAGGACGTGTTCTCCGAGGAGCTCACCGCGCTGCTGCAGCGTCTGGCCGACAACATCTCGTTCGCCCTGGAGAACTTCGAGCGCGAGGAGCGTTTCCGCACGGTGGTCGACTCGGCGAACGAGGGCATCCTGGTCTACGACCGCGGGCACCGCATCGTCGCCGCCAACGCCGCCGCCGAGCGCATCATCCGCGCCGCGCCCGGCGAGCTGATCGGCAAGCCCGGCTTCACCTCGATGTTTCCCTGCGTGCGCGAGGACGGCTCGCCGCTCACGCCCGGCGAGCGGCCGACGCTGGTCACTGCGCGCACCGGGCAGCCGCTCACCGACCGCATCGTCGGCATCGTGCGTCCCGACGGCGCGGTGACCTGGGTCTCGGTGAATACCGCGTTCCTGCGCCGGCCCGGCGACGGCGGCTACTATGGCCTGGTTTCGACCATCAGCGACGTCACCGCGCAGCGCACCGCCGAGCAGGAGATGCGGCGCTTTCGCGCCGCGCTCAACGCCTCCGCCGACTCGATCTTCCTGGTCGACGCCGAGGCGATGCGCATCATCGACGTCAACGACGCCGGCGCGCGCAACCTCGGCTACGAGCGCGGCGAGCTGCTCGGCAAGGACCCCGAGATGCTGTTCGCCAACCGCGACAGCGACGACCTGCGCGCCGCCTTCGAGCGCCTCGCCGCCGGCTCGCCGGAGGGCGTGCGCATGCTGCGCGCCAGCCACCGCCGCAAGGACGGCTCGCTGGTGCCGGTGGAGATCACGCGGCGCGTGCTGCGCTCGGGCGGACGCACCTATGTGGTCGGCATCGCGCGCGACATCAGCGAGCGGCTGCAGAACGAGGAGCGCCTGCAGCAGAGCGTCGAGCGCTTCGAGATGGTGGCGCGCGCCACCAACGACGTGGTGTGGGACTGGAACCTGGTGACCGACCAGCTGTGGTGGAACGAGAACTTCCGCACCGTGTTCGGCTACGAGGCGCACGACATCGGCGCCTACGTCGACTCGTGGACCTCGCGCATCCATCCTGACGACGCCGCGGCGGTGCGGCGCGATATCCAGGGGGCGATCGACGGCCTCGAGCACAGCTGGAGCGGCGAGTACCGCTTCCGCCGCAAGGACGGCAGCTACGCCACGGTGCACGACCGCGGCCTGGTGATCCGCGACTCGGCCGGCCGGCCGGCGCGCATGATCGGCGCGATGGTCGACATCAGCGAGCGCAAGGAAAGCGAGCGCCGCATCCAATTGAACGCGCTGCGCAACGAGGGCATCGCGCGCCTCGGCCAGTTCGCGCTCGACTCCTCCGACCTCGACGCGGTGTTCGCCGAGGCGGTGCGCATCCTGCGCCTGGGCTGCGACGTCGCCGGCGTTGTGGAGCAGCTCGCCGGCGGCGAGCGCTTCCGCGTGCGCGCGGCCGGCGGCGAGGGCGCCGAGGCGAACGTCGGCGCAGCCGCGGCGGTCAACCCGAACGCCATGTGGCTGGCTGCGATCGAGCGCGGCGTGCAGATGGTCAGCGGGCGCGAGCACTTCCGCGCGCGCAGCCCGGACCGGCCCTGGTCGGGCTGGCTGCGCCGCATGGCGAGCGGCGTGTACGTGCCGATCCAGGGCGAGCGCGCCGCGTTCGGCGTGCTCACCATGAACTCGCTCGCCGAGCACGCCTTCGGCGAGGACGACGTGCGCTTCGCCGAGGCGGTTGCCAACGCGCTTTCCGGCGCAGTGCGGCGCCTGCAGACGCAGACCCGGCTCGCCTACATGGCCGAGTTCGATGTCCTCACCGGGCTGCCGAACCGCAACCTGCTGCAGGACCGCTTGATGCAGACCGTGGCGCAGGCGCACCGCCGCGGCGAGCAGGGCGCGGTGCTGTTCATCGACCTGGACCGCTTCAAGCTGATCAACGACACGCTCGGCCACCATGTCGGCGACCGCCTGATCGCCGAGGTCGGCGTGCGCCTGATGCAGTGCGTGCGCGCCGACGATACCGTCGGGCGCGTGAGCGGCGACGAGTTCGGCGTGGTCCTCTCCGGCCTGCAGCACGCCGACGACGCCGCCATTGTGGCGCAGAAGATCCTCGGCGCGCTGTCGCGGCCGTTCGACCTCGAGGGCACCGAGGCCTACGTCACGGCGAGCATCGGCATCTCGGTGTTCCCCGCCGACGGCGAGGCGGCCGAGACGCTGCTGAAGAACGCCGACATGGCGATGTACCGCGCCAAGGAGATGACGCGCAACGCCTATTGCTTCTTCACCGCGGAGATGAACCGGCGCTCGGTGGCGAAGCTGCAGCTCAACACCGACCTGCGCCGCGCCATGGAGCGCGGCGAGTTCACCCTGCACTACCAGCCCAAGGTCGAGCTGCGCGACGGCAAGCTGCTCGGCGTCGAAGCGCTGCTGCGCTGGAACCACCCGGCGCGCGGCATGGTGATGCCGGCGGATTTCGTTCCGGCGCTGGAGGACTCCGGGCTGATCCTGCCGGTGGGCGAGTGGGTGCTGGCGCAGGCCTGCGCCCAGCTGCGCCGCTGGCAGGCGCAGGGGCTGGGGGCGGTTCCCGTCTCGGTCAACCTGTCGGCCAAGCAGTTCCACCGCGCCGACCTCGACGCGCTGGTGCGCCGCGTGCTGGCGGCCGAGGGCGTGGCGCCGGGCCTGATCGAGCTCGAGATCACCGAGAGCTGCCTGATGTCCGATCCCGAGGACGCGGTGCGCGTGCTCGGCAGCCTGCGCGACGCCGGCCTCAAGATCTCGGTCGACGACTTCGGCACCGGCTACTCGAGCCTGTCGTACCTGACGCGGCTGCCGCTCAACTCGCTCAAGATCGACCACAGCTTCGTGCGCGACGCGGCCTCCAGCCGCGAGTCGGCCTCGATCGTGCGCGCGATCATCGACATGGCGCACAACCTGCATTTCACCGTGATCGCCGAGGGCGTCGAGACCGACGAGCAGGTCGCGTTCCTGCGCCGCCACGGCTGCGATCTCGGCCAGGGCTACCTCTTCGGCCGGCCGGTGCCGGCCGCGCAGCTGCAGGCCAGGCTAAGCCGCGCCGCCTAGCTTCTTCTCGATGCGCCTGGCGAAGACGGCCATTTCCTTCTCGGCCTGCCGGTCGCCCTTCGCGCGCGCCGCCTCGATGCCGCGCCGCAACGCCTCGAGCGCGTCCTGCGGGCTGTCGTCGCCGAGCACCCTGCCGAGCGCTTTCCAGGCCGCGGAATAGAGCGGGTCGCGCGCCACCGCCTCGCGCAGCTGCGCGGCGGCGTCGGCCGGGCGCCCGGCTTTCTCGTACTCGAGACCGAGGGAGTAGCGCAGCAGCGCGCCGTCGCGCGGCGTGCCGAGCAGCTTCTCTAGATTTGAAATCACTAGGCTAAGATACGCCGCATGAAGACCGCGATCCAGACACGCGAGGCGCCGGCTGCGATCGGCACCTATTCGCAAGCCGTGAAAGTGGGCGCAGAGTCGGGCCCTTCCACGGCATACCTGTCGGGCCAGATCGGCCTCGATCCGGCGACCATGCAGATGGCAGAAGGGGTGGAGGCGCAGACGCACCGGGTGTTCCGCAACCTCGCGGCGGTCGCCGACGCTGCGGGAATGAGCCTCGAGCACGCGGTGCGCATGACGGTCTACCTGACCGACCTCGCGCACTTCGCGCGCGTCAACGAAATCATGGCGCAATACGTGCGCGAGCCTTATCCGGCGCGCGCCGCGGTCGGCGTAGCGTCGCTGCCGCGCGGCGCGCTCGTGGAAATTGACGCCATCCTCCACGCGGGATAAAGCCTCGCCCAAGTCGCTCGACAAGCTCGGGCTGCGCTCGCGCTTCGACTTCGTCCTGCACCTGCCGCTGCGCTACGAGGACGAGACGGTCCTCACCGACCCGCTGAAGGCGCCGCAGGGCGCGCCGGTGCAGATCGAGGCGCGGGTGCAGCGCGCCGACGTGGTCTACCGCCCGCGCCGCCAGCTCGTCGTGCACGCCGAAGGCGTGGCGCTGCGCTTCTTCAACTTCTGGGGCAGCCAGCTGAAGCAGTTCGAGCGCGCCGCCGAGGCGGGCAAGCTGGTGCGCGCGTTCGGCGAGGTGCGGGCAGGCTTCTTCGGCTCGGAGATGGCGCACCCGCGCTACCAGTTCGTCGAGCCAGGCGCGCCGCTGCCCGAGGCACTTACGCCCATCTATCCGACCACCGCCGGCGTGTCGCAGAAGGAGATCCGTACCGCGGTCCTCCGGGCGCTCGATGACGGGCCCCTCACAGATACGCTTCCCGCTGACGTGACGCGCAGCCACGGACTCGCGGGCTTCGCCGAGAGCGTGCAGTTTCTGCACCGGCCGCCGCCGGGGATCGACACCGCCTCGCTCGTCGAGCGCACGCATCCCGCCTGGCGGCGGGTGAAGTTCGACGAGCTGCTGGCGCAGCAGCTGTCGATGCGCTTCTCCTACCGGCGGCGCCGCGCGCGCAGCGCGCCCGCGCTGCCCGCCGGCGGCGCGCTGATGAAGGCGTTCCTGCAGCGGCTGCCGTTCAGGCTCACCGGCGCGCAGACGCGCGCGATGGACGAGGTGCTGCGCGACCTGCGCGAGTCGCACCCGATGCAGCGGCTGCTGCAGGGCGACGTCGGCAGCGGCAAGACCGTCGTCGCCGGGCTGGCGTGCCTGGCGGCGGCCGACGCCGGCTGGCAGGCGGCGGTCATGGCGCCGACCGAGATCCTGGCCGAGCAGCACTGGCGCAAGTTCAACGAATGGTTCGCGCCGCTCGGCGTGCCGCTCGCCTGGCTGCACGGCGGCCTCGCGCAGCAGGAGAAGCGCTCGGCCCTGCGCCGGCTGAAGAGCGGCGAGTGCGCGATCGTGGTCGGCACGCACGCGCTGCTGCAGAAAGGCGTCGAGTTCGCCCGCCTGGGCCTGGCGGTGATCGACGAGCAGCACCGCTTCGGCGTGCAGCAGCGCGTGCTGCTCAGGCGCAAGGCCGAGGAGGCGGTGCCGCACCAGCTGATGATGAGCGCGACGCCGATCCCGCGCACGCTCTCGATGACGCACTACGCCGACCTCGACGTCTCGGTGATCGACGAGCTGCCACCGGGGCGGCGCCAGGTCACCACCAAGATGTTCTCTGAGAGCAAGCGCGACGAAGTGCTGGCCCGTATCCGCGAGGCTTGCGCCGAGGGCGAGCAGGCGTACTGGGTCTGCCCGGTGATCGAGGAGTCGAAGGCCGGGCTGCAGACCGCCATCGATACCTACCAGCGGCTGAAGACGGAGCTCAAGACGGTCGCCGTCGAGCTGCTGCACGGCAGGCTGCCGCCGGCCGAGAAGGCGGCCGTCATGCAGCGCTTCCAGAAGGGCGCCACGCAGCTGCTGGTCTGCACCACGGTGATCGAGGTCGGCGTCGACGTGCCGAACGCCTCGCTGATGGTGATCGAGAGCGCCGAGCGCTTCGGCCTGGCGCAGCTGCACCAGCTGCGCGGCCGTATCGGGCGCGGCGCGCGCGACAGCACCTGCATCCTGCTCTACGACCCTTCCCTGCCGGAGACGGCGAGCGCGCGGCTGAAGGTGATCTACGAGAGCAGCGACGGCTTCGCCATCGCGCAGCGCGACCTGGAGCTGCGCGGCCCCGGCGAGGTGGTCGGCGAGCGGCAAAGCGGCGCGCCGCTGTTCCGCTTTGCCGACCTGGTGCGCGACGCGGACCTGGTCGAGGCCGCGCTCGAGGCGGCCGACGACCTGATCGAGCACGACCTCGCCGCGGCGCGCGCCCACGTCGAGCGCTGGCTCGGCGCGCGGACCGACCTGACCCATGCCTGAGTTATCCTAGCCCGGTGAACCCGACGTCACTCGCCCGGCGGCTGGACGCGTACGAGCGCCTGATCCGCCTCGACAAGCCGATCGGGGCGCTGCTGCTGCTGTGGCCGACGCTGTGGGCGCTGTGGCTCGCCTCGCGCGGCCTGCCGCGCGCCGACCTGCTGCTGATCTTCGTCGTCGGCACGCTGCTGATGCGCTCGGCGGGCTGCGCGGTGAACGATTTCGCCGACCGCGCGATCGATCCGCAGGTCGAGCGCACGCGCAACCGCCCGCTCGCCGCCGGCGAGATCGCGCCGCGCGAGGCGCTCGTGGTGGCGGCGCTGCTCGCCGCGGCGGCGTTCGGCCTGGTCCTGTTCCTCAACTGGTTTTCGATCATCCTGTCGGTCGTGGCGCTGGCGATCGCCGCCTCCTATCCCTATTTCAAGCGCTTCTTCCCGCTGCCGCAGCTGTGGCTCGGCGTGGCGTTCGGCTTCGGCATCCCGATGGCTTACGCCGCGGTACAGGACAGCCTGCCGCGCGAATGCTGGGCGCTGTTCGCGGCCAACCTGTTCTACGCGTTCGCCTATGACACCGAGTACGCGATGGTGGACCGCGACGACGACGCGCGCGTCGGCGTGCGCAGCTCGGCGCTCACCCTCGGCCGCTGGGACGTCGCGGCGGTGATGGCGAGCTACGGCGCGATGCTGGCGATCCTGCTGGTGCTCGGCGTGTCGCGCCATTTTCCGTGGCCCTACTATGCCGGCCTGGCCGCCGCCGCCGGCATGGTGCTCTGGCACTGGTTCCTGATCCGTGGCCGCACCCGCGAGGGCTGCTGGCGCGCGTTCATGAACGCCAACTGGATCGGTGTCGCGATCCTCGCCGGCATCGCCTTCAGCCTGCCGTTCTGGCTGCCCCTGCTATGAACGACGCCAGCGCAGCGATCACCCGCTTCGATTTCGCCAACGGCGAGCACCGCGGCTCGCACCTCACGCTCTACGCCAACTGCCTGGTGCATCGCGGCGATGCGCATCTCGAAACGCTGCCCCTCGCCACCATTACGTCGGTGCGCGTCGCCTTCGAGCGCGGCGCGACCCCGCTCGGATGGGCGCTGGTGCTGTTCAGCGTCGCGATCCTGATGCTGTTGATCGCCTCGCCGGTGTCGAACATCGCAGCCACCGCGGCCGCCGATCTGGCCGGGGCGGGCAACCACGGCGTGGCGCGCTCCCTCTACGGCCTGTTCCGCGTCATCGAGGCGCTGGCCAATGCCTTGCCGGTGGTGGCGCTCGCGGCGGTCCTCGGCGGCGGCGCGCTCGCCGGCTTCGGCTGGCTCGGCCGCACGGTGCTGACCCTCACTTTCGCCAGCGCCGAGCGCGCCTACCCGGTGCGCGGGCGCAACACGCGCCTGCTGGACTTCACCGAGGCGGTGTCGGAGCGGCTGATGCAAGCGAAGCGGTAGGAGAAGCGGATTGCGCTACTCGGACCTGCGCGATTTCCTGTCTCAGCTGGAGAAGAAGGGAGAGCTCAAGCGCATCTCCGCCCCGGTGTCGCCGAACCTGGAGATGACGGAGATAGCCGACCGCGTGCTGCGCGCCGGCGGCCCGGCGCTGCTGTTCGAGCAGCCCGCCGGGCACACCATCCCGGTGCTGTGCAACCTGTTCGGCACGGTCGGCCGGGTCGCCGCGGCGATGGGTGTGGAGGATGCGAAGAGCCTGCGCGACATCGGCAAGCTGCTGGCCTACCTGAAGGAGCCCGAGCCGCCGCGCGGCCTGCGCGACCTGTGGGACAAGTTTCCGCTGTTCAAGCAGGTGCTCAACATGAACCCGAAGGAGCGCTCGAGCGCTCCCTGCCAGGAAGTGGTGTGGGAAGGCAAGGACGTCGACCTGGCGCGGCTGCCGGTGCAGACCTGCTGGCCGGGCGACGCCGGGCCGCTCATCACCTGGGGCCTCACGGTGACGCGCGGGCCGAACAAGCCGCGGCAGAACCTCGGCATCTACCGCCAGCAGGTGATCGGCCGCGACCGGCTGATCATGCGCTGGCTCGCGCACCGCGGCGGCGCGCTCGACTTCCAGGACCATCTGAAAATTTCAAAGGAACCTTTTCCCGTAGCCGTGGCGATCGGCGCAGACCCCGCGACGCTGCTCGCGGCGGTGACCCCGGTGCCCGATACGCTTTCCGAGTACCAGTTCGCCGGCCTGCTGCGCGGCGCACGCACCGAGGTGGTGAAGTGCCTCGGCAGCGATCTTCAGGTGCCGGCCTCGGCCGAGATCGTCCTCGAAGGCTCGATCGGCGAGGAGACCGCGGAGGAAGGACCGCACGGCGACCACACCGGCTACTACAACGAGGCCGAGCGCTTTCCGGTGCTCACCGTCGAGCGCATCACCATGCGCCGCTCGCCGCTCTATCACTCCACCTACACCGGCAAGCCGCCCGACGAGCCCTCGGTGCTGGGGCTCGCGCTGAACGAGGTCTTCGTGCCGCTGCTGCAGAAGCAGTTTCCGGAGATCGTCGATTTCTACCTGCCGCCCGAGGCCTGCTCCTACCGCCTCGCCGCGGTGAGCATGAGGAAGCAGTACGCCGGCCACGCCAAGCGCGTCATGTTCGGCATCTGGAGCTACCTGCGCCAGTTCATGTACACCAAGTTCATCGTGGTGTGCGACGAGGACATCGACGTGCGCAACTGGAAGGAAGTGGTGTGGGCGATCAGCACGCGCGTCGACCCGGCGCGCGACCTGCTGATCGCCGAGAGCACGCCGATCGACTACCTGGATTTCGCCAGCCCGGTCGCCGGCCTGGGCTCGAAACTCGGCATCGACGCCACCAACAAGTGGCCGGGCGAGACCGCGCGGCGCTGGGGGCGCCCGATCGCCATGGACGACCAGGTGAAGCGCCGCGTCGACGCGATGTGGCGGGAGCTGGGCCTTTAGCGACCTATCTTCTGGCGCCCTCGTAGACCCAGGCAAGGAACGCGTCCTGGGCGGCGTCGGCCTGGGGCGCGTTCGGGTGGTTCACCAGCATGACCACGACATGGCGCCGCCCCGAGCGGTCGATGACGTAGCCCGCCATCGTGCGGGCCTCGTTGAGCAGGCCGGTCTTGATGTGCGCACGCCCGGCCACGCTCTCACCGCGCAGGCGCTTCCTCATCGTGCCGTCGGCGGCGACCACCGGCAGCGAGGCGATGAACTCGGGCATCACCGGGCTGCGCCATGCCGCCTGCAGCATGGCAGCCAGGCTCGCCGCGCTCATGCGCTCGATGCGCGAGAGGCCCGAGCCGTTTTCCATGACCAGTTCGGGTGCCTTGATGCCTTTGGTTGCCAGGAAATTTTTTATTGAAATAAAGGCTGTTTCGGGCCGCGCCGGGACCCCGCCCGTCTCCGCGCCGAGCGTGAGGTAGAGCTGGCGCGCCATCACGTTGTTGGAAAACTTGTTGATGTCGCGCACCACCTCGGCGAGCGGCTCCGACTCGTGCTTGTAGATCAGGCGCGCCGCGGGAGGCACTACGCCCTCGCGCGCCTTGCCTCCCCACCAGCCGCCCGATTCGGTCCATAGCTGGCGGATCATGCCGGTGACGTAGTCCTCGGGATGGTGGAGCGCGACGTTGAGCTCGCGCTCGCCGCAGGCCGCCGGATACGGCCCGGTAAACGAGGCGCGCGGCGGGCGGGGCCGGAAGTCGGCCTGGATGCGCTCGCGGAACGCGCGGCCTTCCGGGCAGCTGCTGCCCTCGATCAGGCGCAGCGAGTTGACGATCTCGAGGCCGGGCATTTCCGGCTCGGCGAACACGCGAACCGCGCCGCGCTCACCCTCGGGAATGAAGGTGAAGCGCAGCGCCTTGAAGTTGACCAGCAGCGCGTCGGGCGCGACGTTGTAGGGGCGGTAGGTGTCGTCGTCAAAGCGCGCATCGGGCTGCGGCGCGAACCAGCTGCGGTCGAGGAGGATGTCGCCCTGGATGTCGCGCAGCCCCCGGCCGCGCAGCGCGCGCAACATCAGCCAGAAGCTCTCCAGGTTGAGCTTAGGGTCGCCGTAACCCTTCAGCGCCAGGTCGTCGCCGTCGGCGTAGACCTCGGTCTTCCAGCGGTAGGCGGGGCCGAGAAGCTCGAGGGCGGAGTAGGTGGTCACTAGCTTCATCACCGAGGCGGGGTTCATCGGCACGCCGGTATTCAGCGCCAGCGACGGGCGGGCAGCCCCCACCTCCTGCACCACCACTGCGATGCTCGAGCTCGGGATGCCCGCCTTGCGCAGCGCGAGCTCGACGCTCGCCGGCAGGCCTGCCGCGAGACCCGACGAAGTAAGCGCGAATAGTGCGCATAAGGTCTTGAAAAGGCGTTGCATCGTGACTATCATTAGCACTCGTCTCGATTGAGTGCTAAGCCAGTAATCCCCGCTTTGCATGACTCAAGTGATTGTAATTTATCGTGTTTTTAATGGGAGTTGCACATGAAAATTCGTCCGCTGCATGACCGCGTGATCGTCAAGCGCATAGAGGAAGAACGCAAGTCCGCCGGTGGCATCGTCATCCCCGACACCGCGGCAGAGAAACCCGACCAGGGCGAAATCGTCGCCGTCGGCAAGGGCAAGAAGGACGACAACGGCAAGCTGATCCCGATCGACGTCAAGATCGGCGACCGCGTGCTGTTCGGCAAGTATTCCGGCCAGACCGTCAAGGTCAAGGGCGATGAGCTCCTCGTGATGCGCGAGGAAGATCTCATGGGCGTCATCGAAGGCGCTTGATCCACCTCACGAATTTCTAGGAGAACACGCAATGCCAGCCAAAGAAGTCCGCTTTCACGAGAGCGCCCGCTCGAAGATGGTCCACGGCCTGAACATCCTGGCCGACGCGGTCAAAGTCACCCTCGGCCCGAAGGGCCGCAACGTCGTGCTCGAGCGCTCGTTCGGCGCCCCCACCGTCACCAAGGACGGCGTCTCGGTAGCCAAGGAAATCGAGCTGAAGGACAAGTTCGAGAACATGGGCGCGCAGATGGTGAAGGAAGTCGCCTCCAAGACTTCCGACGTCGCCGGCGACGGCACCACCACCGCCACCGTGCTTGCCCAGGCGATCGTGCGCGAAGGCATGAAGTACGTCGCCTCCGGCATGAACCCGATGGACCTGAAGCGCGGCATCGACAAGGCGGTGTCCGCCGTGGTCGAGGAGCTGAAGAAGATCTCCAAGCCCTGCTCGAGCTCCAAGGAAATTGCGCAGGTCGGCTCGATCTCGGCCAACTCCGATTCCGACATCGGCAAGATCATCGCCGACGCCATGGACAAAGTCGGCAAGGAAGGCGTGATCACGGTCGAGGACGGCAAGTCGCTTGAGAACGAACTCGACCTGGTCGAGGGCATGCAGTTCGACCGCGGCTATCTCTCGCCGTACTTCATCAACAGCCCCGAGAAGCAGATGTCCGCGCTCGAGGATCCCTACATCCTGCTGTACGACAAGAAAATCTCGTCGATCCGCGAGCTGCTGCCGCTGCTGGAGCAGGTCGCCAAGGCGGGCAAGCCGCTGCTGATCATCGCCGAGGAAGTCGAGGGCGAAGCGCTCGCGACCCTGGTGGTGAACAACATCCGCGGCATCCTCAAGACCTGCGCCGTCAAGGCGCCCGGCTTCGGCGACCGCCGCAAGGCGATGCTGGAAGACATGGCGATCCTCACCGGCGGCACGGTGATCAGCGAGGAGCTCGGCCTCAAGCTGGAGAACGCCACGCTGAAGGACCTGGGCAAGGCGAAGAAGGTCGAGGCCGGCAAGGAAAACACCATCATCATCGATGGCGCCGGCGTGAAGAAGGACATCGAGGGCCGCGTCAAGACGATCCGCGTGCAGATCGAAGAAGCGACCAGCGACTACGACAAAGAGAAGCTGCAGGAGCGCGTGGCCAAGCTGGCCGGCGGCGTGGCGGTGATCAAGGTCGGCGCCGCGACCGAAGTCGAGATGAAGGAGAAGAAGGCCCGCGTCGAGGACGCGCTGCATGCGACGCGTGCGGCAGTCGAAGAAGGCGTGGTCCCCGGCGGCGGCGTTGCGTACATTCGCGCGCGCCAGGCGCTCGGCAAGATCAAGGCGGCCAACGACGACCAGGATGCCGGCATCAAGATCGTGATGCGCGCTCTGGAAGAGCCGCTGCGTATCATCGTCGACAACTCCGGCGCCGAGCCTTCGGTGGTTCTCAACAAGATCCTGGAGAACAAGGGCAACTACGGCTTCAACGCGCAGAC
>Ga0137436_1000261_pt1 | contig 17007 bp, 17 predicted proteins | sample EasRivERMGT119_2_FD_102328 | JGI IMG/M metagenome (GOLD analysis project Ga0137436, IMG submission 102328) | Soil microbial communities from meander-bound floodplain in the East River, Colorado, USA - East River MetaG ERMGT119_2 | ecosystem: Environmental > Terrestrial > Soil > Floodplain ...
ACTGGGCGACGACGTGTTCGGCGACGACCCGACGGTCAACCGGCTGCAGGAGCTTGCCACTTCGCTTTTTGGTTTCGAAGCGGCGCTGCTGTTCCCCACCGGCACCCAGTCCAACCTCGCCGCCCTGATGAGCCACTGCCAGCGCGGCGAGGAGGTGATCCTCGGCTCGGAAGCGCACAGCTACCGCTACGAAGCGGGCGGCCTGGCGGTGCTGGGCTCGATCCAGCCGCAGGTGGTGCCGAACCGGTCCGACGGCACGCTGGATCTCGCGGACGTCGAAGCGGCGATCAAGCCGGACGATCCGCACTTCCCGCGCACGCGCCTGCTCGCGCTCGAGAACACGATCACCGGCCGGGTGTTGCCTCGAAGCTATCTGGAAAAGGCAGTTCAACTCGGAAAATCGAAAGGCTTGTCCACCCATCTCGATGGCGCGCGAATCTTCAACGCCGCGGTGGCGCAGAACATGAAGGTGAAGGACCTTTGCGCCGGATTCGACTCCGTGTCGTCGTGCTTGTCCAAAGGCCTCGGCACACCCGCGGGAACGCTGCTTTTGGGGGGTAAGGACTTGATCGGAAGGGCCCGCAGGGCAAGAAAGATCCTGGGTGGAGGAATGCGTCAAGCCGGCGTGATCGCCGCGGCGGGCATCTACGCTCTGGAGAACAACGTCGAGCGCCTGAAGGACGACCACGCCAACGCCCAGCGCCTCGCGGACGGGTTGCGCAAGGCCGGCTTCGAGGTGAGCGGGCCCAACACCAACATGGTGCTCGTGCGAGTGTCACCCGAAGACGCGCAGGGACTGGGTTCTTTCTTGAAAACAAGGCAAATAGTGGTGCTGCCGCGCGCGCCGATGCGCCTGGTCACGCACCTCGACGTCGACGCCGCCGGGATCGACCGCGCGATTGCCGCGTTCGGCGACTACCTCAGTCGGTCACGTACACCAGGCCGGGCGGAAGGTACAGCTCGCGCGCGCTGAGTCGTCCGCGCTCGCCGGGGTAGAATCCGGCGCCCTTTTCATTTCATGCGCGACTTCCCACCGGCGTTCTACGGCGTCATCCGCGGCATCGACCGCTTTTCCGACCTCACCGGAAAGCTGATCTCGCTTTCCATGCTGTGGCTGGTCGTGACGATCTGCTACGAGTGCTTCTCGCGCTACCTGTTCGACGCGCCCACGGTCTGGGTGCTCGAGTCGAGCTACATGACCAACGGCGCCGCCTTCATGCTCGGCTGCGCCTACACGCTGTACAAGGGCGCGCACGTGCGCACCGACATGCTGTGGGAGAAGTACTCCGAGCGCAAGAAAGGCCTGATCGACCTCACCTCGTACGTGCTGCTGTTCTACCCGGTGCTCATTACCCTGATGGTGATCAGCATCGACGACGTCTGGTACTCCTACTCGATCCATGAGCTCTCGGAGCAGACGCCGTGGCGGCCGATCATGTGGCCGTTCCGCGCCGCGATCCCGCTCGCCGCGATCCTGCTGATGGTGCAGGGCGTGTCCGAGGTGCTGAAGTGCTGCTTCCAGATCCGCAACGGCCGCGAGTTCGAGCAGCGGAAGAAGCTAGAGGTATGAGCTGGCTCGAGCTGCTCGGCATGGCGATGCTGGTGGTGATGCTGTTCGCCATCTTCATCGGCATCCCGATCAGCTTCACGCTGCTGTTCCTGGCGCTGATCTTCGGCCTGATCGGCCTGGGCGGCACGGTGTTCGACCTCGCCTACCTGCAGATCCTCGGCCTGATGAAGCAGGACGAGTTCGTCGCCGTGCCGATGTTCATCCTGATGGGCTACGTCTGCGACCAGGCCGGGCTGATGGAGCGCCTGTTCAAGGCGTTCCGCGACCTGTTCGCGCCGGTGCGCGGCTCGCTCTACCTGGTGGTGATCGCCACCGCGACGCTGTTCGGCATCGCCGCCGGCACCGTCGGCGCCACGGTGGCGCTGCTCGGCATCATGGCCGGCCCGATGATGATCAAGTCGGGCTACGACGCGCGCATGTCCGCGGGCGCGATCACCGCCGGCGGCACGCTCGGCATCCTGATCCCGCCCTCGGTGATGCTGGTGGTGATGGGGCCGGTGCTCGGCATATCGGTATTGCAGCTGTACGCCGCGGCGTTCGGGCCGGGCTTCCTGCTCGCCGGGATGTACATCGTCTACACCATGGTGCGCAGCCACCTCAATCCGAAGCTGGGTCCGCCGATTCCCAAGGAAGAGCGGCAGAGCGACTACCGTGTCGTGCTGTGGGAGTGCGTGGTGGGGCTGGTGCCGGTCACCGTGCTGACCATCGCCACCCTGGGCGTGATCCTCGCCGGCATCACCACCTCGACCGAGGCCGCCGCGATGGGCGCGGCCGGCGCAATCCTGCTGGTGATCGCCTACGGGCGCTTCACCTGGAAGGGGATGTTCGAAGCCTGCCACCTGACGCTCGCGACCACCAGCATGGTCCTGTTCCTCGCGGTCGCCTCCAACGTGTTCGGTGCGGTGTTCGCGCGTCTGGGCACCGCGACATGGATCACCAATGCTCTGCTCGCGGTGCCGCTGCCGGCGTGGGGCACCATGTCGCTGCTGCTGCTCCTCATCTTCCTGCTCGGCTGGCCGTTCGAGTGGCCGGCGATCGTGCTGATCTTCCTGCCGATGCTCGCGCCGGTGGCGACCGGGCTGGGCTACGACATGGTGTGGTTCGGCACCATCACCGCGGTGGTGCTGCAGACCGCGTTCCTCTCGCCGCCGGTGGCGATGTCCGCCTATTACCTTAAGCAGGTGGTGAAGGACTGGAGCCTGTCGACGATCTACCGCGGCATGGCCGACTTCATGGTGATCCAGGTGCTGTGCGTGGTGCTGGTCCTGGTCTTTCCGCAGATCGCCATGTGGTTCCCGCAATGGCTGGAAGCGGGCGACCGCATGGCGACGCCGGCGCTCAAGGACGACGGCGCCGAGCCGGCCCGCGACCGCGAGACGCTCGAAGCGGGCGACGACTACAAGTCAGAATAGGTGCACGGCGGTCGGCGCGAAGAAGCCGATCGCGCAGAACACGATGCCGATCACGCCGAGGCCGACGCCGATCCAGGCGAGCGCCATGGCGCCGGTGATGATCGCCGCCGAGGCGAGCACGATGGCGATCTGCACCGCAGCCGAGGCGAGCTCGTACTGGTGGTAGGCCGCCATCGCGCGGTCGCGCTTCTGCTCCGCTGCCTTGGCGCGCTCGGCGAGCTCCTTGCGGCCCTCGTTGGTCTCGGGCTCCGACTGGTAGCGGTCGGCCGTCTTCTTCCAGGCGTCGACCTGCTTCTTCGACTTTTCAGTGGAATTCATCGTTTCCGTCTGCTCCATGGCCGTGCGCAGGACCGTCTGGCGGATGGTCTTGGCCTGGAAGAACGCCCACAGGTTGGACGCCTCGATGTTGAGGCTCAAGGCGTTGGTCTGCGATGCCTTGCCCAGCGTCTCGGAAAACGCCAGCACCAGCGCGAGGACCGCGATCAGCAGCGCGATTTTCTTGTTCGATGGATCGATGTGACCGCCATGCCCTGACATGCTTTCCCCCTTCTCTGAAGAAATTGCTAAATGGTAAAAATGGGGTCTGTGCCCACTTATCCCGAGTCCGGCTGGGCGGTTTCCTTCGACGGCGGCTTGCCGGCGCCGAACTGCGCCCACGCCACTCCCGCCATGGTAACCGCGGCGCCGAGCAGCTTCAGCCAGGTGAAGCTTTCGCCCAGCGTCAGCCAGGCGGAAAAGCCGGCGATCGGCGGCATCAGGTAGTTGAACGGCGCGGAGCGGGCGACGCCGCGCACCGCGTTGACCCAGCCCCAGGTCATCCAGCCGAGGAACGAGGAAATGACCAGGGCCCAGAACATGCCGAGCCAGACCAGCGGGGTCAGCTTGGCGGTGTCGATCTGCACGAAGCTGGCGAGGCTGGCGAGCAGGATCGGCGGCGAGGAGAAGAGCAGGGTGTAGGACAGCACGATGAGCGGGCCGTAGCGCTTGGTGATCGGCTGCGCCAGCACCGTGTAGAGCGAGAAGCACAGCGCCGCGAGCATCAGCAGCAGGTCGCCGTAGCCGGCGGTGATGCGCCCGCCGGTGAACTTGTCGGAGAGGAACAGCGCGATGCCGGCGCACGCCAGCGCGGTGCCGGCGACCTGCTGGGCGCGCAGGCGCTCGGCGCCGAGCAGCGCGAGGATCACCAGCGTGAACAGCGGCCCGCTCATAAGGACAAGCGAAGAGGAGAAAGCGGTCGACAGGTTCATGCCGCCCATCACCGCGGCGATGTGCACCGTGTGGCCGATCACCGCGCACAGGATGAAGCGCGGCAGGTCCTCGCGCTTTGGCCAGGTGCGCGCCAGCTTGCCGCGGAAGACGAGGACCAGCAGCCCCAGGGCGAGCAGCGGCAGCACGGCGAAGCGGATGAACAGGAACGCGCCGACGCCGATCTGGTCGAGCACGTGCTTGACGAAGGGGAAGTTGAGCCCCCAGACCACCATGGTGGCGACGGTGGCGGGCAGGGCCCAGCGCTCGCGCGGCATCAAGGCGCCGAGTTTAGAATAGATCGGCACATGAAACCCGAAACGCCGCTCACCGCGCGCGCCGCCGTGCGCTCGCTCACCGCCTCGAAGATCCGCGAGCTGTACAACGAGGGCATCGGCCGCAGCGACATCCTGCCGTTCTGGGTCGGCGAGCCCGACGAGCCGACGCCCGAGTTCATCCGCCGCGCCGGCATCGCCTCGATCGAGGCCGGCGAGGTGTTCTACACCCACAACTACGGCATCGCCGAGCTGCGCGACGCGCTGTCGAAGTATCTGTCTGGTCTACATGGGAAAGAGATAGCCGAAAACCGCCTCGCCATCACCTCCGCCGGCGTCAACGCCCTGATGCTCGCCTCGCAGCTGCTGATCGAGCCTGGCGACCGGGTAGTGGAAGTCGTCCCTCTTTGGCCGAATCTTCAGGAAATCCCCAAAATATTGAGCGCTACCGTCCGTACCGTTGCCCTACGGTTTCATGAAGACGGGTGGCGGCTGGACGTCGAGGAGCTCCTGAAGGAGCTAGAGCCGGGGACGAAGGCGCTGTACGTCAACTCGCCGAACAACCCGACCGGCTGGACCATCACGCGCGAGGAGCAGCGCGCGATCCTCGAGCATTGCCGCAAGCACGGCATCTGGATCGTCGCCGACGACGCCTACGAGCGCCTCTTCTATGGGGTCGACGGCAGCGGCCGGGGGCGCGCGGCGCCGTCGTTCCTCGAGCTGATGGACGAGGGCGACCGCGTCATCAGCGCCAACACGTTCTCCAAGTCCTGGCTGATGACCGGCTGGCGCCTGGGCTGGCTGGTGGTGCCGCAGGGCCTCGCCGCCGATCTCGGCAAGCTGATCGAGTACAACACGTCGTGCGCGCCGGTGTTCGTGCAGCGCGCCGGCGTGGTGGCGCTGAAGGAGGGCGAGCCGGTGGTCGCGCGCACGCTGCAGCGCTTCAGGGCGGCGCGGGATTTCCTGGTAAGGGAGCTTCAGCAGACGCAGCGGATCAGCGTCGCCAGTCCGTCGGGCACGATGTACGCGTTCTTCAGGGTCGACGGGGTGGCCGACAGCCTCGCCTTCTGCAAGCGCCTGGTGCGCGAGCAGGGGCTGGGACTCGCCCCCGGATCCGCGTTCGGGCCCGAGGGCGAGGGGTACGTCAGGTGGTGCTTCGCCGCCGGCGAGGATCGCCTCGCCGAGGGTGTCAGGCGACTCCGACTCGCCTTGCGGGGGTAAGACCGGCGCTGGCGGCCGCCTTGTCGAGCGTGGAAACCTCGCCCGACAGCTCGGCGCCTTCCTCGATCTTGATCTTGGCGTAGCGGATCTTGCCCGAGACCTTGCCGGTGCCCTGGATGATCAGCTGCTTGCGCACCGTCAGCTCGCCTTCGAAGCGGCCGTGGATCTCGGCGTTGTCGACCGCGATGGTGCCCTGGAACACGCCGTGCTGCGTGATCTCGAGCACGCGCGAGTCGAGCGTCGCTTCCATGCGGCCTTCGACCACCAGCGTGTCGCAGTCGCTGATCTCGGCGCCCTTCATCTTGATGTCGGGGCCGACGACGAGCTTCGCTTCCTTGCGCTCGTCGTGCTTCGGTTCAGCGTGGGAGGGAGCAGGCGCCGCATTCGAAGCGGGCGCAGGCGCGGGGACGATCGGTTGATTCTGGCGGAACAGACCTTCGTCGCGCCGGCGGAAGAACCCGTCTTTCTGGAGCACTTGACGTACCTCTCTGTAGTGATGGAAGGGACAGCCCACCTACCGTTGCAGGTTCCGTACCAGTTAATTTCGCCTTTGCTTTCATGGGAGTAGGAAACGAAGAAGCAAAACTACGTCGTGCGCAAGCGACGGCGCTTGCCGGCGACACGGTCAACCCCATGTTTACGCGGCTGTTTTGTTGTCGTCGAAGCGCTACGCGAAGTCGCGGAGCAACGTCCCCGGAAGCGACTCGGGCGCGCGGCCGTTGACCCAGACGCCGTGCACGCCGAGCGCCGCGGTGCTCAGGCGCGCGTGCCCGCCGGGCAAGTCGTTGACGCGGTGCTTCGGGCCACGGCCGACCTTCGCCGGGTCGAACAGCAGCAGGTCGGCGTAGTAGCCGGGCTTGAGGGCGCCGCGGCTTCGGATACCGAAGACTCGCGCCGGCTCGCTCGTAAGCTTCTTGGCTGCCAGGGAAAGGTCCAGAGCCTTCAGCTCGCGCACCCAATGTCCCAGCAAATGCAGGCCGTAGCCGGCGTCGTTGAAGAAAGTCAGGTGCGCGCCGGCGTCCGACAACGACACCAGGCTGCAGGGATGGCTCAGCAGGCGGCCGACCGCCGCCTCGTCGGAGTTGAGCAGCAGCGCGTTGAACACCGTGTCGAGCTCCTCGGCGAGCGCGAGGTCGAGCATGAAGTCGAGCGGGTCCTGGCCCGCCTCGCGCGCGAGCTGGGCGATGTTGCGCTGCTCGAGGCCGCGGTTCCTCGACTCGATGACCTCGACCTTGTCCCATTCGGCGTTGAAGATGCGGAAATGCGCGGGCCGACTCAGCTCCGCACGGATTCCCTCCCGGAAAGCCTTCTCTTTCAGTTTGGACTTGAAGGCTTCGCCCTTGAGGGGAAGCGCGGGTTTCCACGACTCCAGTCCCTCGATGACATAAGGTGAATGCAGCGTGAAGTCCATCGACAGGGGGCAGCAGGACATGGCGCCGACCAGCCGGTGTCCGCGCTGGTTCGCCTGCTCTATTTCCTGGAAGTCCTTGAACACGGCCTCCGGATTGGTGCTGTTGTGGAGCAGCGCGGCGATCACCACCGGGCGGCCGGTGTCGGCGGCGAGCTGCTCGAGGAACGGGATCGGCGTGTGGCCGCCCTTGGTGAGCATGAACACGCCGCGTCGCAGACACCCTACCAGTTCTCGCATTTCCTTTTCATCGGCGAGGCGTGAGGGCATCGGCTTGCCGCCTTCGCCATTGTGGGCCGGCGAGGTGCTCGTGGCGAAGCCTACGGCTCCCGCGCGCATGCCCTCTACGACCAGATGCTTCATCGCATCGATCTCGGGGTCCGTGGCGGCGCGTTCCGTTGCGGCGTCGCCCATGACGTACGTGCGCAGCGACGAATGGCCGATGAACGCGGCGATGTTGATCGCGGAGCGCTGGCGCTCCAGCATGTCGAGGTACTGCGGGAAGGTCTCGAAATCCCAGCGGATGCCGGCGCGCAGCACGTCGAGCGACATGCCCTCGACCTGGGTCAGGTTGCGCATGACCAGCTCGCGGTCGGCGGGCCGGCAGGGCGCGATGGTGAAGCCGCAGTTGCCGATTACCGCGGTAGTCACGCCGAGCGCGGGCGAGGGTGACACGCGCGGGTCCCAGGTGATCTGCGCGTCGTAGTGCGTGTGGTTGTCGATGATGCCGGGCATCAGCGCCAAGCCGTCGGCATCGATGGTCTGCTTGCCGTTCTCCTTCACCTGGCCGATTGCAACGATTTGCCCTCCGGTCGCTGCGAGGTCACCCACTACCGGGGAGGAACCCAATCCGTCGAGGAGCAGGGCGTTGCGGATCACGAGGTCGTGCATACGCAGTCAGTATACTTAGCGCATGAAGCTATTCGAGCTGCCGGGCAAGGCAGCCATCGTTACCGGAGCAGGACGGGGGATCGGCAAGGCGACGGCCGAGCTGTTCGCCGCCGTGGGCGCCTCGGTCGCGGTGCTCGACATCAGCGAGGAGCACGCGCAGCGCACCGCCGAGGCGATCGGCAGCGCCGGCGGCACCGCCATCGCGCTCACCTGCGACGTGACCGACGAAAGCGCGGTGGAAGCGGCGTTCGCGCAGGCCGCTCGCGAGCTCGGCGCCATCGACATCCTGGTGAACAACGCCGGCATGGCGATCAGGAAGCCGGCCATCGAGGTGCCGCTGGCCGAGTGGCAGAAGGTGATCGACCTCAACCTGACTGCGCTGTTCGTCTGCTCGCGCGTCGCCGCGCGCTACATGCTCAAGCCGCGCGCCGACGCGCCCTCGGGCGGCGCCATCGTCAACCTGGCCTCGATCATGGGCCTGTCGGGCGGCATCTTCCCGAATTCGTCCTACCAGGCCTCGAAGGGCGGCGTGGTCAACCTGACGCGCGCGCTGGCGCTGGAATGGGCCGCCGACCGCATTCGCGTCAACGCCGTCGCGCCGACCTTCGTCAATACCGACTTCACTGCGCAGATCTTCAACAATCCCGACGTGCTGGAGAAGGTCGAGGCGCACACGCCCCTCGGCGTGCTGCCCGAGGTCGACGACGTGGCCGCCGCGATCCTGTTCCTCGCCAGCCCCGCGGCGCGTTGCGTGACCGGCATCGTGCTGCCGGTCGACAGCGGCTACCTGGCCCGGTAGCCGGGTTCCTAGAAGCGCGTGCCCATGCCGACGACCAACGCGTAGTCGGCGACGATCTGCACGCCGTTCACCTTCTGGTAGATCGGCAGCTGCACGAAGCCGTATAGCTGGACTTCCTTGGTCAGGTTCCAGCTCACGCCAGGGCTGAGAAAGACGAAATCGCCGCCGGTGTCGTCGGGCTGGTCGGCCTCGCTGCCGCTGTCCTTGCCCTTGTGCAGGTAGTTGAGCTGCAGCATCAGGCCGATGCGCTCGCCGGCCTCGTAGCGCATCCCGAGGTCGACGCCGAACTTCTCGCCCGGCTTGTAGTTGTCCTTCTCCTTGATGGCGTCCTGGTAGAGCGCCTGAGCGAACCATGACAGGTTGCGCAGCGGCAGGTTCTGCGAGAAGTACGCCCCGAGCAGCGCGTCGGTGCTGCCGCTGCCGGGCTGCAGGCTGCGCTCGGCGAGCAGCCCCTCGCCGTTGCGCTCGTCGATCTTGCCGGTCGGCAGCTTGAGGCCGAAGTTGACGCCCCAGACGTTGTGCCGGTCGCCTTCCTGGCGCGGCGCGAACTGGTAGCGCCCCAGCACGCGGATGTCGGCCAGGGCGGTGAAGTCCCAGGTCTCGGTCAGCGGCTGGCCCATGTGCTGATGGATGTGGATGTGATCGCGGTCGACTACCGGCACCGCCACATTGATGCCCCAGTTCGCCCCGAAGCTGTGGTCGAGGGTTGCCACCAGGTTGCGGTTGATGGTCTCGACCTCGTTGTGGTGGCGGGGCACCTGGCCGACGGAGACCTTGTCCTTGCCGTTGAGCGGCTGGTCCTGGTCGATGTACTCGTAGCGCAGGTCGAAGCGTGTGCCCGGCTCGGTCCAGACGCCGGTGGCGCTCCAGCCCGTGTTGACCATGCAGAACGCCGCGCCGCACGAGGCGTGCGCGGCAAGCGATGCGGCAAAGGCGGCAAGCGCCGCCAGAAAGCGAAACATGAAACTCCCTCCTTGTTGTTTTGCGAAGAACTACTGCTCAGCGCTCAGGCGCCGGCAGGAGGTCCGCGGGGAGGGGCGGTGAGGTGGGACGCCCGGGCGCAAGGCGGCCGCTGTCTGAAGAAATGCTGTTCGAATTCGGCGGCAAAGACGGCCAGGACGACAGCTGGATTCGCGATCGAAGCCGACGGCACGCACAGCGCGCAGTGGCTGGTGCTCGGATCGCCGGTCGGCTGCGGCGCGGCCGGGGCGGAGCTGCAGATGTCGTGCATGGCCTGCGCGCCGGCGCGCGGCGCGGGGGCGGCGAGCGGCGACAGCGCGTGCAGCAGCATGGCGAGGAGGGCTCCCCATGCTGCAGCGCGCATCCCGGTGCGGCGGCTCATGCGCTTTTATACCACGCGTAGATTTGCGGCGACATGCTGTCGCAGGCGACGTACGCCAGGATAAGGCGGCAGCGGCTTTCACGGCGGCCGCGGGCGCGGACAATCCCCTCATGCGCCCGTCCGACGATCTCGATCGCGCCCGCAAGCAGCTGGCGGCCCTGAAGGAGCTTTTCGTGCGCCACTCCGGCGAGGCCGACGCCCGCGCGCTGCGCTGGCTGACGCCCCTGTGCCGCGACGCGGCGGTCGACGACGAGTACTGCCGCGACAAGCTGGCGAAGGTCGAGGAGCTGGGCGCCGAGATGTTCTCGTACGGCGGCCCGCGGCGCTTCAGCACGGATTTCCTGCGCCAGCAGGTCCTCAACGCGCTCGAGCTGCTGGAAAGCCGCCTCTATTCGCTCGGCCTGCTGCGCAGCTCCATGCGGCGCGCCCTCTCAGTACCCGGCTTCGAAGTCCACCCGGTTTAGCGGCGCCGCGCCGCGCCGCGCGCGCTCGATGTTCTCGACGATCTTCGGCACCGCCGTGCGCGGCTCGGTCAGCGCGGCCGTGTGCGGCGTGACGCTGACCTTCGGGTGCGCCCAGAGCGGATCGTCCTTCGGCAGCGGCTCGGGGTCGAACACGTCGAGATAGGCGTGGCTGAGCTGCCCCGAGTCGAGGGCGGCGAGCAGGTCCTGCTTCACCACGTGGGCGCCGCGCGCCACGTTGATCAGGCAGCCGCTTTTTTTCATTTTTCGCAGATTCTCGGCATTCAGGATTCCCCGGGTGTGAGCGGTCAGCGGAAGCAGGCACACCAGGGCGTTGCATTCCGGCAGCATCGCGGACAGATCGGTAAAGCACTTCACGCCTTCCAGCTGCTTCGGCCGGCGGCTCCAGCCGGCGACCTTGAAATCCAGCGCGAGCAGCTTGCGCGCCGCGTCGGTGCCGAGCTCGCCCAGGCCGAGCAGGCCGACGGTGCGGTCGGCGGCCATGTACTGGCCGTGCCGCTGCCAGAGGCGGCCGCGCTGCTGCTCGCGGTACTGGTTGTGGCGCCGGTGCCAGTCGAGGATGTGCGCGAGCACCGTCTCGGACATCGCCGCCACCATGCCGGGGTCGACCAGGCGCGCGAGCGGCACGCCCTTCGGATAGTCGGGATCGGCGAGCAGTCCCTCGACGCCCATCCACAGCGACTGGATCAGCTTCACGCCGCGCAGCTTCTGCAGCACGCCCTTGGGCGGCGTGGCGACCAGCGCGATGTCGATCGGCTCGCCGGCGTATTTCTCCCAGCTGGTGATGCGGTCGTGCGGCAGCGCCGCGCCGAGCAGCGGCAGCCACGCCTGCAGCTTCTCCATTTCGCTGGCAAAAAGGATGTTCACGGCGGCCGATGCTAGCATTCCGATCGAGGAGCCGGCCATGCGGTTTGTGCTGTGGGGTTTGCTGTCGCTCGCGGCATCTGCGGCCGTGGCGCAGGACTGGCCGAAGCAGAAGAGCATCCATATCGTCGTCGGCTTCGCCTCGGCGAGCACCACCGATTTCATCGCGCGCCTGGTCGCGCCCAGGCTCGGCGAGGCGCTCGACCAGACGGTGCTGGTGGAGAACAAGCCCGGCGCCGGCGGCAACGTCGCCGCGCAGCAGGTGAAGCGCGCCGCGCCCGACGGCTACACGCTCTGCGCCACCAGCGTCGCCTTCGCGGTGAATCCGAGCCTCTATGCCAACGCCGGCTACGATCCGCTCAACGACTTCCAGCCGGTGATCCTCGGCCCGAGCGCGCCGAACCTGATCGCCGTGAATCCGGCGGTGCCGGCGAAGAACCTGAAGGAGCTGGTCGACCTCGCGCGCCGCGAGCGGCTGTCGTACGCCTCGTCGGGCGTCGGCACCACCACCCATCTTTCGATGGAGCGGATCAAGACCGTCACCGGGGTAGACATCATCCATGTGCCGTACCAGCCGGCGCAGGCGGTGAGCGCCGCGATCGCCGGGCACACGCAGATCTCCAGCACCTCGCTGCCGGTGGCGGTGACGTTCGCCAGGGCCGGCAAGGTGCGCCCGATCGCGGTGACCAGCGCGCAGCGCTCGCCGGCGCTGCCCGACGTGCCGACGGTGAACGAGCAGGGCTTCAGCGGCTTCGACGACCTCACCTGGACCGGGTTCTTCCTGCCGGCGGGAACGCCGCAGGACCTGGTCAACCGCATCAACTCGGAAATCACCCGCGCGCTCGCCGCGCCCGAGGTGAAGGAGCGCCTGGCGCAGCTCGGCATGGAGTGGAAACCGAACAGCTCGGGCGAGTTTGCCGCCTTCTTGCGCGAGGAAGTGCAGAAGTGGGCCAAGGCCGTGAAGGATTCCGGCGCAAAGGCGGATTGAATGGGGCCATTCCGGGCAGATCAGGTGGGCAGTCTCCTGCGGCCCTACGGGCTCTCCAAGGCGCGGCAGGAGGGGAATGTCCAGTTTCAGCGCGCTGCCATTGAAGAGGCTGTAAGGCAACAGGAAAAGATCGGCCTGCAGGCGATCACCGACGGCGAGTTCAGCCGCGACTGGTGGCACCTCGACTACATGCTGCAGCTCGAGGGCGTAACCGCCAAGACGAATCCCGGGCCGAAGTTCGGCGGCACGGAGGAGCAGCCGCCGATTCCCAACGTGACCGGCAAGCTGCGCTACGCGACACCGATCATGATTGATGATTTTGTATTTCTAAAATCAAAAACCAAAAAAACCGCGAAGTTCACCATCCCATCACCGTCGATGCTCCACCTGCGCGCGGGCCGTGCCGGCATCTCCAAAGAGGTCTATCCGGACATCGCGGAGTTCTGGGACGACGCGGCCAGGGCTTACCGCGCCTCGATCGCCGATTTCGCCAAGGCCGGCTGCACCTACCTGCAGCTCGACGACGTTTCCTTCTCCTACCTGTGCGATCCGAAGATCCGCGAAACCTGCCGCAAGAACGGCGACGACCCGGATGCGCTGCCGCGCACCTATGCCGATACGATCACGAAGGCGCTGCAGGACCGCCCCGCGGGCATGACGATCACCATGCACACCTGCCGCGGCAACTTCAAGAGCGCCTGGGTGGCCGAGGGCGGCTACGACCCGGTGGCCGAGGCGATGTTCTCCAGCGGCGTCGACGCCTTCTTCATGGAGTTCGACTCGGCGCGCGCCGGCGGCTTCGAGCCACTTCGCTTTCTACCTAAGGGCAAGAAGGTGATCCTCGGCCTGGTCACTTCCAAGTCGCCCGAGCTCGAGTCGAAGGACTCGATCAAGCGACGGATCGACGAGGCGGCCAGGTTCGTTCCGCTGGAGAACCTCGGCCTGTCGCCGCAGTGCGGCTTCTCCAGCACCCACCACGGCAACAACCTGACGCCCGAGCAGCAGTGGCGCAAGCTCGAGCTCGTTGTGCAGATCGCAGACGAGGTGTGGTGACGCAGTTCAAGGGTCGCCGCGAGGACGACCGTCTCCTCACCGGGCAGGGTCGCTACACCGCCGACTGGAACCTGCCGGGACAGCTGTACGGGCATTTCCTGCGCTCCGACCGCGCGCACGCGAAGATTCTTTCGATTGGAACGCAAGGCCTGGAAGGCGTATCCGTCTTCACCGGAGAAGACACCAAGGACCTGAAGACCCCACCGCCGCAGCTTAAGGTTCCCGGCCGCGGGCAGGCGTTGAAGGTCCCCCACCGGCCCACGCTGGCGGAGGGCCGCGTGCGCTTCGTCGGCGAAGCGCTCGCCCTGGTGGTCGCGGAGTCGCCGCAGGCGGCGCAGGACGCGGCCGAGCGCATCGAAGTCGAGTACGATGAACTGCCCGCAGTTGTCTCCGAAATCCAATCCATGGAAGAAGGCGCGCCGCAGCTGCACGACGAGGCGCCCGGCAATCTCGCTTTCGACTACGACTACGGCGACGAGAAGGCCGCCGAGGAGGCGCTCGCGCGCGCGGCGCACGTCGTGCGTGTGACGCTCGACTCGACGCGGCTCGCCGGCAACCCGATGGAGCCGCGCTCCTGCGTCGCGGCGTGGGACGCCGCGAACAACCGCTACGACGTCTACTGCAGCTCGCAGGGCCTGTCGATGATGACGCCGACGCTGCACACCATCTTCGGGCTGCCCGCCGGCAGCATCCGCGTGCATGCCCGCGACGTCGGCGGCGGCTTCGGCATCCGCTCGCAGCCCTATATGGAATACGGCGCGCTGATGGTCGCGGCGCGCAGGCTCGGCCGGCCGGTGAAGTGGACCGGCTCGCGCTTCGAGACGATCGCCACCGACCACCACGGCCGCGCGGCGCAGCTCTCGGGCGCGCTGGCGCTCGACCGCGACGGCCGGTTCACGGGGCTGCGCTTCGACTGGCTCTGCAACCTGGGCGCCTACTGCACGCAGGGCGGGCCGATGATCAACACCATCAACCCGGCGATGCACGCGATCAACGCCTACGACATCCGCGCGCTCTACGGCCGCCACAAGCTGATCTTCACGAATACCACGCCGACGACCGCCTATCGCGGCGCTGGCCGCCCGCACGTCACCTATCTCGTCGAGCGCCTGGTCGACGAGGCGGCGCGGCAGACCGGCATCGACCCGATCGAGCTGCGCCGGCGCAACCTCATCCCGCGCTCGGCGCACCCGTACAGGACGCCCACCGGCTCGATCTACGACAGCGGCGACTTTCCGATGCTGCTCGAGAAAGCCGTGGAGTTTTCTTCCTGGAAGGATTTTGAGAAACGAAGGAGCGAGTCGAGCAGGAAGGGCAGGCTGCGCGGCATAGGCTGCGCGATGTTCGTCGAGCCTTCCGGCCAGGGGCCGGTGCCGAAGGAAGAGGCGTTCATCAAGTTCGGCGAGTCGGGCAACGCAGAGCTCTATACGCTGTCGGGCTCGACCGGCCAGGGGCACGAGACGGTGTATCCCGAAATCGTCGGCGAGATCCTGGGCATCGCGCCGGAGAGGATCACCCTGCACGCGAGCGACCCGGCGGGGCCCGCGCTGGCCGGCGGCGGCACCGTCGGCTCGCGCTCGACCATGCAGCACGGTGGGGCTCTCGCCGCGACGGCCTACGACGTGATCAGGAAGGCAACCGATCTCGCCGCGAAGGACCTCGAGGTGTCCGCAGCCGACGTTGAATTTGAAAAAGGCACCTTCAAAGTCAAAGGCACCGACCTTTCCATCAGCCTGCTCAAGATCATCCAAAAGCACGGCAGCGCGCTCGATACCAAGGGGCACATGACACCCCAGGGCGCGTTCCCGAGCGGCGCGCACATCGCCGAGGTCGAGGTCGATCCCGAGACCGGAGTCATCGAGGTGCTGCGCTACACCGCGGTCGACGATTGCGGCCGGGTGATGAACCACACTCTCCTCGAAGGCCAGCTGCACGGCGGCATCGCCCAGGGGATCGGCCAGGCGCTCGGCGAGCACGTGATCTACGACCGCGACTCCGGCCAGCTCCTCACCGGCAGCTTCATGGACTACCCGATGCCGCGCGCCGGCGATCAGCCGCGCCAGCTGGATCTCTACGACCATCTCGTCCCGTCGCCGACCAACCTGCTTGGCGCCAAGGGCGCCGGCGAAGCCGGCACGGTCGGCGCGATCCCGGCCATGGCCAACGCGGTTCTCGATGCCCTGCGGCCGCTCGGCATCCACCACCTGGATTTCCCGTATTCTCCTGCCCGCACATGGGAAAAAATCAGGCAGGCCACCGTAAAAGCAGAGTAGGCACGCGGGAGAAGAAGAAAACCGCCACGCGCGACCGCATTCGCGCCGCGGCGAGCGACCTCTTCGCGCGGCGCGGCTACGGCGCGGCCACCATGCGCCAGATCGCCAAGCGCGCCCACGTCGGCCTCGGCACGCTGTTCAACTACGCCGAGGACAAGCGCGACCTGGTGTTCCTGATCTTCAACGAGGAGCTGAACGCGACGACGGATGTGGCGCTGGCCGCGCCGCGCACGCGCGAGGCGCCGCTCGACCAGCTGGTGGCGGTGTTCCGCGAGCACTACCGCTGGCTCGCCGCGCAGCCCGAGCTGGCGCGCATCCTGCTGCAGGAGCTGACGTTCTACTCGAGCGGCAAGCAGGCCGCGACGTTCCATTCGATCAGGAAGAGGCTGATCGATGGAATTGAAAGTCTCGTCAGCCAGTCGCAGAAAAAAGGCAAGCTGCGAAATGACGAGACCGCGGCAGTCATCGCGCGCCACATCTTCTTCGTCTACTCGGCTTCGCTGCGCTGGTGGATCGCGGCGCCCAAGCCCGATCCCGACAAGGGCGTGGCCGATCTGCGGCGGCTGCTCAGGCTGCAGTTCGAAGGCCTGCAGGCCCGTCGCGGCTCACGGTGAGGCCGCTAGTCCCGGCAAAGGATGGGAGCGTAGAAGCGGCCGTTTGCCGCCCGCTGGAAGCCTTTGCCATTCATGCACCCGTCATACATCGGGCAGCTTATCGCCCGCTGGGCGGTTGACGATGCCGGGTAAGAGTTCATCGACGCGTCGGTATAGCCGGTCGTCGCCTCAACCATGCAGGCGTCGCGAGCCTGCATGAACTCGCCATCGGTCGCCCCCTGCTTTTCCCTGGGCATGGGCGCCTCGGTGGCGCAGGCAGCGAGCAGCAGGCATGCAAGCAGAATCCTCATGGCGCTTCCTCCAGCGTACGATTTCATCATGATACGGGCGCTGGGCGCATTTCTGCTGCTCCTCTGCGCGGCGAGCTTTGGCGCGCGGGCGCAGCCCTGGCCGGCCAGGCCGGTCCACGTCATCGTCAACGTCGCGCCGGCGGGAACCGCGGACGTCACGGCGCGGCTGCTCGCGCCGCGGCTCGGCGAGGCGCTCGGGCAGAACATCGTGGTGGACAACCGCGGCGGCGGCGACGGCTACGTCGGCATCGACGCCGTGGTGCGCGCCGAGCCCGACGGC
>Ga0137436_1000262_pt1 | contig 17007 bp, 16 predicted proteins | sample EasRivERMGT119_2_FD_102328 | JGI IMG/M metagenome (GOLD analysis project Ga0137436, IMG submission 102328) | Soil microbial communities from meander-bound floodplain in the East River, Colorado, USA - East River MetaG ERMGT119_2 | ecosystem: Environmental > Terrestrial > Soil > Floodplain ...
CGGAGTCTACCAGGAGCGGCGACATGGCGGGGTGGCGGCGAACCTACACGGCCATGTCGCCGGTCATGGTGAACTAGGAGGTCAACGGTCCGCTGAACGGCAAGCAACTTCCGGTCGGTCAGGTGGGCACGTACATCGCGACTCAGGTGGAGCTGATGCAAACTCCGGAGGTGCTGTTGTCGGTGGTCGACCGTCTCAAGCTGACGCAGAACAAGGATTATTCCCGGGGCTACAACGGTGACAGCGGTACGCTGCGTGAATGGGTGGCAAAAGAATTGAGCAAGAATCTGGCGATCTATCAGAGCCAACTGGGCAGCCAGCTGATCTACGTCACGTATTCGGCGAATAACCCTCCGGAAGCCGCGCAGGTGGCGAATACGGTGGCGGAGGTTTACAAGGAGCAGGACTACACCCGCTCGACCGGTCCGCCCGGAGAACGCGCCAAGCGCTATGCGCAGCAGTTGAATGAACTCAAGAGCAAGGTCGATCAGGCGCAGAAGGAGGTCACGGCATTTCATCAACGAAACGGCTTGATCGAAGAGGGAAGCAAGACCAACGTCGATGTGATTCTGCTGGCGACCCTCGAGGGGCGCTTGCTTGAAGCGCAGAGCGCTCGCCGCGCCGCCGAGGCACGAGCCTCCGAAGATCAGTCCGTCAACGATCAGGTCCTGTCTTCGACCCTGGTTCAATCACTGAAAACGCAGCTCGCCGCTCAGGAATCGCGTCTGGCACAGCTTATTACGGTCTACACCCCGAAGCATCCTGATGTCCGGGAGTTGCAATCGCAAATCGGAGCCACCCGGCGCTCCCTCGCGTCGGTCGTGCAAAGCTATACCGCCAACGCGTCGGGGGGGCTGAGCGTGGCGCAGCGGCTGGAGCAGAATCTGCAAAAGTCGGTGGCGGAACAGCGCGCGAAGGTGCTCGCCAAGGGCCAGCTTCACGACGAAGGCGCGAAATATCTCCTGGAACTCGAATCGGCACAGGCCGTGTACAAGCGCGCTCTCGAAGGTTACGACCAGATCATGTTCGCCTCCGGCGGCCACTACACCAACGTCACCTTCGTGAGCCGGGCGACACCGCCGGTAAAAGCCAGCAAGCCCAAGGTATTGACGGGGCTGATTTTGGGCTGCATGGCCGCCGGCTTTCTGGGGCTCGGCATCCCGCTGGGCTATGAACTGTTCACCCGCCGCGTGCGCTGCCGTGACGATCTCGAGCGCCATCATGGCATTCCGGTGCTTGTTGAATTCGGTGCGCTCCCTATGAGGACTACCGCATGAACATCGCAAGCGCGAGCCCCGCCTCTCGCGATTCACAGCGCGCATCGCATGAAGGTGCCGATCAGGCGTCGAGGTCCAGGCGTGAAATTACACCGATCGAGCACATGGTGGATCCCGACAAACGGTTGATCATGGCGCATGACCCTTACGATCCGCGCTGCGAGAAAATCCGCGCGCTGCGAACCGAGCTGCTGTTGCGGCGCGAGTCGATCGATCGCGCCGACATCCTCGCGTTGCTGAGCCCGTGTCCCGGCGAGGGACGCTCGCTCCTGTCCGCGGAGCTCGCCATTGCCTTCGCGCAGACGGGCCGCCCGACGTTGCTTGTCGACGCGGATTTGCGCCGCCCGCAACAGCATTTGTTTTTCGGCACCGACAACCGTCAAGGCCTTTCGCAGGCGATCGAGTCCGGCGCAGACCCGCAGCTTCATACCGTGCGTGGCCTGCCGCGAATGTCGGTGCTGACGTCGGGCGCAGTTCCGAGCAATCCGCTGGAGTTGCTGTCCAGCAGGTCCTTCGCTTCGATGATTGAAGATTGGCGCGACAATTTCGAGTTCGTCGTGATCGATACGGCTCCGGTTATGCACTATTCGGACGGATTGGCGGTCGCAAACCTCGTGGGCCGCGTACTGGCTCTGAGCCGCGCGCAACACACGCCTTACAGGGATATGCAGGACATGTTGCGACGACTGGCGGCCACGCGCTCGCAGATTCTGGGCGCCGTGATCAGCCATTTCTGATTTTCATGCCGGTTCGCTGCAGCGTTTTGCTTGGCGCCGGCGTCCGGCCTATTGGAAGTGATAGTTGTGGATCTAAAAACATCGAACACCCCCCGGCCCCGCGCCACCGTGTGGCTGCGAGACGACCGGCATTCCCTTTTTCTGGCGGGAATGATGTGGGTCCTGATCCTGCTGATGATCGTGCCGGAAGGCTTCGATTACCAGGACCTCACGACAACCGGCGCGCCCAGCTCGGGTGGGGCAATCAGCCGCATGCTGTGGCTGGGACTGCTGGCGCTCGGCGCCGTCATCATTTTCTGGCGCGCGGGCCTGGCGTGGCTGCTGGCGCGCATGCTGAATCCGTTCTTGCTTCTATTCGTAGCGCTCGCGGTTGCCAGTATCGCGTGGTCCATCGATCCCGCTCTGAGCTCACGGCGTCTTGTCCGGCTGGGCACGATGGTACTGGCGTGCGCCGCATTCGTGTTGATGGGCTGGCATGCGCGGCGCTACCAGAATGTCCTGCGCCCGATCCTTACCATCGTGCTGCTGGGCTCGATTGTTTTTGGTCTCGCCTTCCCGACGCTCGCGATCCATCAGGAGACTTCGGCTGAGCTTGCCGGCGCGTGGCACGGACTCGCGAATCACAAGAATGGTCTCGGCGCCTTATCCTGCATTGCTCTGATTTTCTGGTTTCACGCATGGCTGACCCGGGAGGTCAGGCTCCTGCCGGCACTGGCCGGCGGCGCAGTCGCCGCGACCTGCCTGGTGCTGTCGCGCAGCTCGACTTCGCTGGCGGCCACCGTGTTCGTGATGGTCTTTCTGGTCATGCTGTTGCGTTCGCCCCACGGCCTGCGTCCCTACGTGCCTTACCTGATCGCGATGCTGGTAGCGGCACTGTTGATCTACGCCCTCGCCATCCTGAACCTGATCCCCGGGCAGGGGACGTTGATGGCTCCCATCACCGCGCTGACCGGCAAGGACATGTCGCTCACCGGCCGCACGGAAATCTGGGCGATCCTTTCCGACCACATTCGTTACCGTCCTTTCCTCGGCTCCGGCTACGGAGCGTACTGGACCGCCGGGCCGGTCGCCGGAACGGCGTCCTATGAATTCATCTGGCGCATGCGGTCCTTTTACCCCGGATCTGCCCACAGCGGCTATCTGGAAATCGTCAACGATCTGGGATGGGCCGGCCTGGTGTGCTTGATCGCTTATATCGTCATGCATATCCGGCAATCGCTGCAGCTGCTGGGAATAGACCGCAATCAGGGCGCTCTGTATCTGGCGGTGTTCTTTCAACAGGCGATCACGAACTTCTCGGAAACCCACTGGTTCAGCGTGCTGAGCGTCGATTTCGTCATCATGACGCTGGCCACGACCGCGCTGGCACGCGGCCTTCTGGAGTCCCGGCTGCGCCTGATCTTTGGCGAACCTCATACCTCCGCCCGCAAGCCATTCAACGGCATGGCCTTGCCGCTTGCGCGCAAATCTTTCCCGCGCGCCCAGGGCGGCGGAGCCTGATGCCATGACCTTCGCAAGGGACCGTCCCCAGGATGCTGCCGGCGCGATCCCGTCCCTGGATGGTATCCGTGCGGTCGCGGTGTCGCTGGTGTTCTTCGCACACAGCGGATCCGAAAGTATCATTCCCGGCGGCCTCGGCGTCACCATCTTTTTCGTGCTGAGCGGCTACCTGATCACCACGCTCATGCGCATCGAGCACGCCCGCAGCGGCGCGATCAGCTATCGGGGCTTTTATCTGCGCCGCTTGCTGCGGCTGATGCCGCCGTTGTTCATCGTGGTGGCCGCGGCCGGGTTGCTGGCCGCCGTTTCCATCATCGATGGCGGCTTCACAACGGGCGGCCTGTCCTCCGCCCTGTTCTATTTCGGTAACTATCATGTGATTTGGCATGATTTCCACGGCATGCCCGCCGGGCTGGGCGTGATATGGTCGCTGGCGATCGAGGAACACTATTACCTTTTCTATCCTCCGCTGGCGGCGCTGCTGCTGCGCGTTGGGCGCGTCGGATTGTCCGTCGGTTTGCTCGCGATGCTTTGCGCGGCCGTGCTGGGGTGGCGCTATTGGCTCGTGTTTCACGGCGCGTCGGAGGCTTACCTCACCTTCGCCACCGATACGAGGGTCGATGCGATTCTCATCGGCTGTCTCATGGCGTTGTTGCGCAATCCCTGGCTTGATCGTGTCCCCGCCCCGAAAGCCCTCACCGACTGGGGAATCGCCGCGGTCTGCATCGCAGTGTTGGCGGGCACCTTGCTGTATCGCGACGAAGTCTTCCGCCTCACCGCCCGCTACACCCTGCAAAGCCTGGCGATCGCGCCCTTGATCTATCTGGCGGTGGCCAGAGCGGATCGGCTGCCGTTTCGCTGGTTGAACGCCCGGCCCCTCGTGTATATCGGCACGATTTCCTACACGATCTACCTTTCGCATCACGTGATTCTGTTGGGGCTCGCCAAACACTGGCCGCAGTTGAGTTGGATCGGGCTGACGCTCGTGGGAGCCGTCCTGACATTGGCGGTGGCGGAACCGATGCGTCATTGGGTCGAGCAGCCTTGCGCCAAACTGCGCAAACGGTTGCATCGAAAAACCCTTCCACGCGAGACCGCACCGGGTCTTATCTCCGTGAGTGCGCCATGAATGCGGCCCACGTCATCACGCCACACGACGCATCGCCGGAAACCGCTATCGGCGCGATTCTGGATTTCGGCGGACCGGTATTGCTGGATCTGGATGAAACGCTGTATCTGCGCAACTCTACCGAAGACTTCATCGACTCGGCGCGCCCGCGTCTGCCGGCGCTGTTGCTGATGAGGATGCTGGATGTCATCCGGCCGTGGCGCTGGACCGGCGGCGAAACGACTCGCGACGTGTGGCGCGTGCGTTTCATATCGACATGCTTTCCCTGGACCGGGAATCGCTGGAAGAACCGGGTTGTCGGGCTGGCGAAAAACTTCACCAACCTGCGCCTGATGGCGGCGCTCACTCCGGGCACAACGCCGATCATCCTCACCGCCGGATTCCACCCGATCGTCGCGCCGCTGGTGGCGGCTCTCGGTCTGCCGCAGGCGCAAATAGTGGCCGCGCGGCTGTCGACCTTCGCCGACCGCCGCGATGGGAAACTTCATCTGGCAGTGGGCGCGCTCGGCGACGACACCATTCGCCGCGCACTCGTCCTGACCGATTCGGCGCAGGATCTCACGCTGCTCGATGCATGCGCGCGTCCTTTACGTACGGTGTGGCCGGAAGCACATCATCGTCGCGCCTTGAGCGGTGTTTATATGCCCGGTCAATATCTGACGCAGGTCAAGCGCCCCGGCCAGCGCTATATCTTTCGCGGTATCCTGCAGGAAGATTTCGCGTTTTGGGTGCTGAGCTCGATACCCCTGGCGGCGCTGCCGGTGCTGCACGTTCTGGGTCTGCTGTTCCTCCTGGTGTCGTTCTGGGCGATCTACGAGTGCGGATACGTCGACAACGATCTGATCGCCGCGCGCTTCGAGGCCATTCCAAAACTCAGCGCAGAATTTCTGGATTCCCCGGTGGCCACACCGCGATGGCAGCCCTGGATCTGGGCATCTGCATGCGGGGCGATCGCCATTGTTCTGCTGCGCCGGCCCGTGCCCCCCGTCCCCGCGGACTTCGCCGCGTGGGCCGCGGTACTGCTGGCAACTCACGGCTGGTTCACGATGTACAACCGCTTCGACAAGGAGACGCGAGTCTGGATGTATGCGGGATTGCAGTTCGCGCGCATCGCGGCCTTTGTCGCGCTGGTGCCGATCGCCCTGATCGGCGCGGTCGCGCTCGGCGCTCACGTCCTGGCGAAGTGGGTCCCCTATTATGTATACCGGCTCGGCGGCAAAGATTGGCCTGAAGCGCCGTTTCATCTGGTGCGGTTGTTGTTCTTCGTGGTGTTGGCGCTGTTGCTGGGGTTCTCCGAAGGGCTCATGTCGCTATTGAACGGGACCGCGCTGGCGCTGCTGGCCTGGATTCTGTTCAGAGCGCGCCAGGAATTGGCAACGGTTTTGACGGCGGCCCGGCGTCTGGACCGAACCGACACCGAGCCGCCGCTATGAACATCAGCCTGTGCATTGCCACTTATCGCCGGCCGGAACGGCTCGCCGCGCTGCTCGATGACCTCGTCAAACAGCAGCATCTTCCGAATGAAATCGTGGTGGTGGATAACGATGCCGCGGGCAGCGCACGCGCCGTGGTGGAACGACGGCGCGAGCTGGGCGCACCGTTTCCGATTCACTACGATATTCAGCCCGTTAAAAATATTTCACTCACGCGCAATCGCACCGTGGAGCTGGCGAACGGCGACTGGATCGCCTTCATCGATGACGACGAACGCGCGCCGGCGGCCTGGCTGAAACGGCTGGCCGAGACCGTCATCCGTTATGGCGCCGATGGCGCGCTCGGTCCGGTCGAACCGGTCGTACCCGCCCATGCGCCGGCGTGGATCCGGCACGGCAGGTTCTATGATTGGGCGCGGATGAAAACCGGCACCGTCATCCCTCTCAACAAACTGCGCTTCGGCAATGTGCTGTTGCATGGCGCGCTGTTGCGGGAGTCCCCGGCGCCTTTCGACCCGAATTACGGACTCACCGGCGGCGAGGACGGCGATCTGCTCGCCCGCATGGTACAGCATGGCGCCTCCATCGTCTGGTGCGATGAAGCCATCGTTCACGAGCCGGTCGAAGCCACACGGCTGTCGTTGCGCTGGCTGCTGCTGCGGGCATTGCGCGGAGGGCAGGACTTCGCGCGTCACAAACTCGCGGGGCGTTTTGGACATTTGACATCCGCCGGCCGCGCGTGGCTGTTCCTGCGGGCGCTCTTGCAGTCGTTGATCGCGGCCGGCATGGCACTGCTGTTCTGGCCGTGCGGCCGGCATCGCGCCGTGTATTGGCTGCTCAAGGTATCGGCCAATCTCGGAAAGATGTCGATCTTGCTGGGTTGGCACTATCGCGAATACGGAAGCAAGGTCACGTGACGGCCATCGTAGATCTGATCCTGCTTGCGCTGGCGCTGCCGGCCACGGCGGTATCCCTGTATTTGCTGGTATTGACGCTGCTCTCGCGTGCGCCACCGACGGCGCTGCGTTCGTCGAGGCGGCTGCGCTTCGATGTCATCGTTCCGGCTCATAACGAGGCGGCGGTAATCGAAGGCGTCGTCGCCAATTTACGCAAGCTCGATTGGCCCGCCGATGGTTTCCGCGTGCTGGTAGTCGCCGATAATTGCACCGATTCCACGGCCGCGCTCGCACGCGCCGCCGGCGCCGAAGTGCTGGAACGCCACGACACCGAGCACCGCGGCAAAGGTCATGCGCTGGACTTTGCATTCCGGGCGAGCCGGGCGAAAGGCTGGGCTTACGCCGTCGTCGTCGTCGATGCCGACACCGAGGTTTCGGCGAATCTGATCGAAGCGTTTGCCGCGCGCATCGAGAACGGGGCCAAGGCAGTACAGGCGCACTATGGCGTGCTGAATTCGCAAGCTTCGTGGCGCACGCGTCTCATGAGCATTGCGCTGGCTTCATTTCACCGGGTTCGTTCGCGTGCGCGCGAACGCTTGCAGCTTTCCTGTGGATTGCGCGGCAACGGCTGGAGCATTACTCATGGGCTGCTGCAGCAAGTGCCGTATCGCGCATTCTCCCTGGCCGAAGATATCGAATACGGGATCGATCTGGGCCTCGCCGGCTACCGCGTGCACTACGCCGACGAAGCGCATGTTGCCGCCATGATGGTGCCGGATGAAGAGGCGGCGCGCACTCAACGCCGTCGCTGGGAGGACGGACGCTTGCAGCTGATTCGCTCGAAAACCCTGCCGCTGCTGCGAGAGTCCATGGGCCGGGGCGGCGCGGTCTGTCTGGATCTGGCCTTCGATTTACTGGTGTTGCCTCTGTCCTATGTGGTGCTCAACGTTGCGGTCTTGATTGTTTTCGCCGGCGTTTCACTTTTGTGGGAGCCTTCCATGGAGATTTGGTTGTGGCTGGGGCTCGGCTGCGGCATGAGTCTCCTACTTTACGTGTTGCGTGGTTGGCAGCTCAGCGGCGTCGGCATGCGCGGCCTCATGGATCTGGGGCGCGCCCCGTTTTTCGTGCTCTGGAAAGTGCTGCTGATGCTGCGTGCGCATGAATCTGCGGAGTGGGTGCGTACCAAGCGGGAATAGTCGTGAGCGATCGCAGTCGCCGGCACTTCGCCTTCGCGCGCCTGCTCAGTAGCGCGGTAATCAGTCAGGCGTTGCTTTCCGCGGCCAACTTCGCCATCGCCCTGATTCTGATTCGAAGCACGACCGACGTTCAATACGGTTACTACATTCTCGCTTCGAACGCGATTCTCCTGCTGGCTGCTCTGCAGATCGGGTTTTTCAGTCCTCCGCTGGGGATCCGCATGAGCCAGCTCGATCGCCTGGGACGCGGCCAGCTGGTGGGCGGTCTGTATCGCGCGCAATACAGGATCCTGCCCGCCGTCAGCGGGATTGCCATCGTCATCGCGCTCGGCCTGTGGACCACCCGGGTACTGGACGCTCACACCGGCCCGCTGGTGCTCGCCGCAGCAGTTGCGTCACTCGCGATCCTGCACCGCGAATATTTTCGCATGGTGCTGTTCGCGCATCGCCGTCCGCATGACGTGCTCCGCACCGATATTGTCTACGTCGTGCTGATGGTGACGGGCGTTTTCGCTGCCACCCTGACGCCGGCGCCGGCAGTCGCTGCCGTCCTCACGCTGGGCCTCGCCGCGGCGGCGAGCGGCATTTTGCTGTCGCAGACGCTGCGCCGCCACGAGTCCTGGACCACTGAAGGGTCGCAGGGCATCCTGCGCGAGATTGCGCCGCTCGCTGTCTGGCCCACCGCGGGCGCGGCCATCCACTGGACCTTCAGTCAGGGATATATTTATCTTGTCGCCGGCACCCTCGACGTCGCCGCCGTTGCCGCGATCGCGGCAACGCGCCTGCTTCTGATGCCCGTGAACCTGGTTTCGGCGGGCATCGGCTCGATCATGCTGCCGCTGGCATCGGGCTGGCTGCATCAGCACGGCGCTCCCATGCTGCTGCGCCGCCTGTGCCTGATGGCCCTGGGCATGGCCGCGACAACGCTATGCTACTTCGCCGTCCTGTGGTTGTTGCGCGATTGGATTTTTTCCGTCGTTCTCAAGAAGCAGTTCGCGCAGCGCGACGCATTGCTGATGCTATGGGGAGCGATTTTCCTTGTGATGGTGGTCCGCTACCAGCTGTGCTATCTGCTTGCGGCACAAGGACGCTTCCGCGCTCTGACCTTGACCACGCTCGTGAGTGCCGTCACATCACTCGCGGCCAGCTACTGGGCGATGCTGCGGTTCGGCGTTGCCGGCGCGCTGGTGGGCATGCTCATCGGCGAGTTGATCAGCGTGACCGGCATCGTGATCATTTCATTCCGCAAGGCACGGCATCCGCTCACCGCTTCGGCGTGAACACGGAGTTGAACGGCGAATCAACCAGCGCTGCGTCTCGGATGGCATCACCGCGGCCCATTCGGTTCCGCGGAATACGCTGCGCCATTCCGCCCTACGCAGGCTCGGGATTGGTGTCCTTCACCAGCACCGTGCCGGCGGCGGTGCCGTCGGTTTTCCAGAGCGCGCTGCCGCTTTGGAAATAAAGCGCGCCGTTGGAGACGGCGAAGCCGGAATTGTTGGAACCCGTCGCCCCGACTTCGTTGTCCTTCACCAGCACCGTACCGGCGGCGGTGCCGTCGGTTTTCCAGAGCCGACGGCCGTTCCCGTTGTCCCTGGTTTGGAAATAAAGCGCGCCGTTGAAGACGGTGAAGTCGGTGAAGATGTAGTCGGAGCTACGCCCCCCGTTCTCGGTATTGATGTCCTTCACCAGCACCGTGCCGGCGGCGGTGCCGTCGGTCTTCCACAGTTCCGCATTGGCCTGGCGGAAATAGTCCGCCTGGAAATAAAGCTCGCCGTTAAGGACAGCGAACCCGTAAGTAAGGTGGGAACCCCACACCGCGGTATTGCCGTCCCCCACCAGCACCGTGCCGGCAGCGGTGCCGTCGGTTTTCCAGAGCTCATAGGCGAAGCCATTTTGGACTCTGAAATAAAGCGCGCCGTTGAAGACGGGGAAGCCGCGCGGGAACTCGTCAGGGCCGAAACCCGTCCCGGTCCCGGTATTGATGTCCTTCACCAGCATCGTGCCGGCGGCGGTGCCGTCGGTTTTCCAGAGTTTCCTGCTGCTCACGTCGTCGCCGGCACTGAAATAAAGCTCGCCGTTGAAGACGGTGAAGTCGGTCGGGGAGGAACCCGCCCCGGCTGCGGTGTTGATGTCCTTCAGCATCGCCGTGCCTTCGGTGGTGCCGTCGGTTTTCCAGAGCTCAAAGCCGTTCACGCCGTCGTTGGCCTGGAAATAAAGCGCACCGTTGAAGACGGTAAAGTCGCTGAAGCGGTAATGGAAGCTGCCCAGCGCGGTCGAGGGATTGATGTCCTTCACCAGAACCGTGCCGGCGTTGGTGCCGTCGGTTTTCCAGAGCTCAAAGCCGGTCACACCGTCGTCGTAGGCCTGGAAATAGAATGCGTCGTTGAACTCGGTGATACCGGAAGCCGTGTAAGCGAACGGGGTATTCTGCACCCGCACCGTGCCAGCCGCGGTGCCGTCGGTTTTCCAGGGCACGCCGCCGACGGCCAGGACCTTGGTCTCCGGAGCGCTGCCCGATCCCCCGCCCTCACTCCCACCACCCCCACTCCCACCACCCCCACTCGCACCATCCCCACTCGCACCACCCCCGGCCCCCGCGCCTGCACCCACACTGCCAGTCTCACCCTCACCCCCACTGCAGGCGGTAAGCAAGAGGCCGATCAAAACGGCCATCGACACCAATAAGCGTTTCAGATTAAACATGATTCAAGTCCCTCTTCGGGTATTAGAACCAATAATGAAGCTTCCGCAATTCACACGGACACCCGGTCAAGCAACACCCCCGGGACCCTCTTGTTCTCTGTGACGATGGACCGAATGTGCGCCGTTGCCTTCGCCGCGCCCGGCTAGCCGAATGAGTAGGTGCAGGGAGCCATACTGAACCCGGGAACCAAGCGGGTCTGTTCGTTTGCACGCTGTTGGGGTCTTTTCGTTGGCGCACTGCCGGGGTCTGTGCGTTGCCGCACAGATTGATAACGGAATTCCGGTTCGCTCACTATCCGCGGCTGCATATTTTCACCATGACACACATATGTGTGGTACCGAACAGAACCGCGCTGAATCCTGCGTAAAAATCCGGTGGATACGAGTTTGTGCAACCCCGCGGTTTGCCCGATATTTATCCGGGGTACGAGGTAGACCTTGCTCAGTCCAGTCGAACCGACTCCAACCCGCAACCGTCTGCTTGCGGCCTTGCCCGCTGAAGTATTCGATCGCCTGCTTCCCGATCTTGTGCTGGCCCCCATGCCGCTGGGTAAAGTGATCTATGAATCCGGCGCTGAATTGGAGCATGTTTATTTTCCCGTCACGAGTTGCATTGTTTCGATGCTCTACGTCATGACGGATGGCTCCTCGGCGGAAATTGCCGTGGTCGGCGACGAAGGCATGGTGGGCATCGCTTTGTTCATGGGAGGCGGCACCACATCCAGCCGGGCATTGGTGCAAAGCGCCGGCCAGGCGTTTCAGCTGGAAGCGAAGGCGCTGCAAGTGGAATTCGAACGCCACAGCAGACTGCAAGCTTTGCTGCTGCGTTACACCCAGGCGCTGATCACGCAGACGTCGCAGACCGCCGTGTGCAATCGCTACCATTCGGTTGAACAACAACTCTGCCGCTGGTTGCTGTTGAGCCTGGATCGCCTGTCCTCCAACGAACTCACCATGACCCAGGAGTTGATTGCCAACATGCTGGGCGTGCGCCGCGAAGGCGTCACCGAGGCGGCGGGAAAGCTGCAAGCCCGAGGCTTGATTCGCTATAGCCGCGGGCATATCACGGTCCTCGATCGGCCGGGATTGGAAACGCAGGTCTGCGAATGCTACTCGGTGGTGAAGAAGGAATATGACCGCTTGCTGCCTGCGAGAAAAATCAGAAGGTCAAAACCCGAGTTGGTTCACAGTTAGATTTGCCGGCCTCGCGCCCCTGGCGCTTCGCCGGTACGTTGTCGCGCGTAAGACCGCGTTCGCTCGTTCCACACCCCGCAGCCACGTCCTTGCAGATGTCCTGTCATACGCAAGTAAATGACATGCCCGGGCAAATAGATCTCCCTGTGTTCGCCAACGAACGGAATGGCCCTCGCGTTCGGCGTACAACTCGTTGTGCGCATGCAGCAATCGTTTTGGCAAGACACGCAACGGCTGTTCATCCAACGTAAAGGAGCATCTCAATGAAAACACTCAATTGGTTCGCGACCGTCTTTTTCGCGCTGACGTTCGCTTCCCTTCTCGGATGCGCCGCCTCACCAACGAACGAGGGAACGAAGGCGTATGCGAGCGACTCGGTCGTGACCACCAAGGTGAAAACGGCCATTCTGGGTGAATCCTCGCTGAAATCGTTCCAGATCGGCGTCGAAACCTACAAGGGCGTGGTGCAGCTGAGCGGCTTCGTCACCACCAATGCGGAAATTCACAAGGCCGGTGAAGTGACACGCGGCGTCAACGGCGTGATGTCGGTCAAGAACGATCTTCGGCTCAAGCAGTAAGGTCAGCCGGTTGCGCGGGGAGTCCTGTGCCGACCCTGGCACAGGCCGCCTTTGCGATCTTATCGCCGGAATAAATCTGCTACGCGAAGCCCTGAATAGTTTGGAGGCGGGGGTCGGAATCGAACCGGCGTCCACGGCTTTGCAGGCCGCTGCATGACCACTCTGCCACCCCGCCGCATGCTCTAACCAGCTCCGCCCAGGCGGCGCTGGAAACTGGAACAGCGACGGACTGCACGTGTGGAGGCTGTTCCTTCAGGATTCTGGAGCGGGAGAGGAGTCTCGAACTCCCGACCTTAACCTTGGCAAGGTTACGCTCTACCAACTGAGCTACTCCCGCGAGAGCAGGCCGAAATTCTACGGATCGATTCCCCTGCGGTCAAGCCGGCGGCGATCTCCTGCCGCGCGCGGTGCAAGGGCGAGCTTCAGGTAGTAGAACATCGAAACCAGGGTCAGCAGCGCGGCGAGATAGATGAGCCAGGTGCCCACCCGCTGGGGACTGAGCACGCCGATCCGGTCGTGATAGAGCAACAGCGGCACGGCGATCATCTGCGAAATCGTCTTTATCTTGCCGAGGAAGTTCACCGCGACGCTTTTCGACTGGCCGATCTTCGCCATCCATTCGCGCATGGCTGAAACGGCGATCTCCCGGCCGATGATGACCACGGCGATGATCGCGTCTGCGCGCTGAAGCCAGACCAGCACGATCAGCGCCGCGGCGATCATCAGCTTGTCGGCGACCGGGTCGAGGAACGCGCCGAACGCCGACGTCTGGTTCAGGCGCCTCGCGAGGTAGCCATCGAGCCAGTCGGTGGTCGCGGCCCCGATGAACAACGCGGTCGCAATCAGGTTCTGGTGCCGGCTCGAGAGCCACACCTCCGGGACATAGAACACCCCGATCACCAGCGGGATCGTCAGGATGCGCAGCCACGTGAGAAGGATCGGAACGTTAAGCGGCATGGAGTTCCCGGTAGATTTTTTCCGCGAGCTTGCGGCTGATGCCCTCGACCTGCGTCAGGTCCTCGACGCTCGCGCCCATGACGCCCTTCAGCCCGCCGAAGCGCGTGAGCAACTGCTTGCGGCGCTTGGCGCCGATCCCTGCAATGCCCTCCAGCGTCGAAGTGGTGCGTCGCTTGGAGCGTCGCGCCCGGTGTCCGGCGATGGCGAAGCGGTGTGCTTCGTCGCGAATCCGCTGGACGAGGTGCAGTCCGGGGTGATCGGGCGGAAGCCTTACCCCATGCTCGCCGACCCACAGCTCTTCGAGCCCGGGCTTCCTTTGCGGGCCCTTGGCGATGCCTACCAAGGCAATGTCCGAGAGACCGACCTCGGCGAGTGCTTGCCTCGCCGCGCTGACCTGCCCCTTGCCACCATCGATGAAAATCAGGTCCGGCGCGACGCCCTCCCCGCCCGCTATCTTCCCGTAGCGGCGCGAAAGCGCCTGCGCCAGGGCGCCGTAATCGTCGCCCGGCGCAACGCCTTCGATGTTGTAGCGGCGGTACTCGCCTCGGCACATGTCCATGCGATCGTACACCACACAGGCCGCCACCGTGGCTTCGCCCATCGTGTGGCTCACGTCGAAACATTCGATGCGCTGCGCGGTGTCGGGCAGGCCCAGCGCCTCGCGCATGGCCGCAAGCCGCGTTCCCTGAGTATCGTGCTCGGTGAGCTTCGACTTGAGGGCCTGAAGCGCGTTTTGCCCGGCCATCTCGAGCCAGGCACGGCGCTCCGCCGTGGGCCGCGTATGAATGCGTACGCTGCGTTTCGCGTGTTGCGTGAGCGTTGCCTCGAGCTCTTCGATGTCGAGCTCCTCGCCGACGACCAGCGCTTCCGGTACCGGCCGCTCCAGGTAATGCTGCGCGATGAACGCCGCGAGCACTTCCTTCGCGTCGCGCCCCTCCGCATTCTGCGGAAAGAGGCTGCGGTCCCCGAGCTGCCTGCCGCCGCGCACCATCATCAGATTGACGCAGGCGAAACCGTGCTCCAGGGCGACCGCGATGATATCGACATCGACGTCCGCGCCGGTGTCGGCGTATTGGCGCTGGCTCACCTTGGCGAGGGACTGGATCTGGTCGCGGTAGACCGCCGCCTCCTCGTAGCGCCGCGCGTCGGCGGCCTGCTGCATTCGGACCTCGAGCCGCTCGAGGGCGGTGTCGCTGCGTCCCTCGAGGTAGAGCTGCGCGCTCTTCACGTCTTCGGCGTAGGCGGCCGCGGCGATATGGCCGACGCAGGGCGCGGTGCAGCGTCTGATCTGGTAGAGAAGGCAGGGCCGCGAGCGGTTCTGGAAGACCGAGTCTTCGCAGGTGCGCAGCCGAAACACTCTTTGCAGCAGCTGGATGCTCTCGCGCACCGCGCCCGCGTGCGGAAACGGGCCGAAGTAGTGATGGGCCTTGTCCATCGCTCCGCGGTGAAAGCCCAGGCGCGGGAAATCCCCGCCGCTCACCATCAGGTAGGGATAGGACTTGTCGTCGCGGAACAGGATGTTGTAGCGCGGCGCAAGCGATTTGATGAGATTGTTCTCGAGGATCAGCGCTTCCGCCTCGGAGCGGGCGACCGTGATCTCGACCGCGGCGACCTGCGTCAGCATCATGGCGATGCGCGGTCCGTGCTGGGTTTTCTGAAAATAGGACGAGACGCGCTTCTTCAGGTCGCCCGCCTTGCCGACGTAGAGCACCGCCCCTTCCCTGCCGATCATGCGGTATACGCCCGGCAAACCCGGCAAGGTAGCGAGCAATGCCTGAGCGTCGAAGGCTGCCTTGACCGGCGTGCTCCGGCTCTCTTCGGGTCGGAGCGCTAAGCTTCGGGAAGTCATGTGGCGCAGCGGAGAAAAGTCGCAATATCGCGGACCACCGTTTCGAACATCGGTGCGGTGAGCCGCCTCGTCTGCGTATTATAGCGGCTGCAATGGCGGCTACCGAAAAGCTTCGTCACCGGGGCTTTTTGTTATAAAATGCCGCGCCCTTGCTTCCAACCACTTTTGCTTCCAACGCGTCCCAACCATGGCCAAAGTTCTCGCTACCGAAATCCGCATCGGTCACCTGCTCGAATGGGAAAAGCGGATCTGGCGCGTGATCAAGTGCTACCACGTGCACGTCGGCGGGCGCGGCGGGGCCTTCATGCAGGTCGAGATGAAGGACATCGAGACCGGCACCAAGACCAACCAGCGGATCCGCACCGAGGACAAGGTCGAGCGCGCTTTCGTCGATCCGCGCGAGATGCAGTACCTCTACCACGACGGCACCGGCTACATTTTCATGGACAAGGAACATTACGAGCAGCTGACCCTGTCGGACGAAATGCTCGAGGGACAGACCGGCTATCTGCTGCCCAACACCGACGTCAAGGTTATGTTCTACAACGACAAGCCGATCGGCGTCGAGCTGCCGCCGACGGTCGTGCTCACGGTGACCGAGACCGATCCCAACATCAAAAACGCCACGGTGACGACCTCGTTCAAGCCCGCCACCACCGAGACCGGCCTCATAGTCCAGGTCCCGCCTTTCGTCAACTCCGGCGAAAAAATCAAGGTCAATACCGACGACGGGGCTTACATCGAGCGGGTGTAGCATTTGCAGCTCCGGCGCGGGTAAGCTAGAATTGCCTCTACGGTATTACTTGCGACACATCATGAAAACCCTGTCGTTCAAAGTGCCGGAAGCGCTTGACCGAAAGCTTGCCGCGGTGGTCAAACGCCGCAGGGTCGGAAAGAGCATCCTGGTGCGTGAAGCCCTGGCACGCTACCTCGACGAATCGCCCGCGGTGCGCCGCGGATCGTTTCTCGACCTTTCGAGCGACCTCCTCGGCTGCGTGAAGGACGCGCCCGCCGATCTGTCGTCCAATCCGCGCCGCCTCGCCGACTTCGGCAAGTGATCCGGCGATACATCGTCGACGCCGGACCGCTTGTCGCCTTCCTGAGCGCGCGCGACCACCATCACGCCTGGGCAAAGAGCGCATTTGCCTCCGTCACACCCCCGGTTCTCACCTGCGAAGCTGTACTGGCCGAAGCCTGGCATCTGCTGCGCGGCACCGCAGCCGGACAGCCGGCGCTTCTTGAACTGATCGCCACGGGCACCGTGGTTCTTGAGTTCACCCTGAAGGCGGAACTGGCGGCCGTGCGCCGGCTTGCGGCGCGCTACCGGGATCGCCCGATGTCCCTCGCGGACGCCTGTCTGGTGCGGATGGCGGAACTGTACGACGAAACCGCGGTGATCACCGTCGACCGGGACTTTTCGGTGTATCGCAAACACACCCGGCAGGCCATTCCCCTCGTCTCGCCTTTTGCCTGAGAAGGAGCTACCTCCAAGTCAAGGCGGAGACAGACTCAGGTCGCATCAGCGCAGCGCCTTCACGTCAAAATTCGGATTTTC
>Ga0137436_1000263_pt1 | contig 17004 bp, 18 predicted proteins | sample EasRivERMGT119_2_FD_102328 | JGI IMG/M metagenome (GOLD analysis project Ga0137436, IMG submission 102328) | Soil microbial communities from meander-bound floodplain in the East River, Colorado, USA - East River MetaG ERMGT119_2 | ecosystem: Environmental > Terrestrial > Soil > Floodplain ...
CCGTCGCGCGACTCCCCGAGAATCCCGGCCTCGCGGCAGTGCGGCTCGTTGCGGGAGCGGCACGCCCGGCAGCGGCCGCACGTGAGGAGCGGGCCCACGACGACCTCGTCGCCCGCCGCCGCGCCCGTCGCTCCCGCCCCGAGAGCGTCCACGACGCCGGCGACGTCACAGCCCGGGACGATCGGGAGCGGGAAGACGTGCCCCGGGACTCCCTTCCGCACCCACACGTCCAGGTGGTTGAGCCCGACCGCCTGGACGCGGATACGGATCTCCCCGGGGCCCGGCTCGGGGACGGGGAGCTCGGTCAGCTCGAGCGATTCGGGCCCACCGTGCGCGCGAACGACGACGGCGCGCATCCTAGCGCCCGAGGTCGATCCACACGCTCTTGGTCTCGAGATAGCCGTCGAGGGCCTCGAGCCCCAGATCGCGCCCGAACCCCGATTGCTTGAACCCGCCGAACGGTAGCGACGGGTCGTAGAGGTTGTACGTGTTGACCCACACGGTTCCCGCCTTCACGGCGCGCGCCACGCGATGAGCCTTGCCGACGTCGCGCGTCCACACCCCGGCGGCGAGGCCGTACACGGTCGCGTTGGCTTGCGCGATCGCGTCGTCCACGTCGTCGAAGGGGAGCACCGAGAGCACGGGGCCGAAGATCTCCTCCCGCGCGATCTTCATCTCGGGCATCACGCCGTCGAAGACGGTGGGGCGCACGAAGTAGCCCTTGCCCGCGTTGACCTCGTCGGCACGGCGGCCGCCGGCGGCGACGCGCGCGCCCTCGCGTTTTCCCGCCTCGATGTAGCCTAAGACGCTGTCGAGCTGTGCCGCGGAGACGACCGGTCCCATCCGCGTGCCCTTCTCCCGCGGGTCGCCCAGCGTCACCGCGTCGGCACGCGATGCGAGCTCGCTCACGACCCGGTCCCGGATGCCGCGCTCGACGAACAGCCGCGAGCCGGCGGCGCAGACCTCGCCCTTGTTGTAGAAAATTCCGCTGAACGCGCCCTTGATCGCGGCCTCCACGTCGGCGTCGGCGAAGACGATGTTCGGCGACTTGCCGCCGAGCTCGAGCGTGACGCGCTTCATCGTGCCGGCGGCTTCGCGCAGCACCGTGCGGCCCACCTCGGTGCTGCCGGTGAACGCGATCTTGTCCACTCCCGCGTGCCGGACGAGCGCCATGCCCGCGCCGGACCCGGCCCCCGGGAGGACCTGGAGCACGCCGGGAGGCAGCCCCGCATCCTTCCCGATCCGTCCCAGCTCGATCGCGGTAAGCGGGGTCTGGCTGGCCGGCTTGAGCAACACGACGCATCCGGCGGCGAGGGCGGGGGCGACCTTCCACGTGGCGAGGAGCAGCGGAAAATTCCACGGGACGATCGCGGCCACGACACCGACCGGCTCCTTCAGCGTGAACGTGAATGCGTCGTGCCGCCCCGAGAGGGTCTTGCCGTCGATCTTGCTCGCCGCACCCGCGTAGTACTGCAGAATCTGCGCGGCCATCGGGATCTCGATCTTCCCGGAGTCGAAGAGCGTCTTGCCGGTGTCCACGGTCTCGAGAAGCGAGAGGGACGGGATCCGCTCGAGCATGAGCTCCCCCATCCGCCACAGCAGACGTCCGCGCTCCGCTCCGGACATCCGCGACCACGGCCCGGTCGTCAGCGCCGTCCGCGCCGCGTCCACCGCGGCGTCCACGTCCTCGGTTCCCGCCTCGGCGACCGTCGTGATCACCGTCTCGTCGGCCGGGTTCACGGTGGTGAACGTCCGTCCCGACCTCGCGTCGGCGAACTCGCCGCCGATCAGAAGGCGCCCTGGCTCGATGGTCGACGTCGTGCTCATCCTCTCCTCAGACCCGAATGGTCGGGTCGAACAGGCGTTGATGCTCCTCGGTCGCGTAGCGGTCGGTCATGCCGGCGATGTAGTCGGCGATCGCGCGATGCACGCCCTCCGACTCGATCCGGCGGCGCGTGTCGTCCGGCAGCAGCCGGGGATTCTCGAGGTAGCGCTCGAAGAGCGCGTGGAGCACGCGAGCGGCCTTGTCCTTCATCCTCTCGATGCGGTGGTGCTCGTACAGGTGCCGCCGCAGGTACAGCTTCAGGGCCCGGTTTTGCGCGGCGACGGGATCGGACAGGCCCGCCAGAGGCCGTTCCGCCGCCCGCACGTCGTCCACGGATTCCACCCGCGACGTCTCGACCCGGCCGGACGTGCTCTCGATGAGGTCGGTGACGAGCGTGTCGATCAATCCGCGAAGGGCGACTGTCCAGAGAGACCGCACGTCGGCCTTGGGGAATCGCTCGCGTGCGCGTCCGAGAGGCTCGCCGAACAACGGGATGGCGGCCGCCAGCGCCTCGAGGTCCAGGAGGCCGGAGGCGAGCCCGTCGTCGATGTCGTGATGGTTGTAGGCGATCTCGTCGACGAGGTCGATGAGCTGCGCCTCGAGCGGAGGCTGCTGTGCGGGCTCGTACTCGGCGAACTCCGGCGCCCGCGACGCGTCGATGGGCCCCGAGTGCTTCGCGATGCCCTCGCGAACTTCCCAGGTCAGGTTGAGACCCGGGAATGCGGGGTACCGCTCCTCGAGCCGCTCGACGATCCGGAGGGTCTGGCGATTGTGATCGAACCCCCCGTGCCCGCGCATGAAACCGTCGAGGACGTCCTCGCCGAGGTGGCCGAACGGCGTGTGTCCGAGGTCGTGGGACAACGCGAGAGATTCGACGAAGTCCTCGTTGAGGCCCAAGGCCCGCGCGACCGTCCGGCCGATCTGGCTCACCTCGATCGAGTGCGTGAGCCGGGTCCGGTAGTGGTCGCCCTCGTGGTTGACGAAGACCTGCGTCTTGTATTCGAGGCGCCGGAACGCGCGGCAATGGACGATGCGGTCGCGGTCGCGCTGGTAGACGGAGCGATAGACGTGCTCGGCCTCGGTGTGTCGCCGGCCGCGCGAGCGGATGCTCGTCTGCGCGAACGGCGCGAGCGTCCCTTCGATCCGGCCGCGCGACGAGACCCTGGTCATGGCCGGAGGGTCGCGGGGATCAGGCTTGGAAGCTGTGTCCGCAGCCGCAGGTGCCCGAGGCGTTGGGGTTGTCGATCTTGAAGCCCGAGCCGTCGAGACTGTCGACGTAATCGATCTTCACGCCTTCGAGGTACATCCCGGACATGGCGTCCACATAGACCTTCAGCCCGCCGAATTCCAGGATCTGATCGTTGGGCTTCTCGGAGTTCTCGAACGTCAGCCCGTATTGGAACCCCGAACACCCGCCACCGTGGATCGCGACGCGGAGCCCGAACCCACGCTTGTCCTCGGCGCTCAAGAGCTCCTTCACCTTCCCGACGGCTTTTTCGGTCATCTGAATCATCGATTCTCCTCCGCACCCAAAAGGTACCGCACGCCGCCGGGACCGTCAATGTGGGACCGAACGGGTCCTGTTTCGGCGTCTTGCGGGCCGCGCCCGGCCTTCACTATCCTCCGACGATGAAACCCAGCCGTATCCAGATTCAGCTCCCGATCCCCTACCACCGCGAGCCCCGAGACGACGCCCGCCTCCGCCGCTACCTCGACCGGGGCTTCACGATCGCGCAGTACCAGCGCCTGACCGATCAAGAGGTCGTCGTGACCCTCGACCCCCCCGTCAGCGAAGGCCCAGGCTCGTCCCGACCTTCTTGAACGCCGCGAGCGCGAAGTCGAGATCCTCGCGGGTATGCGCGGCGGAGATCTGACAGCGCACCCGCGCGTGCCCTTGCGGGACGACCGGATAGCCGAAACCCGTGACGAACACGCCCTCGTCCAAGAGCATCTCGCTCGCCCGGATCGCCTTCGCCGTCTCGCCGAGGATGATCGGTACGATCGGCGTCTCTCCCGGGAGCGGCGAGAAGCCCAGCTCGCGCACCGCGGCGCGGAAGTATCGCGCGTTGTCGTGGAGGCGCGCGACGAGCTCAGGGCGAGCCTCCAACTGCGTCACCGCGGCGAGCGCCGATCCCGCGACGGTGCACGGCAGCGCGTTCGAGAACAGCTGGGTGCGCGACCGCTGGACGAGGTAGTCCACGAGCGAGGCCGACCCCGCCGTGAAGCCTCCGGCGGCCCCCCCCAGCGCCTTGCCGAGCGTGGACGTGACGATGTCGATCTCGCCGAGAAGACCGAAATGCTCCGCGGTGCCGCGGCCGGTGGCGCCCAGCACCCCGGTCCCGTGCGAGTCGTCGACGACGACGATCGCATCGTGGCGCCTTGCGAGGTCGACGATCTCGGGAAGCTTCGCGACGTCCCCCTCCATGCTGAACACGCCGTCGGTCACGACGACGCGCGTCCGTGCGCCCGCGCTCTCTACGAGGATCGCCTCGAGCTCCGCCAGGTCGGAGTGCTTGTAGACGCGCCGGGTCGCCTTCGACAAGCGGATCGCGTCGATGAGGCTCGCGTGGTTCAAGGCGTCGGAGACCACGACGTCCCGCTCGTCGAGCACCGTCGCGACGAGGCCCTCGTTGGCGGTCCAGCAGGACACGTAGGTGAGCGCGGCCTCGGTCCCGACGAAGCGCGCGAGCGCGCGCTCGAGATCGCGGTGGATCGTGAAGGTGCCGCAGATGAACCGGACCGAGCCGGTCCCCGCGCCGTACCGCTCGAGCGCGTCGCGTCCCCCCGCGATGACCTCCGGATCGTCGCAGAGCCCGAGATAGTTGTTCGAAGAGAGGATGAGGATCTTTCCGCGGCCCTCCATCCGGACCCAGGCGGACTGCGGCGTCTCGAGGAGGTTGAGCCGCTTGTAGACCCCGTCGCGGCGGAACGCTTCCAGCTCTTGGGCGACGCGCGTGTCCAGCCCGGAGACGCGGCTCACGACGGGGTCCCCGTGGGCGCGGAGGATCCTCCGGGCGACAGGCCGAGAAACGCGCGCGCCTGCTCCATGAGGAACTCGAAGTGGCGGGGATCCATGGGGTTCAGCCGGTACTCGTTGATGTACTTGACCTGCATCCCCAGCCATTCGCGCCAGCACGCCGCGCAGACGTTCTCGACGAACGCTTGTCCCGTGGGACCCGGCATGGGGGGCCGGGGAAGCCCCTCGGAGGTACGCTTGCAGCGGGAGCACGTGACAAGGGCCATGGTGGCTTCCTTTCGCGGAGACGAGCACCTATCTTGGGCCGCCTCCCCGCGAAAGCGCAAGACGGCGCCACCTCCCGTTGCGCTACAGTGGGCCTTCTACCCACACGGAGGTCGAGCATGGCCGGTGAGCGCGAGATCCAGATCAAGATCCCGGACGAGGTGCTGCGCGGCGCCTACGCGAACCAGATGGTCGTGCGCCACAGCCGCGAGGAGTTCGTCCTCGACTTCATCAACGTGTGCCCCCCGGAGGGGGTGGTCAACGCCCGCGTGGTCGTGAGCCCGGGTCATCTGAAGCGGATGATCGCCGCTCTTTCGGAGAACCTCTCCCGCTACGAACAGAGGTTCGGCGTGGTCGCCGCCTCCGAGGCCCCGCCGGACCCGAAGTTCCAAAACTGACTCAAGGCGTCTGGCGGCGCAGCTCGAACAGGACGTGGCCGATCTCGGGGAGCACGAGCGACGTCAGCGCCAGGCGCACCGCGTGGGGTGACCCCGGCAGCAGAAAGACCGGGCGGCCGGCGACGACTCCAGCGGTCGCTCGCGTGAGGATCGCGGCGCTACCGATCTCGCGGAACGAGAGCATCCGGAAGAGCTCGCCGAACCCCTCGATGCGAGCATCGAACGACGCGGCGAGCGCCTCGACCGTCCGGTCCCTCGCCGACAGCCCGGTACCCCCGCTCGTGACGATGGCGTCGCAGCCGGGCTCCGCGGACCAGGTCAGCACCTGGGCCCGCACCCGCTCCGGCTCGTCGGGCACGATCGCCGCGGCGTGCACGCGATGGCCGGCGGCCTCGACGAGCTCCCGCAGGAGCGCCCCCGACACATCCGAGTCCGGGCGGCGCGTGTCGCTCACCGTGAGGAGGCCGAATCCGAAGGCGCCGCCCCCCTGCGCGCGGTGGGACTCGGTGGAGGCCGAGCCCCCGCTCACGGCCGCGCGCTCCACGCGACGATGCGGCGGGCGATGCTCGCCGCGTCGAGCCCCACCTCGCCCAAGAGGTCCGCGCGTGCCCCGTGCGAGACGAAGCCGTCCGGAAGCCCCAGCGTCAGCAGCCGCCGCGGGCTTCCCCCGAGCCCGGCCAGCGCGTCGGCGACGCCGCTTCCGAAGCCGCCGGGGAGATTGTTCTCCTCGAGCGTCACGATGCGAGGCGCTGTGGCGACCCTCCCGAGGGTCGCCGCGTCGATCGGCTTTACGAACCGCGCGTTCACGACTCCCGCCGCGACGCCCTCCGCCGCCAGCAGCTCGCGCACACGACGCGCGGTCTCGACCATCGTCCCCGTGGCGATGAGGACGAGCTCGTCTCCCTCGTCGAGGATTTCCCAGGAGCCGATCGGAAGGACGCGCGGCGGACGTCCGGGATCGTACCCCTCGGGGACCGTATCTCGCGGGAACCGGATCGCGAACGGAGCCTCGTGCTGGGAGAGCGCCGTCCACAGGAGATCCCGCAGCTCGTTGCCGTCGCGCGGCGCCGCCACGACGAGCCCGGGAACGCAGCGCAGGTAGCTCAGGTCGAGCACGCCGTGGTGCGTGGGGCCGTCTGCGCCCACGAGCCCCGCCCGGTCGATCGCGAACACGACCGGCACGTGCTGCAGCGCGACGTCGTGCACGATCTGATCGAAGGCGCGCTGGAGAAACGTCGAGTAGATCGCCGCGACCGGACGCACCCCCTCGCACGCCAGCCCCGCCGCGAAGCAGATGCCGTGCGCTTCCGCGATCCCGACGTCGTGGAAGCGGTCCGGATACTTACGCTGGAACGCGGTGAGACCGGTCCCGCTCGGCATCGCGGCGGTGATCGCGACCATCTTCGGAAAGGCTTCGGCCGCCTCGAGCATCGCGCTCCCGAAGACCGCCGTGTAGCTCGGCCGTGCCGGCGGCGTCGACCCGATGGCCTTGCCGGTGACCTTGTCGAACGGCGTGACGCCGTGGAAGCCTTCGTGGTCGGCCTCCGCCGCGGGAAGGCCCTTTCCCTTCTTCGTCATGACGTGAAGCAGGACGGGGCCCCGCCGCTCGAGGACCTTGGGGAGCAGGTCGAGCAGCGATCGGAGATCGTGACCGTCGACCGGACCGATGTAGTTGAACCCCAACGCCTCGAACAGGCCCCCGGGGACGATGGCGGTCTTGATCGCCGACTGGAGGCGCGTCGCCAGCGATCGGGCGGTCTCGCCAACGCGAGGCAGGCGCGACATCGCCTCGAGACCGTCCCGCCGCCATCTCGTGAGGCGCGGGTTCGTCTGGAGGCTCGTCAGGTAGTGGGCGAGCGCGCCGACGTTGGGCGAGATCGACATGCCGTTGTCATTGAGGATCACGAGCAGATCGCGCGGCGAGTGCCCGGCGTTGTTGAGCGCTTCGTACGCGAGACCTCCGGTCAACGCGCCGTCCCCCAAAACGGCGACGACACGGCGTCGCTCGCGCGCCAGGTCTCGCGCCGCGGCCATCCCCAGCGCAGCGGAGATGGCGGTGGAGGCGTGACCCGCGCCGAACGTGTCGTAGGGGCTCTCCTCCCGCTTGAGGAAACCGGAGATCCCCCCCGCCTGCCGGATCCCCCAGAGCGCCTCGCGCCGACCCGAGAGAACCTTGTGGACGTAGGCCTGGTGCCCTGTATCCCAGACGATGCGGTCGTGCGGCAGGTCGAGGGTGCGATGCAGCGCCACCGTCAGCTCGACGACGCCCAGGCTCGCGCCCAGGTGCCCGCCTTTCTGGGACACGACATCGATGATGAAGTCCCGAATCTCGATGCACAGCCTCTCGAGCTCGTCCTCGTCGAGGCGGCGCAGGTCGCCGGGCCCGCCCACGCGCGGGAGAATCGGCGTGCGTGCCGGCTCGTCCTTCGGAGCGATGCCGCCGAGACCGTCCCTGACCACGTCGTCCATGGGGTCCTCAGGCTCCTCCGCGTCCGAGGGACGCGAGGAGCTCCTCCACGCGCGAGCGCAGCGCTTCGAGGTCGCCGTCGTTGGGGATGACGTGGTCCGCGAGGGCGAACGTCGCGGCGAGCTGCTGGCCGGCGGGATCCGAGCTGTTCTCCTGCCGCTCGCGAGCCAGGAAGGCGTCGAACGTCTCCGGGTCCCCGCCGCGCGCCCGCAGGCGCGAGCGCTCGAATCGAAGGCGTGGCGGCGCCTGGATCCCAACGAGCACGAATCCCGGCACGCCCCTGAGGACCGCGACCTCAGCGGGGTTGCGAATCGAGTCGACGACGTCGCGCGTCCCGATCCGTGGGAGCAGGCGCTGCGCGAGCACGCCCGCGCCGCCCTCCCGGCGGAGCCGCGTGCCGACCTGGATGAGGTGCTCGCGCTCCGGGGGCAGGCCGCGCGCCGCCGCCTCCTCGCGCACGACGTCCGACAGAGAATGGGTGACGAAGCCGTGCTCCGCGAGGATTCCCGACACCTCGCCCTTGCCCGCGGCGTTGGGGCCGGTCATCCCGAGGACCAACGTCATGAACTCAGTGGGACTCGGGCGGATCCTGCGCGGGAGGCGGCTCCTGATCCGAAGGCGGATTCGGCTCGGGTTGGGACTCCTCCGTCGGCGGAGGAGGAACCGGCGGTTCGACCTTGAGCTGGATCGTCGAAGGCGTCCGCACAGCCGGTCCGCCGCCGGGAGCATCGATCGTCTGGCGGGTGCCCGGAGGTTCGGGCCGGATGGGGTTGAATCGGCGAGGACGCGGCGTCGTAAAGTTGTCGGTGCGCTCGTCCGAGACCGTCGTCATCCTCCCGGAGCCGGGGTCGTAGCCGTCGCCCGGATCGTTGATGGCTTCACCCATTCGGAGCCCGGTGCCGGTCTTGGTCTGCCCCACGCGGTATCCCACGGAAGGCCCTCCGCCACGAATCCCACGGTCGGGAAGGGGGTTCGGAATGCTTCCCTCGGGCACCGGCACAGCGACGTTGGAAGGGTGATAAACGGGATTCAGAAAAACGTTCTTGCCCGCGCTGCTGATCTTGTCGACCATGGAGATCGGGAAGGTGATGGAGCTGCTGCCCCCGAGGTCGAGCTTCACCATGTCCTTCTCTATGGTGTGGGAGCGCACAGTCATTTCGGCGCCGTTGGTGAACTGAACGACCTCGTCGGCCAACGCGACAGGCGCCCACGCGGCAGCCGCCGACATGATCAACGCCCCACAGAGTCGGCGCATGGATTCCTCCGGAGAAAGTCGCAATCGAGACACCGGAGTGTACTCCCAAGGTGGGGGAGCGACAACCGCGCGAACCGGTCCCGCCGACGCTCGATCCGCAACCCCGCAGGTGGCGGCAGCCCTCGGTTTCCCCTAGAATTCCCGCGATGAACACACTTTTCGCGCTCGCCGCGGTGCTCGCGGCGGCGACGACGGTCCCACCCCCGGCGAGCGCGCCTCCTCCCGTCCAGGTGTCGATCAGCGTGGCTCCTGAGCCGGCGAGTCCGGGAAGCGACGCGGCGGTCACCGTCGTCCTCAAGCCGGGCCCGGGGATCAAGCTCAACAAGTACCCCAAGATCAAGCTCCAGGTCCCCGCATCTCCTGGGATCGTGGCCGCCGCCGACGGCGCCATCGGGGCGAGCGCGCCGCCACCGTCGGATCAGCTCGAATCGAACTACTACAAGGGGACCGTGGATCCCCTCGTCGTGCGCCTGGCCGTCGATCCGTCCGCGTCGTCGGGACGGCACGAGGTGCACGGCCGGCTCAGCTACTTCTATTGCGTGGCCGCGTCCGGCTACTGCGCGCCGGCGAAGGTCGACGTCTCGATCCCGATCACGGTGCGCTGAGCGTCACCCCGCGTCGCGCGGCCTCCACGGGAAGGATCGTCGCTCCCGCCGTCCCCATCGCCGCCGCGATCGCATCCCGCCGGCCCGGCGCCGCAAACGCGACGAGACAGCCGCCGCCACCCGCACCGCAGACCTTCGTGCCCAGCGCGCCGGCCCGACGTGCGGCCGCCGCGACGGCGCGGAGGGCCGGCGTGGCCACCGAGGGCGCAAGCCGGAAGCGCAAGCGTCCCTCCTCCCCCAGCAAGCGGCCGGCGTCGTCGAGGGCGCCCTCGGCGAGCGCGTCGCGCATGGCGCGAGCGAGGCGCGCGATCTCCCGCATGCGCTCGACCGTGCTCGCTTCGCCCTCCACGAACCTCTTGAACATGTCCCAGTTCGAAAACCCCGATTGACGCGGCTCGCCCGTGTAGGCCAGCACGAGCCGCGCCGCGAGCGCGTCCGCGGAAGGGAGAGTCTCGCGGGTCACGCCCTCCGGCCGGTGCCAGAACGCGGATAGCCCGCCCGACAACGCGGCGAGGTAGTCCTGGTTGCCCGTGGGGACGCGGATCTCCTCGGTCTCCAGATTCTGCACGCGGCGGAGCAGCGCCTCGCGTCCGGGCTTGGCACCCGTCGCGCGCGCGAGCGCCGCTCCCACCGCGATGCCCAGGGCCGACGAGCCGCCGAGCCCCGCGCCGGCGGGCGCCTCGGCGCGCACGTCGAGGGTAAGCGGGGTGTCCGGCGCCCAGGCATGCGCGAGCCGGACAAGCCAGGAGAGCGGTCCCTTGGGTCCGCCTTTTAGCGGCAGCGCGAGAGCGACGTTCCGGCCCCGATCCGCCGAGCGGACGACGAGGCGCCGGTCACGCCGCGGCGTCACCACGGCCGAGGCGCGCAGGCCGATCGCGAGGTTCACGGTCACCGCGCGCTCGACGAGGTGACAGATCGGCCAGATGTCGAGCGTGCCGCCCGCGAGATCGATGCGCGTGGGGGCGACCGCGCGGGACGCGCGGAGTCTCATTCGTCCCGGTCGGCCGGGAGCGCGAGGCCCAGCCCCTCGCGCCGGTGCTCCGCAAGAAGCTCGATCGCCTCCTCGTACCGGTCCGTGGGGACGAAGACGCGAATCTCGCCCAGGCCGTCGACGCTCACGGGGAGCAGGGCGTGCGGGAAATCGGAGACGATGCGACTCGGAATGCCGTACTGCTCGAGGAGGTTGTGCACGAGGGCGGCCTCCCCGTCACTCCAGGTCCGCAGGGCGAGCGTCTCCCGCGACGCCCTCGGGACGTCCTCGTCCGGCCGCTCTCCTTCGCGTGTCGCCATGATGTGCTCGAGGACGTTCACCGTACCACGACCCGCGCGAGGCGCTCCCCGTCCAGCCGGCGTCCGATGACGCTCTCCACGTCCTCGGCCCGCACGCCGTCGAGGGCGTCCAGCGCCCGGCGCTCCGCCCCCGGAGCCTTGCCGCGCAGCGCTTCCATCCCCGCCTCGTAGGCCAGGCTGATGCGCGTCATGCGGCGCATCAGCGCCCGCCCCCTCAACGCCTGGACGACGCGCGCGATCTCGTCGGGCGCCGGCGGCGAGCGGTGCAATCGGGCGAGGACCTCGCGCATACCCGCCTCGGCCGTGGCGAGGTTCTCCGGACGCGTGCCCATGGCGATCTCGAAGCGGGATCGATCGCCCCACGGCTTGAGCGATGCCCCGACCGAGTACGCCAGCCCGCGCGTTTCGCGAAGCTCGAAGGTGAGCCGGTCGGAGAGCGCCGCGACGGCGACCGAAAGGGCCGCGCGCTCGGAGTCCGGAACCTCGAGCAGCATTCCCAGCGCGAGGAACCCCTGGGGCGCCCCCACGTCGACATCGGCCGACGCGCCGGCCGCGGGAGCCGGAACCGGAGGACGTGCCGGGGACTCCTCTCCCGCGGGCATCGCCCCGAACGCCGCGCGAATCGCCAGCACGCCCTCGTCGGCATCGATCGGTCCTACGAGCGAGACGACCGTGCCGCGTCCGGTCGAGAGCGTGCGGTGCCTCTCTCGGAGGGCTTCGAGCGTCACGGCGCGGAGGGTCTCGGGGAGGCCGCCGGGCGGACGCGTGAGCGGATGTCCGGGGGCCAGAAGCGCGTCGAGCCGCGCCGCCGCGACCTCGCGCGGGGAGCCGAGCCGGCGTTCGGCGAGCGGGAGCATCTCCGCGCGCGCCCGCCGGAGCGCGTCGTCGGTCAGCTCGGGGAAGCGCACCATCTCCCCGACGAGGGCCAGCGCGTCGCGCCACGCGTCCGAGGCCACCTCGAGCCGGATCCACGAGTACTCCGGGGTCGTGTAGTAGTCGTCGAACGGCACGGTCGGATCGTCGAAGGCACGCACGCGCGCGCCGAGCCGATCGACGCTCTCCTGGAGCGCCGGAGCGGGGTGGACGAGCGTCCCGCGCACGAGCACGCGATGCAGGAGGTCCGTGATGCCGTCCAGGCCGGGGGCCTCCGCCCCCGCGCGCGGCGCGAAGGCCACGTGCATGGCGACCACGTCGGAGTCGTCGCTGCGGCGCACGACGTACCGGAGTCCGTTTTCGAGCGTGCCCGCGCGGAGCGGGGCTTCGGCGGGCCCGGGAGCCCGTTCCAGCTCGCGCGGACGCCACGCGCTCCGTCCCGCTGCTCCGCGAGCGGTCCGGATCAGGGCGCGCGTCCGGGCGAGCCCTTGCTCCAGACGATCGGCGGCGGCGTCCCAATCCTCCGGGCCGAGCGCGCGCAGCAGCTCGGCCTCCCCCGCGAGCGATCCCCGCGGGGAGCCGAGGACGCGGTCCCCGCGCACGAGCGCGAAGTAGTGGATCTGGTCACGCGCGATCGCCGCGTCGGCGCGCGCCTTCGCCACCGCACGATCGAGCCGGGCGCGCGCGGCCCCTCCGCGTCGGGTCGCCCGGATGGTCTCGGCCATCGCGTCGAGCGACGCCTCGCGGGAGCCGGATCCGACGGACGACTGGAACTCGATCGTGCTCCACGGACGGATCCGGCGCGCCAGGGTGAGCGCCGCTGCGCCGTCGATCCCGCGCGCGGACAGCGCCGCCGCGAGGGGTGCGTCTTCGCCCTCCCCCGCGGCCGCGAGGAGGATCTCGATGGCGAGCGCGGTCCGGTCCCAGGGGTCGATCTCGACGGGAAACGCGGCGTCCACGCTCTCCTCCTCCTCGGGTGGACACGGGGCCGTCTCGACGTTGTCCTCGTCGCGTGCCGGCCAACGCCCGGCCGTGCCCGCGGGCATCCTCCCCCGCTTCGCGGCGCCGAAGGTCCGCCGCACGGCGTCGAGCATCGCGGGCGTGTCGAAGTCCCCCATGACGACGAGGGTCATGTTTCCCGGCACGTAGCGCGCGCGGTAGTACGCGAGGACGCTCTCGCGCGTGATCGACGCCAGCGAGGCCTCGGTGCCGAGGACGGGGCGCTCGAGCGGAGCGCCCGCGTAGACCGAAGCCCGCATCGCCTCGCCCCGGCCGTACGCCGGATCGCGGCGATCGGCCGCGAGCTCCTCGAGGACGATCTTCCGCTCCTTCTCGAAGCTCTCCGCGGGGATCGTGGACCGGAAAAGCATGTCGGCCTGAAGGCCGAGCCCCTCCTCCGCGTGCCGGCTCGCAACGAGCAGGGTGAACAGCGTGTGGTCCTCGCGCGTCGTCGCGTTGTTGTACGCTCCGATGCGATCCACGGCGTCGTAGAACTGCTTCTGGGTCCGCGTCGTCGTCCCGTTGAAGAGGAGATGCTCGAGCAGATGCGACGAGCCCCCCGTCCGGCGATCCTCGTGCACCACCCCCGCGCCGACCACGACCGCCGACGCGATCATCGGATTGGCGCGATGCGGGATCAGGATGACCCGGAGTCCGTTGTCGAGCGTCGTGTCGGTGGGGGCGGCCGCGGCGAGCAGGGCGGCAAAGACCGGGCCGATCACGCGGAGATCCTCCTCGGGGCGCCGGGAATCCTACACCGCCGGAGGGCCGACGCATGAAGCGGGCGCAGCTCGTCCTCCTCGCGCTGCTCCTTGTCGTGGTGGCGGGGATCGCGTGGCTCGCGCGGTCGAATCGGATGCCGCCCCCGCTTCCGATCGATCGAACGCATGCGGACGCCGCGATGCCGGACGGATGCCTTTCGTGTCACGGGCCCTCGGGGCCGAACCCGCGACCGCGCTCGCACCCGCCCTCGCGCGACTGCGCGCGCTGTCACGCCGCGCGCGCGGGCCGCTGAGGGATTCATCGACGCGTGGAGCCGGCACCCAGACTTGAACTGGGGACCTGCTGATTACGAATCAGCCGCTCTACCAACTGAGCTATACCGGCCCTAATCCCGAGGAAAAGCTCGCAAGAAATACCAGAGACCGGTGCTTCGGGCAAGGCCGCGCTCACGCATCGAACAGCCCGCGTGGGCCCGGCTTGCGAAACCGGGAGGTATCGAGCGGCTCGAGCTTCCGGTCCAACCCCAGCCGCCGCGCGGCGACGGTGAACCGGCGCGCGAGCATCGCCGCGTACGGCCCTTCCCCGCGCTGGCGCGCCCCGAACCTCGGGTCGTAGAGGGCCCCGCCGCGCGTCTCGCGGATACGCGCCAGGACCTTGTCCGCTTGGGTGGGCTCTTCGGCACGAAGCCACGTCTCGAAGACTTCCTTCACCTCGTGCGGCAGCCGGATGAGCACCCAGCCGGCGCTCGTCGCCCCCGCGTCCCTTGCCGCCTCGAGGATGCGCTCGAGCTCGTGATCGTTCAGCCCCGGGATCATCGGCGCCGCCAGGACCCCGCAAGGAACGCCGGCGTCCGCCAGCGCGCGGACGGCCTCGAGCCGGCGGGACGGCGCCGCCGCGCGCGGCTCCATCCGGCGCGCGAGGTCGGGATCGAGCGTCGTGATCGAGATGTGAACTGCCGCCTGGCTCCTCGCGGCGGCCGGTCCGATGAGATCGAGATCCCGGACGACGAGGGCGGACTTCGTCACGATCGTGAACGGGTGCTCGTGCGCGGCGAGGACCTTCAGGATCCCCCGCGTGATCCGGAGGCGCCGCTCCAGAGGCTGATACGGGTCGGTGTTCGTACCCAGCGCGATCGGGCTGCACACATAGCGCGGCCGTGCGATCTCGCGAGCGAGCAGCGCCGCCGCATCGGGCTTCGTGAAGATCTTCGTCTCGAAGTCCAGCCCCGGGGAGAGGTTCAGGTAAGCGTGGCTCGGCCTCGCGAAGCAGTACGAGCAGCCGTGCTCGCACCCGCGGTAAGGGTTGATCGACTGCGAGAACCCGATGTCGGGCGAGTCGTTGCGCGCGATGATGCCCTTGGTGGCATCGACGAAGACCTGCGTTTCGGGAGGAGGTGCGCCCGCCGGATCCTCGTCCGATTCGAACCATCGGGGCTCGAATCGCCCCGCCGGGTTCCCGGTCGCTCCACGCCCTTTCGGCATGGGATAGAGATAGTCGACTTCTTGGCGAAAGTAAAGCGCAACTACGCCGCGGCCAGGGTGCGGCGAAAGAACGCGGCGACGCGCTCGCGCGCGATTCGATCCTCCGAGAGATCGTGACCGCCTCCGCTGACCCAGAGGACCTCCCGCTCGCCCCCATGCGCGGCGGAGGCGAGGGCCTGAGCGTGCGCGATGGGTACGACGGCGTCGTCGGTCCCGTGCACGATCAGGACCGGGACGCGCACCCGCGGTAAACACGCGGCGCCGGAGAACTCGTCCGGGTCGACCGACAGCACCCGCGTCAGCGATCTCCGGAGAACGGACGTGAGCCACGACCCCGGGAGGCCCTTCCCCTCGAGGTAGAGGCGCGAAGCCTCCAGAGGGCCCATGGGAACCCCCAGGAGGGCGATCCCGGACCAAGACGCATCCCGGGAGGCGGCGACGTAGGCCCCCAGTCCGCCGAACGAGACGCCGAGGAGGCCGATCCGGGAGTCACCAAGGCCCGCCTGCTCCACGATCCAGCGACGCGCGGACGCGATGTCGTCCACCATGAGCGACGCGTCGTACGTCTCGACCGGCCCCGTACGACCATGCCCGGGGAGGTCGATGAGGAGCACCGCGATTCCGGCCTCGAGCAGGCCGAGCGCGAGCCCCGATGACCGCGCGCCGTCGCTTCCCCAGCCGTGCACGACGAGAACGGCACCACCGCCCCCCGTCGACGGCCGCAAGAGCCACCCCTTCATCGCGAGCCCGCGCACGTCGATCGTGACGTCGGTGGCGATCCCGCTGAGCTCCGGCGGGAGCGCGCGGGCGGTCCGTCGCGGGGGCCGGAGCATCCTGCGGACGAGCGGGTCGAAGAGCCGGTCGAGCATCCCTTCATCCTAGACAAAAAAAAGCCCGGACCGGTTTCCCGGTCCGGGCTCGAACTTACCTAGTTACTCGCGATCAGTAGGCGACGATCTCGTACTCGAAGTTGCCCGTCTGCCCCGTCGGATCGACGAAGTGCGGGTTCACCGTGCTGCCGATCTGCGTGAACGGTGCCAGGCTGCCCACCGCACGCCTCCAGACCTTGTAGCCCTGGATCTGGTTCGGGTTGTCGACAAGCGGCGCTTCCCAATCGAGTCGGATCTCGCCGGCGACGTGAGTGATCGCCAGGGAGTTGGCTTCGAGGGCCTTGCCGTTGTTGATCTCCTTGGCCTGGCAATCCGCACCGTCGCACGTTGCGGTTGTCCGGCCAGGATTCGACAGAGCCGCATCCGCCGCGGCGTACGACTCACCGACCGTGGTGTACGAGCTGCAGCTCGAGTCGATGGTCTGAGTGGCGCAGACCTTGCCCTTACAGATGTTCAGGGCCGTCGCCATCAGGTCCTCTTCCGCCTTCTCGCACTTGTCGGAGCCGGTCGTGTGGAGCTCGGCGCAGATGTCCGCCACGCTCGTCACGCTCGCGAACGTCCCGCCCAACGCTGCCACGCACGCTGCGTCGGCCGCGGTGAGCGAATCGCCCGAGTGCGGTCCGTTGCAGAGCGAGTGGTAGTAGCCCGTGGTCTTCGTCTTCCCGCCCGGAGTGCAGGCGGAGACGCCGGCGCAGACGCCACCGGAGCACGTGTCGTTCGTCGTGCCCGCGTCGCCGTCGTCGCAGGGATCGGTGTTGTTGGTGTGCTGGCAGCCCGCCGCGCAGAAGTCGTCGGTGCACGGGTTGCCGTCGTCGCAGTTGAGCGTACCGCTGCCCGGCTGGCACGAGCCGCCGCCGCAGGTGTCACCCGTGCTGCAGACGTTGCCGTCATCGCACGGCGCGGTGTTCGGGTCGTTGTGGACGCCGGTGCCCGGATCGCAGGAATCGTCCGTGCAGG
>Ga0137436_1000264_pt1 | contig 16974 bp, 13 predicted proteins | sample EasRivERMGT119_2_FD_102328 | JGI IMG/M metagenome (GOLD analysis project Ga0137436, IMG submission 102328) | Soil microbial communities from meander-bound floodplain in the East River, Colorado, USA - East River MetaG ERMGT119_2 | ecosystem: Environmental > Terrestrial > Soil > Floodplain ...
ATGGGCTCGGTGCACTCCAAGGAGGCCTCGGTGCTCAAGGCGCCCTACGTTACCGCCAAGCACGGTCTGATCGGGCTAGCGAAGGTGGTGGCCAAGGAAGGCGCGCAGCACGGCGTGCGCGCCAACGTCATCTGCCCGGGCTTCGTGCGCACGCAGCTCGTCGACAAGCAGATCCCCGAGCAGGCGAAAACGCTGGGTATCACCGAGGCGGAGGTCATCAAGAACGTGATGCTCAAGGGCACCGTCGACGGCGAATTCACCACCGTTCAGGACGTGGCGGAAGCGGCGCTGTTCCTGGCGGCGTTCAAGACCAACGCCCTCACCGGCCAATCGCTCATCGTCAGCCACGGCTGGTTCATGGAGTGATCTTTGGCTCGGCCGGTGCGGCGTCCGGATTGGTCGCCACCCACCACATGAAGATCTGATAGCCCAGGGCCAGTATGGTCGCGCCTACAAACATGCCCATGATGCCGGCGCTGGCCAGGCCTCCCAGCGCGCCCAGCAGGATCACCGGCATGGGCGCTTCGACCCCTCGGCCCAGCAGCAGCGGCTTCAAGACGTTGTCGATCGCGCCGGCGAGGAACAGCAGCACGGTATAAGTGGCGGCCGCCGCGGTGCCGTAGTCCCCGCTCGCCCAGATGTAGCCTATGACCGGCAAGACAACCAGCAGCGCCGGGAGCTGCGCGATGGCCAGCACCAGCACGAGCATTGCGAGCCCGCCGGCAAATGGGACGTGGGCGAACATCAATATCACGCCGACCACGATGGCCTGGATGAAGGCAACCCCGAGGACGCCCAGCGCCACCGCGCGAACGGTCGCCTTGGAAAGGCGGACAAATTGCTCGCCCCGCCCGGTGCCGAAGATGCGATCGAAAATGGACTGCGTGCCGCTGGCTCCCTCGCGGCCGAAAGCCATGATCAGCCCGGCAACGATGAAGGCGAACACGAACATCAGCACGGCGCCGGCGATGCTGGCAACCATCTCCAGCGCCTGCCTGGCCAGGTCGCCGAGCTGTGGCTGCAGGCTCTGCACGAATGCCGGCAGGTCGGCATGCGCCTGCGACCAGAGGCCATGGATTTTCTCGCCGACGACCGGCCACCCGGCCACCCCGGGCGAGGGAGCGGGAATTCGCAGGGTGTTGTCGCGCACGCTGCCGACGAAGTGGTGAACCGAATCGCCCAGCTGGACCAGCAGCACCGCCGTGGGAGCCACGATCAGCACGATGCCGGCCAGCACCACCAGCGTCGCCGCGAGCCCCTGCCTGCCCCCGATCTTGCGGGACAGCCTTTGCTGCGCCGGATAGAGCGTCACCGCCAGGATCAGGGCCCACGCCATCAGCGATATGAAGGGCGAGAAGATCCGGTAGCACAGCACCGCCAGGGCGAGCGCCAGCCCGGCGCGTATCAGGACATCCAGCAGCTTGCGGGACAGCCGCGTTTCGAGCTCGAGATCGGGCTTCATGGGTCGGCTTCCCCTTCCAGGTAGGGTGGTCCGCCAACCCTACTCGAAACCGTAGAGGCGCGCCGGGTTGTCGACGAGGATTCTTCGTTGCAGCTCCGGCTCGGGAGCCATGAGCGCGAACAGGTCCACCAGGTCGCCGTCGTTGGGCATGACCTTGACGTTGGGATGCGGCCAATCGGTGCCCCACAGGATACGGTCGGGCGCGGCGGCGATCAGCGCCTGCGCGAACGGCACCGCGTCGTCGAACGGCGGGCCCTTCGAGGACACCCGCTCGGCGCCGCACACCTTCACCCAGGTGTTCTGATGCCTCATGAAGTCGAGCAGCACCTTGAACGGCTCCTGCTGCAAGCCCTTCGCGGCGACGACGCGGCCCATGTGGTCGATGACCATCGGCACCGGGATCTTCATGAACATCTCCCGCAACTCGACCAGGTCCTGCGCATCGAGGTGCAGGATCAGGTGCCAGTTCATCTCCTTCAGGCGGGCGACGGTGCGGTGAAACAACGCCATGTCCGGCCGGCCGCCGAGGTGCTGCACGAAGTTGAAGCGCACGCCGCGAATTCCACCGTCCTGCATTTTTTGAAAGTCTTTTTCTGAATAGCTTTCATCGATGATGGCGGTACCTCGGTACTTCCCGCCCGAGCGCGCGATGCCGTCGAGCGTCGCGCGCATGTCGGAGCCGTGGCAGCTGGCGTGGACTATTACTGCTCTTTCGATACCTAATTTCTTGTGAAGAAGCTGAAGACCTTCAAACGGCGAGTCGGGCGGGTGGTACGAGGCATCCGGCGCGAACGGAAACTTCGCCGCCGGACCGAAGATGTGGCAGTGCGCGTCGCAGGCGAGCGGCGGCGGGCGGAACCTCGGCGTCTTGGTATTCGGATCGGGCGCGGCGGTGGTCTTCATTCGGCGGCCCTGGCGATGCGCTCCGGCGTCAGCGGCAGCTCGCGCGCCCTCACGCCGAGGGCGTCGTGCAGCGCGTTGGCGATGGCGGCCGCGACCGGGCCCATCGTGCATTCGCCCGCCCCGAGCGAAGGATGCGCGTTGTTGAGCAGGTGGACCTCGACCTTGGGCACTTCGCTGAACCTGAGGATCGGATAGTCCTCCCAGGACGCCGTGGCGTTCGGCTTCAACTCCTCCTTCAGCGTCCAGCTCGCCGCCTGGATGCAGCCGCCTTCCAGCTGGTTGGCGACGCCGTCCGGGTTGACGATCAGCCCGACGTCGACCGCGGCGACGATTCTCGTGCAGCGCAGCTCGCGGCCGGAGGCTTCGACTTCCGCCACGACTGCGCAATAAGCGCCGATGTTCTTGTAGCGCGCATACGCGATGCCGTGGCCGCGGCCCTCCGGGCGCTTCCAGGCATTCCATCCGGCAGCTTCGGCCGCCTTTTGGATGACCGCTCTTCCCCGTTCATCTTTGAGGTGCGCCAATCTGAACTCGACTGCGTCCTTTCCTGCCGCCACGGCGAGCTCGTCCATGAAGGACTCGATGGCGAAGACGTTGCCGAAGCCGCCGAGCGAGCGGACCGACGAGCTGCGCACCGGCATGTCGCGCACATAGTAGAACATCACGTGCGTGTCCGGGAAGTCGTAGGCGGGCAAGGCGTTGCGGTTGGCGCCGCCCGAAGGCAGCGGCGGGTCGACGGCATCGGCGATCGGCATCGGCTGCGCGAGGTGCGCCGCCGCGGTGAGGGTCACCTTCTCGGCCCGGCCCGGGCGGTGCGTGTGCCCGTTGCTGAAGAGGTCGTGCTTCCAGGAGACGATGCGGCCTTCCGCGTCGAGGCCCGCCTCCATCTCGATCGCCATGGCGGTGCCGTAGGGCTCCCAGGCGAACTCGTCGTCGCGCATCCACTGCAGCTTCACCGGCCGGCCGTTCGCCGCGCGCGCGAGCAGCGCGGCGTCCAGCGCCACGTCGTCGGCGCCGTTGTGGCCGTAGCAGCCGGAACCTTCGGCATGCGTTACCACAATATCGGTTTCAGGAATATTCAGAACTTTTGAAAGATCTTTCCTCAGTCCGTAGATGCCTTGCGTGTGGCTCCAGACGTGCATCTTCCCGCCTTGCACCTGCGCCACTGCACAGGAAGGGCCGATCGACGCATGCGCGACGAACTGCTTGCGATACTCCGCCTTCAGCGTCTTCGTCGCGCGCGCCTTGGCCGCCGGGTCGGACAGCTCCCTGGCGGGATGGCGCTCCGCGACGTGCTCCTTCAGCCAGCCGTGGTAGTCATCGGGCACGCGCGGCCCGTCGCTCCAGGTCGCTTTCGCCTTCAGCCTCGCCGCAGCGGCAATCGCGTCCTCTTCACGCTCGGCGAGTACGCCGACGAAGTTTCCATCGCGAACCACAGTTGCATTCTTTACTGTGGAATCCAAGGACAAGAGCGCAGAGAACGACCGGTTGGGCCGAACGATTCGACCGAACAACATATTAGGAAGGACCATGTCCTGCACATAGCTCGGCTTGCCGGCGATCTTGGCCGGCAGATCGAGGCGAGCGGCGCTCGAGCCGACGAGCTTGTAGTCCTTGGCCGGCTTGTTGGCCTTGATCTCGGCGCAGGCGGCGCGCAGCGACTTGCCGCCGTCCTGGATCGACAGGCTGCCCGAGGTGACGCCCTCGTCCGGGCTGTCGGCGGTGCTGGCCGGCAGCATGCGGATCTTCTCGATCGGCACGTCGAGCTCCTCGGCGGCGATCTGCGCCAGCGCGGTGACGATGCCCTGGCCGATCTCGACCTTGCCGACGTGGATCGACACGGTGCCGTCGGCGTTGAAGGCGATGCGCTTCACTTCATCTCCTTCGCCGCGCGCAGCACCGCCTTCACCACGCGGTTGTGCGAGCCGCAGCGGCACAGGTTCTTGTCGAGCGCCTCCCGCACTTCCTGCTCCGTGGGGGATTTGTTTCGTGAAAGAAGCGCGGCAGCGCTGACTGAAATTCCGCTCATGCAGTAACCGCACTGCGCAGCTTGTTCCGCGATCAGGGCGCGCTGCACTGCGTGCAGCCCGCCGTTGGTCCCTAGCCCTTCCACGGTGGTAACCCGTTTTCCAACAACAAAAGAAGTGGGGAGGTCGCAGGACGCCATCGGCCGGCCATCGACCAGCACGAAGCAGGCGCCGCACTGGCCGCCGCCGCAGCCGAAGCGGGTGCCGGCGAGGCCGAGGTCGTTGCGCAGGACGTAGAGGAGCGGCGTGTCGGGCGCCGCGGGGACTTCCTTACGTACGCCGTTGACTTCCAGTAGCACGGATGGCTGCCCAGACCCGCGAGGGGGAAAACGGAAATTCTAAATGGTTGATCCCCAGCGGCCGCAGCGCATCGATGACCGCATTCGAAACAGTCGGCACCGCGCCGGTGGTGCCGGCCTCGCCCGCGCCCTTGACACCCAGCGGGTTGTTGGGCGAAGGAATCGGGCGGTCGCGCAGCGTCATCGGCGGCTGCTCGTCGGCGCGCGGCATGTGGTAGTCCATGAAGCTCGCGGTCAGCAGCTGGCCCGTGTCGTCGTACACCGCGTGCTCGCCCATCGCCTGCCCGATGCCCTGCACGATGCCGCCGTGCACCTGGCCCTCCAGCAGCGTGTGGTTGATGACGCGCCCGCAGTCGTCGACCGCGTAGTAGGCGAGCAGCTGCACGGCCCCGGTCTCCGGGTCCGCTTCGACCTCGGCGACGTGCGCACCGGTCGGGAAGGAGCGCGGCTGCGGCGTCTCTCCCTTCGTGTCGAGCGCGGCTCCGTGCTTCTGCATGATCTGCGCCATGGTGACCGAGAGGTCCGTGCCCTTCACGCTGAACCGGCCGTCCTTGAATTCAATGTCCTGGGGAGCAACCTCGAGATCCTTCGCCGCGAGGTCCTGCGCCTTGCGCACGATCTCGCGCGCCGCCACCGCGATGGCGCCGCCGTGCGCCATCATCGAGCGCGAGCCGATGGTGCCCTCTCCCACCAGCGGCGGCCCATCCGGGTCGCCGGCTTTCAGCGTGATGCGCTCGGGCTCGACGCCGGTGATCTGCGCCATCACCTCCGGGTACACGGTTTCGTGCCCCTGCCCCGACGGGCCGCAGAGCGCGTGGATGACCGCCTCGCCCGAGGAGCCGAAGCGGATGTCCACCTCCTCCTTGGGCCCGCCGCCCGCGCCGGCGGGCTCGACGAACACCGAGCAGGCGATGCCGCGCAGCTTGCCGCGCGAGCGGGATACATCCTTCCTGACTTGAAAATTCTTCCAATCCGACAATGCGAGAACCGCGTCCAGCAGCCCCGGCGGGTCGCCGCTGTCGTAGGTCGACATCGCGATCGGCGTCTTGTACGGGAACGCCTCCCTGGGAATCAGGTTGCGCCGGCGCAGCTCGATGCGGTCGATGCCGGTCTCGCGCGCCGCCTCCTCCACCAGGCGCTCGGCCAGATAAGAGACGTTCGGCCGCCCGGCGCCGCGGTAGGGAGAGGTCGGTACCGTGTTGGTGAGGATCAGCCGGTGCAGGCCGTGCACCAGCGGCGTGCGGTAGAGATTGGCGGCGTGCAGCGCCGGCGGCAGCGTGTTGATGAGCGGGCCGGGGTGCGAAAGGTAGGCGCCCATGTCGCACAGCCACTGGATCCGCACGGCAAGGAAATTCCCGTCCCGGTCCAGCGCCAGCTCGCCTTGAAGGGTCGCAGCCCTCCCGTGGTAGTCGCTCACCGAGGTCTCGGCGCGCGAGGCGACCCACTTCACCGGCCGGCCGACCTTCTGCGCGGCCAGCATGAGGACGCAGAACTCGGGGTACGCGTCGGAGCGGATGCCGAAGCCCCCGCCGACGTCGTGCGCGTGGACGCGGATCTTCTCCGGCGGCACGCCGGTCACGGCGGAAAGGCCGGCGCGCATCATCGACATGCCCTGCGTGGCGCAGTAGATGTCGAACACGCCGCTCGCCGCGTCGTGCGCCGCGACGCAGGCCTTGGGCTCCATCGGGTTGCCGATGACGCGCTTGCTTTCCAGCGAAACGCGCGTGACGTGCGCGGCGCGTCCGAAGGCCTCGTTCACCGCCGCCTCGTTGCCGTACTCGTACTCGAAGCAGACATTGCCGGGAATCTGCGGATAGAGCTGCTCGCCGCTCTCGCGGTGGTCGATGCTGGCGGGAAGGTCGCGGTATTCCACCTCGATCCTTTCCGCAGCGTCCTGCGCCTGCGCCGCCGAGGCGGCGATCACCAGCGCGATCTCCTGGCCGACGAAGCGCACGCGGTCCTTGGCGAGGACGTCGCGGTGCGGCTGCTTGAGCATCGCGCCGCCCTTCCCCGGATACTTCACCAGCGGCGGCTCGGTCTTGCAGTCGAAGTCCTTGCCGACGAATACCGCCGTGACTCCAGGCGAGGAAGCAGCAGCAGAAACATCCAGTGAAGCGATTTCTGCGTGAGCCCGATCGGAACGCAGGAAATGCGCGTAGAGCTGCCCCGGCAGGTTCCAGTCGGAGGTGTACTTCCCCCGCCCGGTGAGCAGGCGGTCGTCCTCGCGGCGGCCCTTGAAGCTCATATCGGCGCCAGCACCACGTCGATCAGCGCCAGGCGGCTGCGCGCCTGCTCCAGCCCTCGCTTCAGCGCCGCGCGCAACTCGCCGGGCTTCTCCACTTTTTCACCCCAGCCGCCGTAAGCCTCGGCGAGCTTCACGTAGTCGGGTCGAGGCGCGATCGGCGTGCCGACTACCTTGCCGGTGCGGACCGCCTCGCCCTTCGGATAGTAATTGGCGACGTCCCTCTTCTGCGAGAGGTAGCCGGCGTTGTTGAACAGCACCACCAGCAGCGGCAGGCCATGCTCCTGTGCAGCGCCGAGCGAGGCGACCACGGGGTTGTAGTGGAAGGCACCGTCACCGATGGTGCAGACGACCGTGCGGCCCGGGTGCGCGTGCTTCGCACCGAGGGCGAGGCCGAGGCCGACGCCGAGCCCGCCGTAGCTCGCCTCGAAGAAGGCGCCCGGCGCAAGCCGGTCCAGCGCATGGTGCAGGTCCAGGCGATGCGTGATGGTCTCGTTCACCACGATCGCGTCGTCCGGCAGCACCGCATTCAGCTCCTGCGCCGCCCAGCGCGTGTCGATCGCCGGGCCGGCCTGGCTTGCGGCTTTCGGTTTGCGCAGGTCCTTCGCCGCTGATTTTTTCGGCACCGATTTCGCGAGGCGAAGAAGCGCGGGGCCGACCTCTCCACTCGCCACGACGTCGGCGCGGAAGCCCCAGAAAGGCAGCCGCGGGTGCAGCGGATCCTCGCCCAGCACCAGCACCTTCTTGTCGCTGACGCGGCTCGGCGGGTGCCAGGGCAGCACCGATTCCACCAGCAGGACGACGTCGGCGTCCGCCAGCGGCTGCGGCATCTCGTCGACCACCATGCCGCCGTAGAGCCGGTGCGAGCGCGGAAAGTTCATGTAGTACGGCTGCCACGCTTCGTACACCGGCGCATCGAGCGCTTCGGCGAGCGCGACCAGCGCCTGCACCGTTGCCGGATCCCGGCCGGCCTCTTCGGTGACGATGACAGGGCTGCGGGCGGCGGCGAGCATCTCCTGCATCTTTTGCAGGTCGGCCTCGCCGACGGCCGGCAACCCCGGCAGCGCGGCCGGCGGCGCGTCGGCTTCCACGCCGGCGATCATGTACTCGGTGGGTACCGACACGAACACCGGGCCGCGCGGCGCCGATACCGCGAGCTGGCAGGCGCGCTGCACGGTGTGCGGCAGCAGGCCCGGCACGTTCAGCCCGAAGCTCCACTTCACGCAGGACTCCATCAGGCGCGCCGGGCCGCCGAGGTCGGTGAGCAGGCGCAGCCATTGCCGCCCGACCTTCGGCGAAGGCGGCTCGGCGAAGCCGATCACCTCGCCCGCCAGGATCACCATCGGGATGCGCTCGTGCAGCGCGGCGCGCGCGATCATCGTCGTATGCAGCGCACCGACGGTGGTGTGCACCATCACCGCGGGCAGCTTGCCGGTGGCCTTCGCATAGCCCAGCGCCATGGCGATGGCGGTCTCTTCATGCCGCGAAGAAATATATTTTTCCGACCAGAAGGAATCTGTCGCCAGCGCTTCCCAGAGCGGCGCCCAGTCCGAGCCGGGCGAAGCGAAGATGCGCTCCACCCCCATGCGCCGCAGCGCCGTCAGCAGGGCTTCGGCGCCGCTCGCCACCGTTACCGGCCGATGGCGAGCGCGGGCAGCAGGGCCGCGTAGCGGTCGGATTCCGACTTCACGTAGGCCGCGAACTGCTGCGGCGTCATCGGCTCGGCAAGGTCGACCGCCAGCGCGCGGAAGCGCTCCAGCACCAGCGGCTCCTGCATCAGCTTGATCACCTCGCGATTCAGGCGCTCGATCACCGCCGGCGGCGTGCCGACCGGGGCGTAGAAGGCGAAGTGCGGGCCGCCGTCGACGCCCTTGATGCCGTTCTCCTCGAGCGTCGGCACGCCGGGGAAATCGGGGTGGCGCTTCGGGCCGGCGATGGCGATCATCTTCACCTTGCCCTGGCGCGCCTGCTGGATGCCCGGGCCGGGGTCGAACATCAGGTCGATCACGCCGGCGAGGAGGTCGTTCAGCGCCGGCCCGGCGCCCTTGTAGGGCACGTGGTTCAGCTTGACGCCCGCCTCCTTGTTGAACACCTCGGTGGCGATGTGCGGCGAGGTGCCGTTGCCCGGCGTGCCGTAGTTGAGCTTGCCCGGGTTGGCGCGCGCGAAGGCGAGGAACTCGGCGTAGTTGTTCACCGGCACCTTCGGATGGGTGATGACGTAGAGCGAGACGCGCCCGGTCGGCACCACCGGCGTCAGCGCCTTGGTCGGGTCGAGGTCGGCGCGCTTCACGATGTGCGGCGCGATCATCATGCTCGAGCCCGGCGAGTAAACCAGCGTGTAGCCGTCGGGATCGGCGCGCGCCACGGCCTCGAAGCCGATGTAGCCGTCACCTCCCGCCCGGTTCTCGACGATGAACGGCTGGCCCATGGTCTCGGTCAGCCGCGCGCCCAGCACGCGCATGGTCACGTCGGCGACGCCGCCCGGCGCGACGTTGACGATCACCCGCACCGGCTTGGACGGCCACTGCTGGGCGTGGGCTACGGCAGCGCAGGCGCTCAGCAGCGCCGCAATGATGATCTTCATGCAGAACCTCCTCTTGACTGCGCGTGCAATGAACATGAACATGTTCACTTCAATCTTAGCCCGAGGCCCCGCTTGGCGTCCAGAAAATCGGCATTGATCACCGGCGCGGCCACCGGCATCGGGCGTGCCGCCACGATAGCACTCGCGCGCGCCGGCTACGACGTCGCGCTCAACTATTCGTCGAGCGAGAAGGCGGCGCGCGAGACGGCCGCGGCGGCGGACAAGCTGGGCGCCAGGACTCTTCTTGTGCGCTGCGACGTAAGCGACGAGCCGGGCGTGCGCGCCATGGCGAAGAAGGTCGAGGAGGCCTTCGGCCGCCTCGACGTCCTGGTCAACAACGCCGGCACCACCGCCTCCTGGAAGCCGAAGGACCTCGAGACGCTGTTGCTCGACGAGTGGGACCGGGTCTTCGCGGTAAACGTGCGCGGCCTGTTCCAGGTGACACGTGCAGTCTTATATTTACTCAAAAAGGGTGAAAACCCCTGCATTGTGAACACCGCGTCCATCGTCGGCCTGCGCCCCGGCCCGCAGCCCCTGCCCTACGCCGCGAGCAAGGCGGCGGTGGTCAACCTGACCAAGACGCTCGCCTGGAACCTCGGCCCGGAGATCCGCGTCAACGCCGTCGCCCCCGGCTGGATGGAGGGCGACTGGATGCAGCGCATGCTGAAGGACAAGTACCAGGACCTGATGGGCAAGCGCGCCAAGGCGACGCCGCTCAAGCGCGTGGTCACCGCCGAGGACGTCGCCGAAACCATGATGACCCTGGTGCAGTCCAACCGCTTCGTCACCGGCGAGATCATCGTCATCGACGGCGGCTTCACCGCCTCTACCTGATGTTGCAAGGCGTCGTCCCCTTCCCACCCGAGTACGCGCGCCGCTGCCGCGAAAAGGGCTATTGGCGGGACAAATCCCTGGCCGAGGAATTCGCAGCCTGTTTCCGCCTTTACGAAAAGCGCGTTTTCCTGGTGGACGGTGAAAGGCAATATACCTACAAGCAAGTAGATGAGCTGAGTGAGCGCCTGGCGCTCAACCTGCTGGAGCTCGGCTTGAAGCCGCTCGACCGCGTGGTGCCGACCCTGCCGAACTGCGCCGAGTTCGCGATCCTGTACTTCGCGCTGCAGAAGATCGGCTGCATCCCGATCGCCGCGCTGGTGACCCACCGCTACGCCGAGATCAGCCAGTTCGTGAAGCTCTCCGGCGCGGCCATGTGCGTCTACCCGGAGCGCCAGGGCGACTTCGAGTTCGAGCCGATGATCCAGCGCGTCAAGGCCGAATGCTCATCTCTGAAATTCTGCCTTTCCCTTGTTGCCCTCCGGTCGCTCATCGACAAGCCTGCGAAAGGTAGTCTGAAGCACATCACCATCGACCCGACCGATCCCTGCATCTTTCAACTGTCCGGTGGCACGACGGGAATCCCCAAACTCATCCCGCGCACGCACAACGACTACGCCTACAACTCGAAGACCGCGGCGCCGGTGTGCGCGGTGACGAAGGACTCGGTGCTGGTGCTGGCGCTACCGATCGCGCACAACCTGCCGCTCGCCTGCCCGGGGATTCAGGGTTACTTCTTCCAGGGCGGCAAGGTCGTGCTTTCGCCCACTACCAGGCCCGAGCAGATTTTTGGATTGATTGAAAAACATAAAGCAACCCATCTCAAGGTCGTGCCGGCACTGCTCATCCGCCTGATCAATGATCCCGCGATTACTTCCTTCGACCTGTCTTCGCTGAAGCTGATCCAGAGCGGCGGCCAGCGCATGCAGCCCGAGGTGCGCCTGAAGGCGCACCAGCTGATCCCCTCCTGCTTCGTGCAGGAGAACTTCGGCATGTCGGAGGGGATGCTGTTCTTCGTGCGCCTCGACGACCCGCAGGAGGTGAAGCTGGAGACCTGCGGCCGGCCGATCTGCGCCGACGACGAGGTGCGCCTGGTGGACGACGACGGCCGCGAGGTGGCCGACGGCGAGGTGGGCGAGCTCACCTGCCGCGGCCCCTACACGCTGCGCGGCTACTTCGGCGTGCCCGAGTACAACGCCAAGCAGTTCACCCCCGACGGCTTCTACTGCTCGGGGGATCTGATGCGCAAGCATCCTTCCGGCAACTACGTCGTCGAGGGCCGCAAGAAGGACCTGATCAACCGCGGCGGCGAGAAGATCAGCGCCGAGGAGATCGAGAACCTCATCCTCTCGCACCCGGCGGTGCAGAACATCGCCTGCGTGCCGGTGCCCGACCCGAACCTGGGCGAGAAGATGTGCGCCTGCGTGGTGCTGAAGCCGGGCCTGGACCTGTCCTTGAACGAGCTGACCGACTTTCTCAAGGGCAAGGAAATCGCCAAGTTCAAGCTGCCGGAGCGCCTGGAGGTGTTTGCCGATTTCCCGGTTTCCACCTTCGGTAAAGTATCGAAGAAGGCGCTGGCCGAAATGGTCGCCAAAAAATGAGAATCATCGATCTGCACTGCTACCCGGGCACGAAGGAGTGGATCGCCTGCCAGGGGCCCTATGTCGAGGCGCTCGCCACTTACTGGAAGCGCGACTGGTCCGGCAAGGAAGAAAGCGAAGTGCTGAAGGAATTCACCGACGCCGGCGTTGAGGCGTGCCTGGTTGCGCTCGACCTGGAGACGACGATCGGCACCAAGCCGGTCGGCAACGACTATGTCCACGCCATGTGGAAGCGCCACCCGCAGCGCATCATCCAGTGCTGGGGCGCGATCGAGCCGGCGAAGAAGGATGCGCTCGAGCAGGCGAGGAAGGCGATCGAGGACTACGGCTTCCTCGGCTTCCACTTCCATCCGATCATGCAGCACTTCGCGGTGGACGACCGGCGCTACTACCCGCTGTTCGAGCTGATCGATGCGCTGGGCGGCGCGGTGATGATCGACGTCGGCACCACCGGCATGGGCGCCGGCATGCCCGGCGGCCACGGCGCGGTCATCCGCCACGCGCATCCCGCGAGCATCGACCGGCTGGCCGCGGACTTCCCGAACCTGAAGATCATCATGGCGCACCCCGGCTGGCCGTGGGTCGACGAGACCACCGCTGTGGCGCTGCACAAGGGCAACGTCTTCTGGGAGATGTCGGGCTGGGCGCCGAAGTACTTCCCGGGTAACCTGAAGACCGACATGCGCGGCCGGCTGCAGGACAAGATCATGTTCGGCAGCGACTATCCGAGCATGCCCTACGAGCGCATCCTGAGGGAATGGAAAGAGCTCGGCTACAAGGACGAAGTGATGGAGAAGATCTTCCACCAGAACGCAGAAAGGATTTTGGGACTATGAAAACAATCGCCGCAGCGCTTTCCGCAATCATGCTTGCCGCCTGCGCAACGCAGAGCACCGACGGACCGCCGACCGCCTTCCGCCTGACTTCGCCCGGCTCGTTCGACAACGCCATGCTGCCGCCGAAGGCCGCCGGCAACCTCGCCAAGAACCCGAACTGCACCGGCCAGAACGTCTCGCCGCCGCTCGCCTGGAGCAACGTGCCGGACAAGACGCGCAGCTTCGTCATCATCTGGGACGACCAGGCCGGCCGCGCCGGACTCGGCGTCTCGCACGCGGTGATCTACGGCATTCCGGCGAGCGTCACGTCTTTCGCCGAGGGCGCGCTCGGCGGAGCGCCGGCCGCCGGCCAGTTCGTTGCCGGCAAGAACACGCTCGGCATGCACTGGCTCGGGCCCTGCTCGCCCAAAGGCAACGCGCCGCAGCACTACGTCATGACGCTGATCGCCACCACGGTCGAGCCGGGCGAGCTGCCGGCGGGTCTCACCAAGCCGGAGCTGCTCAAGGCGCTCGAAGGCGGCAAGGCGCTGCGCGCCGCGAGCCTCGCGTTCCGCTTCGCGCAATAGGAAACGCGGTCTACGCCGCGCTACGGCAGGAAACCCGGGGCCGCGCCGCGCTACGGCATGACGCGCACGAACCTGGCGATCGAGGGCACGCGGCTCCCGTTGAGCACGAACAGCATGTAGTGCCCCGGCGGCGCGGTCTGGGCGTTGGCCGGCCCGGTGACCTGCGCCGCGCTGGCGCCCTGCGGCGTCGCCGCGAGCTGCACGTAGCGCTGGTCCATGTCGAACGCGTGCGTCATCGAGCCCAGCCCCATCAGCACCACCTCGCCGACCGGGCCGCCGGAGACCTCGAGCGTGAAGCTCGAGTTGTAGCCGATGGTCTGCGGCGCAGCCGTGATCGCCGGGCGCGGGGGCGATCCGCTCGGTGACATGTACGGCGGATAGAGGTAGCGGAAGGTCGCCTTCTCGTCCTCGTCGTCGGTCTCTCCCGCGCTGCGGCCGCCGGCGATGAGGACGCGGCCGTCGGGGAGGAGCAGCGCCACGTTGTGATAGCCGCGCACCTCGCCCGAGGCGGTGCCGGTGGTGAACACCGTGCTCGGCAGGACGGGCGGCCTGAGGTCGAGATAATGCGCGTTGCGCAGCAGCGGGTTGACGTTGGTGGCGTTGCCGTCGTAGCCGGAGACCACCATCACCTTGCCGTCGGGCAGGAGCACGGTCGCCGGATAGCGCCGGCGCAAACCGACGTCGATGCCCTGCCCCCAGAAGTTCACCGGATCGAAGAAATCGATGCTGTGCTCCATGGTCGAGCCGCGGCCGCCGCCGGCCTGCAGGACGCTGCCGTTCACGTAGCCCCATTCGCCGTTGCTTGCCCGCAGCGGCAGCAGCGCCGACGCCGCGCCGTGATTCGGCGCCTGCCCGGGCGCCACTCCAGGACGCGGCATGCCGCTCAGCGGGAACCACCCGGTCCCCGGCGGCAGATCGGGATCCAGGTACACCGGCAAGCCGTTGTCGCCGAACATGAGGAGCAGGTTCGGGCCGAAGTCCGGGTACGGAAACTGGAATACGTGCGTGTAGTCGGGATTCCACACCGCCTCGGGCGTCTGGAGGTGCGTCGACACGAGGTTCCTGGAGCTCGCCGCGGGCGGCGCCGCCGGCGTCCACACCTCCACACTGCGGTTTTGGGTGCTGCCGTGGTGCTGCACCTGCTGCCCCGGCACCCGCACCTGGATGTCGGCGAGCTCGTAGCCCGAGGTGATCAGCATGCGCTCGTCGGCAAGGCGCGTGACCGTCCCGTACCAGCGCCGGTTGCTGCCGGTTGCGCCGGTGCCGATCATGTCCGGCTGGAGGCGGAACCAGCTGCGGAGCGGATACGAGTACAGCGTCGTGTTCGGCATGCCGTAGACCCAGTTGACGGTGGTCTGGGTCGGCGGATCGAACACGGACAACAGCAAGGTCCCGCCGGCGACGAAGATGCTGCCGTCGGCCATCAGCGCGTGCCCGGAGCAGAACAGCGTCTCCTCGATGTGCACCGGGCGGCCCATGGCGTCGACGTAGTCGATCGGCGTATTGATGTTGACCGGCACCGTCTCGGGGGTGAGCAGGACGCTCGAACCTGGAGGAAGCGGATCGCCGAGCGCCCCCGGCGTGAAATACGCAGCCCTGGCGTGGATGCCGGTCTTGGCGATGAGCATGACGCGTCCATCGGGCAGCAGCGTCGCGTGCACCGGCGGGAAATCGATCAGCCCGTTGATCGGGTCGATGACGCGCAAGCGGATCGGCGCCTGCGACCCCGGCGGTGCCCAGCTATCGGTCGCCTGCTGCGCGGCAGCCGGCGCGAACGCTCCGACCAAAAGGAAAAAGACGAGAAAACGGCCAAGCTGCGACAGCGTGCGGGACTGTTTCATTTCCGGCCTCCCTGGAATCAATCCGCTGCTGCCGCCGATTCTGCGCGCCGATCCGTGACGCCACAATGACTCCAAGGACCGTTCTGTATCCCAGTGTCCGATTTGCCCCTCAACCAGCGGCGCGAGCTCGGTTACAGTGACGCCGATGAAGCTGCAGAGCATCGACCTGCGCGTGCCGGATGCCGAGGCGGCGGCGCGCTTCTTCGCCGACGTGTGGGGCTTGGCGCGCGCAGACGCGCATTCTGGCCAGGTTCGCCTGCGCGGCACCGACGCGCTCCCCTACCTCGTCGGCCTCGAGCAGGGTACGCCAGCGATCCTCGCCCTCAGCTTCTGCGGCAGCAAGGACGAGGTTCCCGGCGAGCGGGAGGTGAAGGGGCCGGAGGGGGAAACGTACCGGTTCGTCCGCGAGCAGGCCGTTTCCCCGCTGGCGCGGGAGCGCGATCGCCCCATCCGCCTGTCGCACGTCGTGCTCAACTCCGCCGACGTCGATGCGGCGGAGCGCTTCGCCACGGAGAAGCTCGGCTTGCGCGTCTCCGACCGCACGCGGCACATGACCTTCCTGCGCTGCAACAGCGTGCACCACTGCATCGCCTATGCGCGCGCCGGATACACCTCGTTGAATCACATAGCCTTCGAGATGGCCGACGTCGATGGCGTGATGCGCGGCATCAGCCGGCTGCGCGACGCCGGCTATCCGTGCGTGTGGGGCCCGGGGCGGCACGGACCGGGGAACAACGTCTTCGGCTACTTCGTCGGCCCGCACGGCGGCCTGGTCGAGTACACCTCCGAGGTATCGGAGGCCGGCGACGACTACCGGGTCGGCAGCCCCGAGGACTGGAAATGGCCGCCGGGCCGCATCGACCACTGGGGCATCTCGGCGAAGGACACGGCGCGCACCGACGCCGCCGAGCGCGCGTTCAGCTGGAAGTGAGTTACTGCGACAGGCCGATTTCAGGCACCAGGCGCGCGTAGCGCGCGCTTTCGTCTCGCACGTACTTCCCGAACGCATCGGCATTCATGGGCTCGGCCACCTCGAGGCCCTGCGCCTCGAAGCGCTCGCGGATCGAGGGCTCCTGCATCAAGGTCGCCATCACCCGATTAATCCGCTCGACGATCGGACGCGGCGTGCCCAGTGGCGCGTAAAAGGCGAAATGCGGCCCGCCGTCCACGCCGCGGAAACCGGCCTCCTCCAAGGTCGGCGCGTCGGGGAAGTCGGCGCGGCGACGCGAGGCGGCGACGGCCAGCAGTCGCAGCTTGCCCGCCCGGGCCTGCGGCAGGCCGGTGCCGGAATCGAACGCCAGGTCGATCTGGCCGCCGAGCAGGTCCTTCAGCACCGGGCCGGCGCCCTTGTAGGGAACATGGGTCCACCTGATGCCCGCTTCGCGCGAGAAGATCTCGCCGGCGATGTGCGGCGCCGTGCCGTTGCCCGGCGAGCCGAAGTTGAGCTTCCCCGGGTTGGCGCGCGCGTAGCCGAGGAACGCCGCGAAGTCCTTCACCGGCACGCTCGGATGCGTCACGAGGAACAGCGAGATGCGCCCGGTGGGCGCCACCGGCAGCAGGGACTTCACCGGGTCGACGTCTGCGCGCTTCACGATGTGCGGCGCGATCATGATGCGGCTGCCCGGCGCATAAAGCAGCGTATAGCCGTCGGGCTCGGCGCGCACCACCGCGTCGAACCCCACGTAGCCGTCGCCGCCGCCGCGGTTGTCCACCACCACGCTCTGCCCCAGCGCCTCGGCGAGCCGCGGCGCCAGCAGCCGCGCGGTGACATCCGCGGTGCCC
>Ga0137436_1000265_pt1 | contig 16939 bp, 14 predicted proteins | sample EasRivERMGT119_2_FD_102328 | JGI IMG/M metagenome (GOLD analysis project Ga0137436, IMG submission 102328) | Soil microbial communities from meander-bound floodplain in the East River, Colorado, USA - East River MetaG ERMGT119_2 | ecosystem: Environmental > Terrestrial > Soil > Floodplain ...
AAGCTCCGCTAGCACGGTGGCCGCAAGCTTGTGGGGTGTTCGACCTCGGCCGGAGGGGATGGACGTTGCAGATGGGCAACTTCGCGAATGAGCATGCCGTGATGACGCGCACGCAGCAGACGGGCTCCGACTCCCGAGCCCCAAAGCTCGCCAGCTCAGAGTTTTATCCGGCGTTCGGGTCCGCCGACCCCACAAGCTCGCGGCCACCGTGCTCCGCTAGCGCTTCCCCGACGCCATCCTCACCGCCTCCGGCAGCGCGCGCAGCCGCAGCATGCTCGTGATCCCGAAGACCGGCCCGACGCCGAGCGCCGCGAACCCCCAGCCCCACCCGAACCGCGCGACGAGCGGCGGCACCATCCGGATCGTGCCGAGCGTCAGCAGGAAGCCGAGACAGGTCTGCACTGTCAGCGCGGTCCCCACGTGCGAGGGATCGGTCAGCTCGGAAACCGCCGCCGAGAACTGCGCGCTGTCCGCGACGACCGCGAACCCCCACACGAGGCAGATCGCGGTCGCGAGCGTGGGGGACCCGAAGGCGCTCCCCGCGACGACCGCGCACGCGCCCGAGAGGAGAAGGCTTAAGGAGGCGATCGTGGTGCGCCCCCACCGGTCGGCCAAGACCCCGGCGAGCACGCAGCCGAGCGCCCCCGAGGCGACCGCCGCGAACCCGGCGATCCGCCCCGGCGTCTCGCCGCGCCCCGCCGCGCGGTAGCTCTCGAGCAGGAACAGCGGCACCCAGGTCCACATCGCGTACAGCTCCCACATGTGGCCGAGGTAGCCGTAGTTCGCGAGGCGCGTCGGCCGGTCGCCAAGCGCCGCGGCGGCGAACCGCCAGTCGAAGCGCGACGCCTTCGGGAGGAGGGGCCCCGCGCGCACGAACGCCGCGGCGATCACCGCCGCGACCGCAGCACCCGCCGACGCGACGAGCAGCACCGGCTTCCACGGCGGCAGACCCGCCCCGTCCCCGAACAGCGACAGCGCGTTCAAGAGGTGCGGGGTCGCCGAACCGAGCGTCAGCGCGCCGACGAGAAGCCCGATCCCCAGGCCCCGGTCGGAGGTCGTCCAGCTCGCGATGACCTTCATCCCGGGCGGGTAGACGCCCGCGAGCGCCACACCGGTCAGAAACCGCAGCGCGATCGCGATGGACGCTCCCGGCGCGAGCACGACCGCGGCGTTGGCGGCCGCCGCGATCAAGGTCGACAGCGCGATCAGCCGGTGCGGCTGCAGCCGGTCGGCGAGGTTGAGCCAGGCGCTGACCAGCGCCCCCAGCACGAACCCCGCCTGCACGCTCATCGTCAGCCACGACCGGGTGCCGCCGTCGAGGCTCCACGCCGCGGTGAGCTGCGGCACGACCGCCGACGCCGAAAACCACAGCGTCATCGCCAGCAGCTCCGCCGCCATCAGCAAAACGAGGTTGCGCCACTTCCCGGGCATGAGGCGGCATAATAATCGGCATGAAGATCCCACGGCTCGGCCTCGCGATCCTGCTCTGCTCGTCCTCCCTCGCCTCCGCCGCCGGCATCCCCGACGACGTCAAAGCCAACGTCCAGGACCGCATCTCGGGAGGGATGTCCCCGGGAATCGTCATCGGCTTCGTCGGGCCCGACGGCGCGGAGACCTACCACGCCGCGGGGGTCATGACCGTGGGCAAGCCCGATCCCGTGACCCCCGACACGATCTTCGAGATCGGCTCGATCACGAAGTCGTTCACCGGGGTCCTCCTCGCCGAGATGGCCTCGCGCGGCGAGGTCAAGCTCTCGGACCCGGTGCGGAAGTACCTGCCGGAGGGCGTCACGCTCCCGAAGGAAGGCGAGCGCGAGATCACGCTCGAGGACCTGGCGACCCAGCGCTCGGGGCTTCCCCGCCTCCCCGACAACATGGAGCCCGCCGATCCGGCCAACCCGTACGTGGACTACACCGCGGAGCGCCTCTACGCGTTTCTCGCCCGCGCGAAGCTCAACCACCCGATCGGCAGCACCTACGAGTACTCGAACCTCGGGATGGGCCTGCTCGGCCACGCACTGACCCGCGCCGCGAAGCTCGACTACGACGCGCTGGTGAAAGCGCGCATCGCCGCGCCCCTCACGATGACCGTCACCTCGACGACCGTCGCCCCCGAGCTCAAGGCGAAGCTCGCGACGCCCCACGAGATCGGCGGCGAGAAGCCCAAGCCGGCCGAGCCGTGGACCTGGACCTCATCGTCGGCGCTCACAGGTGCCGGCGGCCTGCGCTCGAGCGCGCGCGACATGCTCCGCTACGTGATCGCGAACGCGGGAGTGCCCACCTCCCCGCTGACCGCCGCGATGAAAGAAGCCCAGAAGCCGCGAGCCGAGGCCGGCTCCAAGGCGATGGCGATCGGGCTGGCGTGGCACTTGAAGCGCTCCGGCGAGCGCGTCCTCATCTGGCACAACGGCGGCACGGGCGGCTTCCACTCGTTCTGCGGCTTCAACCCGGCGACGAAGACCGGCGTCGTCGTGCTCGCGAACTCGACCGAGGACATCGACGACATCGGGCTCCACCTGCTCGACGACTCCGAGCCCCTGCACGCGGTCGCCAAGATCATCACCATCCCCGAAGCGAAGCTGGCCCGGCTCGACGGGTTCTACGACGTCGGCGGCGCCACGATCCACGTGACCCACGAGGGGAGCCAGCTCTACGCGCAGCTCACGGGGCAAGGCCGCTACCCGCTCTTTCCCAAGTCCGAGAAGCTCTTCTTCTACCGCGTCACCCCGGCCGAGCTGGAGTTCGACCTCCCGACCGAGGGGCCCGCGACCCAGGCCACGCTGCACCAAGGGGGACGCGACATCCCTGCGAAGCGCGTCGCGGCCGGCATCGAGCCGAAGCCGCACAAGGAAGTGCCGATCGACGCGAAGCTGCTCGCCGAGTACGCGGGCAACTACGAGCTGGCCCCCAGCATCCGCCTCACGGTCGCGGTCAAGGAGAGCCGCCTCGCCGTCCAGCTCACCGGCCAGCCGCAGTTCGACGCCTACCCCGAATCCGACAAGGACTTCTTCCTCAAGGTCGTGGAGGCGCAGATCACGTTCACGCGCGGGGCGGACGGGAAGGTGGACGCGTTGATTCTCCACCAGGGCGGCGCCGATCAACGGGCGGCGCGGGTGGACTAGGGATTCTCTTTTTTCCACGCCATCGCGCGGTGGACCCGGTTCCATCCCGACGGGTGATCGAAGAAGACGAGCTCCTCCAGCCTCCCCGGCCGGATCTTCCGGTACTCCGAGAGCTGCATCGCGACTCCCGCCGCGCCGTCGGGCTGTCGCGCCGCGTTCAACCCGTACATGTCGGCCTCGGCCTCCATCGTGCGGATGAGCGTGTTGGTGACGGGGGTCAGCAGGAACAGCCACACCGACACGATCGCCACGAACAGCGGCAACCCGCCGACATCCCCGATCCCCGAGATCGACAACCGCGGCCCCCAGCGCGCCACAGCCATGTCGAACACGCGTTTGGTGAACGCGAACCCCGCGAGGAGCAGCACGCTCCCCGCGATCAGGCCCTTGAGCGCGTGGCCGAGGACGTAGTGGCCGATCTCGTGGGCTAGAACGGCCTCGATTCCTTCCTCGGGCGACCGGTTCATCAGGTTGTCGTTGAGCGCGATCCGCGTCGTGCCGAACAGCCCGTTGACGTTGGCGCTGATCCGCTTGGTGCGCTTGCTCGCGTCGAACCACATCACGTCGTTCGCCGGCACGCCGTTGGCGCGCGCCATCGACAGGATCCGCTCCTTCAGCGGCCCCGCCGGCACCGGATTGTACTCGTTGAACAGGGGCTCGACGTACACCGGCGAGATCATCACGGTGAACGCCGAAAAGACGACGGCGACCCCCGTCCCCAACGCCCACCACATCCGCGGCGCCTTCCGGAACACGAGGTAGAGCAGCCCGAACAGCACGCTCCCGAACACGACCGCAATCAGCAGGAGCTTGGCCTGGTCGCCCAGCCATTCACCCAGAGTGTTCGTCGCCAGGCCGTACGCGTGCTCGCGGTAGAAGTCCTCGTAAAGATCGAGGGGAAGCCCCAGCGCCGACACGACGACCACGTATTGCGCGGCATAGATCACAGTCCGCACGAACGGCCGCGTGCTCACGCGCTCCGCGAGGGCCCGCATCCGCCGCGAGAGCGATGTCATGAGCAGCACCGCAGCGATCCCGAGCCCGTACAGGAACCCGACGACCTGCAACGCGTACCCGCCCTCGAAGTAGGCGTCGGATTTCGCCCGCTGCTCGGGGGACAGCGTGTCGATCCACGCCTGGGTCGCGCGCTCGACGTCGAAGTCGGGGCCGGCGGCAGCACCGGGCGGGATGGTGAGGACAGGAGAGTCTTCAGCCGCGGACGGGACAGCGAACCAGAGCATGAGCCCGAGAAACAACCCGGCACGTGCAAGACTTCGAATCATCGATGGTCTCCGCGCCCCGGGAAGGGTTGCCGGCTCGGGGTTCGAGCCGTACAGTATTCCTGTACAACTCGTAGGGAACCTCCTGATGGCACGTCGAACAACCTACACCCAGGCCCGAGCCCGCCTCGCCAGCCTCTGCACCGACGTGGCTGAATCACGCGAACCGTACGTCATCGAGCGGCGTAACGGCGAGAACGTCGCGCTCATCTCCGAATCCGAGCTGAACGCGATCCTGGAAACGGCTCACCTTCTCCGGTCTCCCCGTAACGCGGCGCGGCTCGCTTCGGCGCTCGAGCGCGCGCTGGGCCGAAAGCCCGCCCCGACCTCGCTCCACGAGCTGCGTCGCAAGCTCGGCCTTGAAAAAGAAAAGGCCTGAGGCGCCTCGCGGTCCGCGCGTCGCCGCCTTCCATCCCGAGTTCAGGGAGGACCTGCGGCGCTGGGTGCGTACGGATCGGGCGACGGCGCTTCGCATCCTCGAGCTGGTCGAAGCCACTCTCCGAGACCCGTTCGAGGGTATCGGGAAGCCCGAGCCGCTCCGCTTCCTTCTCCAGGGCTGCTGGTCTCGCCGCATCACGCAGGAGCACCGGATCGTCTATCTCGTCCGAGACGATCGCATCGACTTCCTGCAGGCAAGACACCACTACTGAGCCGGGCTAGGCTTGCCGCCTCTGCCGCAGCGGCAACCACATCCGCTCCACGGCCGCCCGCAGCCGCTCGGTGAGCGCCGCGTACTCGCCTTCGACGGCGGCCGCGGGCCGTCCCGCACCTACGGGAGGGATCGGCTCCCCGACCTCGAGCAGCACGCGGCTGCCGCCCGGCAGCAGCGACCGCCACCGGAACGCGCGGTTGCGCGGCCACACTTCGTGAAGGCCGTCGATCGCGACCGGGACGATCGGCACGTTCAGGTGCAGCGAGAGGATCGCTGCCCCCTTCTTGAACGTCTTGATCCCGCCGTCGATCGAGCGCTCCCCCTCGGGGAAGAGGATCAGCACCTTGTCGTGGCTCAACCCGAACGCCCCCGCCTGCATCGCGCGGACGAGGTTCGTGTCGGGGTCCACCGGCACGAGGTGGATCGCGCGCGCGATCCGGCGCATGAACGGGGTCGCGAAGTACTCGCTCGCCCCGACGAAGTACATCCTCCGGAAGACGCTGTAGGGAAGCGCCGAGACGAGCAGGAACGCGTCGAGGTAGCTCTGGTGGTTCGGACTGAGAATGAAAGGACCCGATGCCGGGAGCCGCGAAAACCCGCTCGCCCGGAACCCGATCCCAAGCCAGGCCGCGAGCCGTATCGTCCGCGCCAACAGGAACAACCCCACGGTCGCGAACGGCCGCCGCCGCATCAGCGCCGCCAGCACCGGCTCGTCGCCGTCCGCCTCGCCGAGCAGGCGGTCCCACCCCGCCGTATCCCGCCCCGAAGCGGCCCCGCCCTCAGCCGCCGGAGCGGCCCGCAGCGCCTCGACGAGATCCCGCACCGTGTAGATGCGGTGCGCCACCTCGTCGGGGATGCCCACACCGAGCGACTGCTCGAGGCCCACGAGAAGCTCGACGCGCTCCATCGAGTCGAACCCGAGGTCCAGCTCGAGGCTCGCGCCGGACCGGATCTCACTCCCGGGCTTCGCCGCTTTCCGAATCAAGCCGACCACCCGCGCCACGAACGGGTCGTCGAACCAAGCCGCCTCCTCGACCCCGGCCGAAGCGCCCGCCGCGACCGCGGTGCCCTCCCCCGACGCCGCGAGCTCGCGCTCGATCACGAACCGCTTCAGCTTCCGCGTCGTCGTCCGCGGCAGGTCCTCGACGCGGATGTCGTAGCCCTGGATCCGCTTTTGCGAGGGCAGCTCGACCGACAGGCTCTCGATCTCGTAGCGGATCTGCTCCCCCATGTTCACGATCTTCCGCTCGCGCATCAGCTCGAGATTCGGAACCACGACCGCGTGAAGCCTCTCCGCCGCCGGCTCCCCCGGCCGCGACCGCCCGAGCACGGCGAGCTCCTTGATGAACGGCGACCGCGCGTAGTGCGCCTCGATCTCCTCGGGGTAGATGTTCTTCCCCGACGCGAGCACGATGACTTCCTTGCTCCGGCCCGTGATGTGCACGCGCCCCTTGGCATCGACGAACCCCAGATCCCCGGTGTGCAGCCACCCATCGGCCAGCACCACGGCGTTCACGTCCGGCCGCCGGTAGTACCCGGGCATCACGATCGGGCCGCGTATGAGGATCTCGCCGTCCTCACCCGCCCCAGCCGGCGCGACCTTCACCTCGACACCCGGCATCGGCGGACCGACGTGCCCGATCTCGAGATCGCCCGAATGGGTCACGGTCGCGGCACCCGACGTCTCGGTGAGGCCGTAGGCCTGACGGATGTCGAAGCCGAGACGGACGAGATCTCTCCCGACCTCGGGATCGAACCGCGATCCGCCCGTGATCAGGAGCTTCATCCTCGGCCCGAGCGCACGATGGATGCGCGCGAACACGAGCGGCCCGATGTTGATCCCGAACCGGCGAAGCCCACCGTTCAGGGAAAGCAGCACCCTGAATGACGTCCGCGTTATCAACCCCGCCGCGGACACCTCCCGCAGCACGCGCTCGCGAATCAAGTAGAAGAACTGCGGCACGCAGCAGAACGCGCTGACGTCCCGCTCGGCGAGCGCGCGCATCAGCTCGGTGGTGTTGACGGTCTCGAGGAACACGACCCTGGCCCCGGACAGGAACGGCAACAGCAAGTTGGCCAGCAAAGCCAACGCGTGGAACAGCGGCAGCACGCTCAGCACGACGTCCGTTTCATCGAGGTGCACGACCTGGAGCGCGGCCTCGCGCTCCGCGAGCAGGTTGCCGTGCGTCAGCACCACGCCCTTGGGATCGGACGTCGTGCCGGACGTATAGAGGATGACCGCAGGATCGGAGCGCCCGACCGCAACCGCCGTTAGCTCCGCACCACCGGCCGCATCCCCCTCGGCCGCGAGCGGCAACACCTCGACGCCGCTGACTGCCCCGGCGAACCGCGGCCCCGCGAGCACGATCCGCGCACCCGAATCCGCGACCACCGTCGCGACCTGCTTGGCCGAGTACGACGTGTCGAGCGGCACCGCGACCGCACCGCACCGCAACACGCCCAGGAAGGCGGCGCACCAGTGCGCGTCGTTCTCGGCGAGGATCGCGACCCGGTCGCCCTTGGCGCACCCGCGCGCCGCAAGCCGCCGCGCGACACCGAGCGCCATCGACTGCAGCGCGTCGTACCGGAACGCGTCGAGCCCGGCCGCGCGCTGCACCTCGACCGCCGTGCGATCCGGGAACCGAGCCGCAACCGAGGCGAAGGAGGCGTAGAGGTCGTTCAAGGCTTGAATGTTAACAAATTCAGAGAGCCGCAAGCCTCTCTACCGTGTCGGGGAACCAAACAGGCGATCCGCTCGACCTCCATGCGGCGCCTATAAAGACAAAACCCCACGAGCCGGAGCCCGTGGGGGCCACGGGGTTGAACCCCGCGGGATGACACCGTCAAGACACCCGAGCGTCGCGTCGCGGACAACTCTTCGCATCGCAGCGAGAATCGTACGAGCCGAAGGGGTGACCATTCCCCCGATCAGACCCGGCGCGGTTGCAGACGCGAAACGCTAGTCTGCAGCCTACTCCTGCAGGAAGCTCTCTCCGAACAGCGGGCGGCCGGCGAACGCGGTGTAAAAGCCGTACCCAGTGATCGCCAATACCCAGAGCACGGCAAGGATCGTCCCAGCCCCGTACCACGCGAAGAGATGCTCCGTGATGCAGTAATCCAGCGCGTTCTCCGTCGCAAACAGCACGGTGGTCGCGAGCAGACCGAGGCGTGTGAGCGAGAACAGGACGACGCCCGCGAGCAACACGAAGGTCACGGGCTCGAGCCAGTGCTGGCCGAACGCCCATCCGAGGAGGCCCAAGGTGACCAAGACGGCCCCGGCGGCCACCGCCATCCGACGCAGCACGACGCCGAAGAGCAGCAAGAGAACAAGGACGAGCATCGGCGTAATGAGCGAGTGGATCTGACCGTCCAGGAACTCGCCGAAGAGGTGCCGCGTGCTGGTGAGGCTCGACAGGTTGAAGCTTTCGGGGCGGCGCGGGTCGAGACCCAGCCATCGCGGCGCGTTGAGTAGCGCCCTCGTCGCCACGCCCAGCAGACAGCCCAAGAGGATGTCGCGGCCGACGAGCGGATCCCGGAACCGCCCGGCCAAAGCGCGCGTCCACGAGATGATGGTCTCGGGCCAGCGCTTGCGGACGTACGGCTCCAAGGCCAGATAGAGAATCCACAGCATGACGCCTTCGAACAGGGTCGACGCCATCGTCCGGAGGAAGGCGCCGACCATCGCATCGAGATCCCCGAGGTAGGTGCCCCAAAACACCCAACCCACCATGTGCACGGCGACGAAGGCGCTCGCAAGCCGAAACGCGCCGTTGCGGTCGCCGCGGGCGGGGGCGTCGTCGCGGCGCTCTCGCCTCCCAACGCTTCCTCGTCGCCTCGAGCTCGGAGGTCAATCGCTTCTCGTCAGGCAGGACGAGGCGATACTCCCGCGCTAACACCGTGTTCTGGATCCCGTCGAGCGCATACCTTGCGACCGCCTCGTTCTTCTCGACGGTCAGGATCAGCCCTATCGGCGGGTTCTCACCGGGCTGAGTCCAGTGCTCCCTCGCATAGTTCAGGTAGAGGTTCATCTGTCCGACGTCAGCTGGCGTGAACTTCCCGATCTTGAGGTCGATGATCACGAGCGATCGCAGCCGCCGGTGGAAGAGAACGAGGTCGACTCTGAACCAAGCGTCGCCGATTCGAAGCCGCCGCTGACGGCCGACGAACGTGAAATCGCTTCCGAGCTCCATCAAGAATGACTCGAGATGGCGTATGAGCGCCTCCTCGAGATCCGACTCCGAGTACTCGTCCTTGAGTCCCAGAAATTCGAGGACCAAAGGGTCGGTCACCTCTTCCTTGGCGCTCACAACATCTTCTGGTCGTGGCGTCGCTCCCTTTTCGAGCAATGCGGCCTTGTTCTTCGAAAGGGCGGTTCGCTCGTAGAACCCCGTCGAAATCTGGCGATCGAGCTGGCGAACGGACCACCCGCCCCGGAGCGCTTCGAGCTCGTAGAAGCTGCGCGCCATCGGGTTCTTGATCGAAATCAGTCGGACGTAGTGGGACCAGGGCAGCGGGAACCTAGTCGTTGCCGAATCCCCTGAGGATTTTTCAGACGGTGTCTGAAGAATGTCCTGCCCAGTCCAGGTCAGGTAGAACTTCTTCATCGTGCTGAGGTTTACCGGCCCGAAACCTCGCCCAAATCTGGCTGAGAGATCTGCGGACAACCGTGAGATCAGCTCGTCTCCGTACTCCGCCCGCTCCTTCCCTCCTTGCTCGAACTCCACAATCCGCCGCCCGATCTCCCAGTACGTTGCCGTCATGACGAAATTGATTGCTCGCGCTGTTGACCGCCGCGCTGCCTCGAGGAGACCGCCAAGATCCTCGACGAGGCCGAGATAGACCCGGTCGGACATTCGAAGGACCTTCGAGGAGGCACAGGCTCGGGGACCGACCCGCTGAAGCTACTTCGGCGTGAACCAGCGAGCCGCGCGAGAAGTCGAATACGGGTTGCGGATCGGCAACCCCATCACTCGCCCCACGAACTTGAGGTACCAATTTGGTACCTCAAGTTATCTGCTCCTGCTCGATCTCCCAAACTCTCCGCGCCACCACTCTCCCCGTCGAGCTCATCCCGTCGTCATCGAGCGCAGCCTCGAGACTCCTCGCGATCGCCTGCGCCTCGAACAGCGCCTCCCGCTCCGCCGGTGCTAGGTCCGCCCACGCCGGCGACGGCAGGATCCGCCCCCACGCGTCGCGCTCGCGAAACGCCGTGATCGCCGCCTCGACGAGCACGCCCGGATCGTCCGGGATCATCGGAGCAGCTCCTGGACCGCGACGCCCCGGGACTTCAGGCACTCCTCGAGATGGCGGCGCGCGCGGACGACGTTCTGGAGAAACGTGTTGAGCGTCATGCGCAGCCCCTCCGCCAGCTCGCGGTCGGCCGAGCTGCCTCCGTCCGCAAGCCGTGCGCGAAGCGCGACGCCGGGCTTCCCCGGGAGCTTCCCCAAGCACTCGAGGATCATGCGGCGGAGACCGAGGTCGCGGCCGGGCCGCGGCGGGATCGCGATCTTGACCGCGACCCCGCCGTCGTCTTCCAGCGGGACCTCCCGTCCGCGCCGCCGCGCCTCGGCAAGCGCGAGATTGCGCGCGATCCGGACCGCGTACCGCAGCGACGCGTGCTCGCCGGAAAGCTCCAGCACCGGCGCCAGCCGCCACATCCGCAGCAGCGTCTCCTGGAGCACCGCCTCGACGTCCGCGACCCGCGCGAACCCGCGAAGGCTCGCGCGGACCGTGGACTCGACGAGACGCACCCACTCCGCAAACGCGTCGTGGTAGCCGTCCCGCACGAGGGCATACGCATCGTCGAGAGCGCTCACGCGAACCGGACCTCGATCACGCCCGCCGAAGGATCCACCCATCGGGCCAGGACCGGCTTCGCCCCCGATTGCGGCGCGCGCTCGAAGACGAGCCGCACGCGAACGGTGAGCCCGGCGGCGTAGAGCCCGGGCCGCGTGTGCCCCAGCGCCTTGAAACTGGCGTCCAACTTGGGACCCTGATCCCAGCCGACGGTTGCGGGATACCCGTCCACCGGAATGTCCATGGACCCCTCGGGAACCTCGAGCTCGAAGACGATCTCATCCGCATCGAACGACAGAAGGCGGCCGCGAATCTCGATCTGAGGAACAGACGCTGGGCTCCCGATCAAGCGACTGAGCCAACGTGCCCCGCGGCGTGGAGGGACCGACGCCCCGAGGGTCATCTCTTCGGGGGCTCCCGGGTCCATCGCGAGGCGTGACCTGCTCGCGACCCGAAACTGGCCGGTCGCCCCACTCAACCCCACCCCCTCCGCTGACACGCCGTACGGCAGCTCCACCGCCAGCCGCTCCCGCCTCCTCGGGTCCCGCGGATCGACGGTCGGATCCTCCGAGATCGCGACGAGGCTCGTGCGGCGCGTGACGATCCGATGCCGCAACCCCAGCGCCTCGACGTTCGCCTCGATCGACCCGTCGTCCCCCCACGCCTCCGCGTCCTCCACGAGCTCGCGCCCGAGAAGTGCGCCGACCGGAATCCCGGCATCCTCCCCGGCCTGGGGACCCACCTCGAACCGCCGCCGCCACGGCTCGGACGACCCGGCGAGCCGCCCCTCGACCTCGACGATGCCCCCGTCGCTCGCCAGCTCGAGGAACACGCTCGTCGGCGCGCCTGCAAAGACGTCCCGCATCCGCCCGGGTGCTACCGCACGCACCGCGTGCCCGCGCATCGCGATCTCGGTCAACACCGGTGCTGCCGTCCCCCGCACCAGCCGCGCCGCCGCCGCGCGTGCGTCATCCCCCAACCCGACCAGCACCTCGAGCCCGCGCCCCATCCGCGAGACGCTTCTCGTCAGCGTGCGGTTGGGCGCCGCCCCGACTCCCACGACGTGAAGCCGCGACCCCGCCGGAAGCCCCGACCGGATCGCCTTCGTGACCTTCGCCTCGAACCCAACGTCCCCATCGGTGATCAGCACGACCTGCCGCTGCGCATCCCCGCGTAGCGGCGCCAGCGCCTTCTCCACCGCGCTCGACATCTCGGTCCCGCCGCCGGCGCGCAGAACATGAAGCGCCTCCCTTGCCGCAGCGACCGCACCGGCATTCGCCGCGACCATCCCCCGCGTCAACGGCCGGACGTCGTCCGAAAACGCCAGCAGCTCGAACCGGTCGCCTTCCGCCAAGGACGCCAAGAGCTCATCGACGACCGCCTTCGCCGCATCGAGGGGCGCACCCGCCATCGACCCGCTCGCGTCCACCAACATCGTGAGATCCCGCGCCAGTGACACGGCAGGAACGACCGGTGGCGTGATCGTCAGGATCGCGTACCGCCCGTCATCCCCGGGAAGCCCGCGCCCCTCGACCAGGCGCGCGTCGGTCTCAGACCCCGAAGCACTCCAGGTGAAGACGACATCCCGGTCCAGCCGCCCCGAGCAAGCGAACTTCTCCTCGCCATCGGCCGCGACCTCGACATCGACGCGAACCGGCGTCCCGTCCCCCGAGGCCCGATCCACGTCCAGCCGCTCCGCGTCGGGCACCTCCCCCGGCGCCCCCTGGTACCGCACGCCGACGACCGTCGGAAACCGCCACTCCCACAAACCCCCCGGAAGAAACGCCAGCGGATGCAGCACCTCGATCTCGACGACGACCTCGGCACCACCCGGAACATTCCCCAGTGACTGGGTGAAGGTGTCCGCCCGCTCCTGCTCCAGCAGGCCCGCGGTCTTCCCCTCCATCAGCGCGTGCCGGTAGTCCTCGGCGGCCTTTTCACGCGTCTCGATCGTCCCCCGCACGACACGCTCGCCGAGGCGAAACGTGTACCCGACCACCGCACCGTCCGCGGGCAGCGGCATCGTGTACAGGACCTCCAGCGGCTCGGCGTAGGGGTTCGCGTACTCCTGCGTGAGCGTGGTCGCCGCGAACCCGGCGCGCGCCTGCGAGCGCAACCGCGCCGCCCGAAGCGGAAACGTGCGCCCATCGACGGCAACCAAACCCGTGGACTTCGGTGTGGACGGAACCCCGGCGGAAGCGAAGGTCGGCATGGCGGTTTTCTCCCGGCGCCGCTATCTGCCCGGCATTCTATCGGGCCGTGTCGCGGCCCTGCCGTGCGGCGGTGCTCGATGGGTTAATGCGGGAGCGGTGGGGGTTGTGACATCGCCTTGGAGTCACTGTCCGCGCAGGAGACTCTCGAGACGCCGCTTGGCGCTCGTGAAGCGCACCGTGGCTGGCGCGAACGCCTCGGGGTCGAACGGCCCGTGGACTTCGCCGAGCCAGTCCTTCATCTCGCGGTGCCTCGCGTGGCGCGTGTCGCCCATGATGGCGACGAGCTCGTCGTAGCCGCCCGGTCCCCCACAGTCCTCCGGCGGACACGCACGCGCGCCGTCGGTGCATCTCGGATAGGCCGCACCGGGCTCGGGCGGGACGCGCGCTTCGATCTCGACGTCGTGGTACCAGTCGTCGCCGAAGTCGTACTGGTACTCCGCGCGGTCCCCGGCGCGGTTGAGATAGATCGCCATCGGCACGTTCCAGCCGGGGGTGATCCTGTCGGCCTCTCCGCCGAACTCGTCTTGAGGGATGCCGATCTCGTCGGTCGCGCGCCCGCCGGGACGCGGAACGTGGAAGACGTGGAGGTGGCAGTCCTTCCATCCCATGGCGTCCTGGATCGCGACGTGCAGGTCCCAGAACGTCGCGTCGGACTCGATCTCGACGCGGCGCCAGATCGGCGGCTCGACATCAACGAGCGTGACACGGAGCTGAACGACGTCGTGGGGGATCTTCCGCTGCGCGCGGGTCGGTTTGGGCATGGAGGCCTCCTCGACGCGGGCCGCTTCGCGTTACCGCTCCAACACGAATCGGACCTTTGAGGCTTTGAGCATCTCGAATGGGGTCACGCACTTGACGCCGAACCCGATGCAGGCGTTGGGGATCTTGATCTTCCTCACCGAGTCCTCGGGCCGCTCGTGCGTCACAACGACGTGCCCATGTGCGAGCGCCTGCGCGACGAGATAGAGATCCGCCGCTTCGAGAAACGTCGCGATTGCGGCCGGTGCATACCCCTGCCCTCGCGTCCACTCACTGACTCGACCGAGCGCAGGCAGAGCTGCCGGATCCGGCGGCAGGAAAAACCCAGGACCCCGCGCCCCGACCCACTCCGCCAAGGGATCGTCCCCCGCCCGAAGCTCGTCGCCGACCTTCTCGATGCTGAACACCCGATCGGCGGCGTTCTCGCTGATCAACCATTCCCAGAAGCCGGGACAGATCTCGAATCCGTAGTAGCGATTCTTCGCCTCGATGAACACGTTTGCATCGAGGAGGTACGCCATCAGATCGAGACTCCCAGCCGCCGCGCCAATTCGTGAAACGTCTCCAGCTTGGACACGCCGACGAGCCCCATCGCGTCGCGGTAGAGCGTTCGCCCTTCCAGGGTGCTCACCACGAGAGCCCGCGCGAACCGTTTGCTCAGGCGGGCCGTCTGCGTCAGATAGAAATTCCCACCGCTTCCTTCGGGCAGCGCCCGAAGTCGCGCCAACTCGGCGGCATAACCTGCTTCGAAGTCGGGTCGCGTTAAGAAACCGAGCTCATGGAGCCGCAACAGCATGACGAGCGAGCTGACCTTGAACGCTCGAGAGAGACGGGACGTCTCGTCGGTGAGTGCATGTTCGCCGCGATACTCGGCCCGCAGAACTTCCGATGGAACGAGGAACTCCGCCGCCACGCGATTGCACCAACGCTCGACGGCGTGATCGAGGGCGGCACCCGGGCTCGAATCGGACAGGGCGGTGCTTCCCAACCAGAGGTGCGCCAGCTCGTGTGCGAGCGTAAACATCTGCGCGCCCTTGGAATCGGCGCCGTTGACAAACACGAGGGGCGCAAGCGGGTCGGCCAGCGCAAAGCCTCGGAACTCGCCGGGGTCGAGGACGCGGCGCGTGTCGTTGTGCACCACGCCGCTGCACATGACCATCACGCCGGCGTCGTCCGCCGCTTCGATGAATCGGCGTAGCGTGTCCGACGACGACGGCAAGGCGCGCTGGTCCTCGATGCTGAAGCGCAGCACCGCGCGCATGCGCGCCGCGATCTGTGCAGGGGCATCCGCGATCAGCGCCGACCCGATGAAGACGATCGCCGAGCCTCCCAGGGTCTGCTCGTTCTCCCGATACCACGCTTGCCGACGCTGGCAGAGGTAGATCGTCTCGAGGAGGTCGGGGCTGGGGCGGTTCAGCAGCTGATTCCCAGCCGTGCGGAAGTCGGGGATCGGAACCGTCTCGACCGGGGGCTCGTGCAGAAAGAGATAGCCGACGGGCGTATGGGTCGCCTTGGCGAGCTTCTCGACCTGCTTGAGCGTCAGCTCGCCGCTGGACTCCCACGCATCGACACGACGCTCCGATACGCCGAGGGACTTGGCGAGGGATGCCGTCGATCGGGCGGCCCGCTCACGAGCCCAGCGTAGGAGTTCTGGATGGACGGTGGCCTTCATTGACCCGAATTATAGGCGGGGCTTCGGCTACTCTCCGAGGTCGACGATCGCTCAACCGGCCTTTCGCCGGAGGCCGGCTCGTGCCATGACGCGCTCGACACGCCGCCGCGACGTGGGACTCAACTTGAGGGCCCTTCGCATGTTCGTGGGAGATGCCACGGGGACCGCCAACGCCACTTTCCCCCGCACGCCCGCGACGTAGACCAGCACCGTGCTTCCGGCCTTCGAGTCGTTCTTGTTCGTCGCAGATCGCTTCACGGGCGCTCCACCATCGCGCGGCGGCTCGTTCACGCGTCGCGCTGCCGTAATTGTACGACTCGGGCGGCCCGCAGGGGTGATCGGGCTTGAGCGGAGCGTTGCATCCCCGCAACCCCCCACTCCAATTCATCCGCGACAACGTCGGTAGTCCTCCGCGGCCTTCTCGCGCGCTTCTATCGTCCCCCGCACCACGCGCTCGCCGACTCGCTCCGCGGATCACGTCCATCTGGATGGTCTGGCCTCTTGAACTCGCCACTGCAAAGCTTTTGGCCGCCAGCCCCATTCAAGCGCATGTCGCAACGGACGACACGTCCGGTCGCCGGATCGATTTCGCGCTCCTCGATATCGCCGGAGTGAATTAGGGTCGAAAGACCCTGCTCCTTGCGGGAATCGTAGCGTGAGCGCGTCACCGCCCCGAGGCGACCTACGAAGGTGAGTTCGTTCATCGCGGCGCGGAGTCTAACTGAGTTCGCGCTGCGCCCAACCGCGCCCACACTGCTTGCTATGAAACCGACGGCCCTGCTCGCGCCTTCGCACTCGCTCTAGTCGCGACCTCCCCGTCTCCCGTTCCCCCCGCGCCTTCTCCCTCGGCCAGTGGCGCCAGCCCGAGATCGAGGTCCCGGCGGGCTGGACGGCGGAGTCTCAGGGGAAGCGAAGGGGTGCAGGAGCTGCGGTCGGACGGTGGTCTCGCGCTGTACGTGTCGGCGATCGATCGGACCGTGGACAAGCCGACGGCGCCGGAGTTTATGTACGTCGACCAGGGGTGGCGGCGGTGGGGCGGTTCATGGTGAGCTTCACAGTGCGCACCAACCTCAAGAACGGCGCCCGGCAGGACGTGAAGCGCTCGGAGCGCGGGAACATGGCGCTCCTCGAGACGTTCGTGCCGAGCTACAAAGGCCAGCAGGTCAACCAGAAGAGCGTCAACGCCTACCTCGTCCGGGACGGGGTGTGGATCGACGTTCACCTCTCGAAGGTCGGCTTCAAGGACGCGGACATGGCGCTCTACGAGGATTAACCGCCCCTATACTCCCGCCCAATGCGGGGGCGCATCCTCTGGATCGGGTTTGCGGTGCTGGTTTCCGGTGCCGCGCACGCGGCGCCGAAGGCGCGCGGGCTGGGGTTTGGGCCGCCGCCGGCGTGGGTGGAGCCGATACCGGTCCCCGCGAAGGCGGAGAAGCCCCAAGACG